>SAMEA3663069__coassemble_609_pt1 | contig 20633 bp, 13 predicted proteins | sample SAMEA3663069__metabat2_low_PE_007 | metagenome-assembled genome bin SAMEA3663069 (sample SAMEA3663069) | pig gut metagenome | biome: pig gut; feature: pig-associated habitat; material: faeces | place: France | collected 2012 | reverse complement strand
CAAAGGTACAGACTTTTAAGCGAGGCTGAAATACGGTAATGCCGAGACGCTTACGGTTCATCGACTAATGTGCCGAATTTAAAGGGATTATCCATTTGCGAAATTCTTCGTTACGAAATTTTTCGCAAAGATAGCATAAAGAAGTGAGATAACAAAGTAAAACGCTATGTTTTTCTTGTTCCGTTCAACAGTAGACTTTTCTTGTAAGAAGATTATGAGAGTAATTGTCGACATGTCCTCGTTGTTAGATAAATAGCGATTTACTTTCGATTTTGCAATTCGAAGCAATGGTAGCTTTTTGTCTATTAGAATATGGTCCGTTGATATATAAGAAGGTTAAATTGTGTTTATTCTCAATTTTATTAAATGGTATTTTATAAATTTGCAGTGATCTATAAAGTACCATTTAATAAAATATGGATAAGAGCATTCTTAAGCAGATTATCTTAGACAATAGGGTTGAGGTGGAACGGTACAAAGTCTTTCGACGGAATGTGAATATGAGCCGTTTCCCATGTTACGTGTTGGTAGGCTTACGTCGTGCGGGTAAGTCCTTCATGCTATACCAGCGTATGCAGGAATTATTGAGTGAAGGTCATACGTGGGACGAGATGCTGTATGTGAACTTTGAGGATGACCGGCTGGAGGAATTCAAGGCGTCAGATTTCAACCTCATCCTTGAGTGCTTTGCAGAACTGTCGGACAAGCGTCCCATGCTGTTCCTTGATGAGATACAAAACATTGATAGATGGGAGAAGTTTGCCAGACGCATGGCAGACAACAAATACAATGTGTATATCACAGGTAGCAACGCTAAGATGCTGTCACGTGAGGTGATGACTACGCTTGGTGGCAGATATTTGTCCGTCGAGGTATACCCGTTTAGTTTTAAGGAATATCTTGATGTTTGTGGCCAAAAGTATGACGAGAACAGTCTGCTTCAAACAGATACCAAGGCTAAGTTCATGCGCTTGTATAATGAATATCTGCATTGGGGAGGTCTGCCGGAAAGTATTGACTTGCCTGTCAAGCGTGATTATGTGAGCAACACCTTTCAGAAGGTATATCTTGGTGACATCTGTGCACGCAATAGCATCAGTAATCCAAATCTGTTGCGTCTCATGATAAAGAAAATGGCAGAGAGTGTCAAACAACCATTGTCATACAATCGCATTTCGCGTATTCTTTCAACAGTTGGTGGCAAAATCAGTGTACCTACTGTTGGCAACTATGTGCAGTATTGCCAAGACGCATGGCTGTTGCTGCGTATGCATAACATTGCCTCACCGTTTGTAGAGAAAGAGACTATCAGCAAGTATTATTTTACTGACAATGGCATCCTCAATCTCTTCCTTTTTGACGCTGATACCGCCTTGTTGGAAAACCTCGTGGCGGTGACACTGTTAAGAATGTATGGCAATGACACCGACAATGAGCGCGTTTTCTATTACAACTCGGGTGTCGAAGTCGATTTCTATATACCCGAGGATGGACTTGCCATTCAGGTATGTTACAACCTTAGCCAAAGCAACGGTACATACGAGAGGGAGATGAATGCGTTGAAGAAGCTCCCGTCCGTCTTGGAATGCAAAAGCCGCCTCATTATCACTTACGACGAGGAGACGAGCATTGAGGACAATCATGGAAAGATAGAGGTGTTGCCTTACTGGAAATGGTCCTTAACGACTAGACGTTCTGTAAATGAATAACGAAAGTGCAAGGGTCAGGGCTGGACGATGGCTCTGTCAGAGACTTTATGTATGTTTTGTCAAGATTTTGAAATCAAGAGATATTCAATGATACAAGCCATCGGACTATTTTTGGCGTGATACTCCACAAAATATCATGGGCGAACTGAACCGCCTTGATTTTACTTTCCCTCGCTACGCGAACAGTGACCTTCGGTTCGCATTGTTTTCGCGTTACGAAAAAAGGAGTCGAAATCTTCGTGACTTCTTGATTCTCAGTGTAGAGGGGTGGCCCATAATCCCACGACCTCCGGATTATGAATAGCTTCCGATGATTTATCTTGAAATTTATTCCCTATTTATTTGCTTGCTTATCAGAAAGTTAGTATATTTGTGGCATTATACGATATTTTATGATATGTGTGTTCGTATAGGGGTGCGTGTTCGCTTGGTGTTCGTCACTTTTCGGGTCCGTTATTCCTTATGAAGCCATGTCCTCACAATCTAAATAACGACCACAATGACTTCCAACTTAAAGACATCCTATGGTAACCACATTGAGCGGAACTGCACCGTCTCAATTACTCTTGACAAGCGCACTTCACGAAAGGATGTAAAGGTATATCCTTTGTCAATCCGTTAGATGACATTCCAAACATGACAAAGGAGCAGATGCAGGCACTATTGATAAAAATGATGAGCAACAAATAGATCTCTTTGAAAGAATATCCGTATTTTTGTACTATAAAAAAGATAATTATGACCATCGACGACATACAAAAATTGATAGACAAGGACGAGTCCGTCACACTGGAACTCAAGAAGACCACCGGAGAGCTGAAAGATGCAATGCATACGGCATGTGCTTTTCTCAACACTGATGGCGGTTGGCTTATCTTTGGCGTGACGCCGACATCACGAAGAATACTCGGTCAAGATGTCAATGACAACACTCAGCGTGAAATATCTCAGGCGTTGAGCGGCCTTGAACCGGCTGTAGAGGCGAAGATTAACTACTTCGATGTGCCCGACAGCGACGGGAAGAAATTGATAGCCATCTATTTCGATGCTTTCGTCTGGGGTCATGAGCCCTATACTTATGCCGGCAAACCGTACTACAGGGTGGAAAGTACGACAAAGCAAATGCCGCGTGAGTTGTTTGAGGAACGGTTACGCGCCCATCATCCAGACTTCTATGCGTGGGAGCGGCGGAAGGCTGATGGGATAGGCATGAGTGATCTTAATGAAGACCGCATCCGCGGTGCGCTACGGTTAGGTGCAGAAGGCGGACGTGTGCCAGATTCAGTTTTGACAGAACCTTTGAAGAGTGTCCTTGACAAACTTCAGCTACTCTCTTCTGACGGTCAGCCTAATAATGCAGCGGCAATGCTTTTTACGAAGAACGAGAAAGGTTATTATCCGCAGTTCACCATTCAGATGGCAAGGTTCAGAGGTACTGACAAGAATGAATTCATAGACAACCAACGGGCATACGGCAATTTCTTCGACCTGTTAGATGCTGGCATGGCGTTTTGTTTCAAGCATCTGTCGTTGAGTGGGAAGATAACGGGCATTCGACGTGAGGAGCATTTGGAGGTTCCTGTGGCTGCGTTGCGAGAAGCATTGATCAATGCGCTTTGCCACCGTCATTGGGAGGAGTACAATGCCTTTGTCGGTATCGCAATCTATGATGACCGTGTAGAGGTTCTCAATCCTGGAGCACTTCCCCACGGAATGACTCCAGAGAATATCAAAGACCCTCATGGCTCTTTCCCCTATAATCCCATCATTGCCAACGTGCTGTTCAAGACCACTTTCCTTGAGAGTTGGGGCTCCGGCATACATCGGATCGTTGATGCCTGCCAGACTCAGGGACTACCAAGTCCGGTGTGGTCGGTAGACAAGGGTATGGTCACTGTGACGTTTCAACGACCCGACTACGACTCAACTACGAACCAAGTTAAGGGCAAAAGGGATCCAAGTAAGATCCAAGTACGATCCAACTATGGTCCAAGCACCCCTCAAGCACCCCTCAAGTACCCCCTAAGCACCCCTCAAGTACCCCCCAAGTACCATCCAAGCACCCCTCAAGTTCAGTTATTGATAGATAAGATGAAGAGTGGATACATGTCTACAAATGATATTATGGAGTCTTGTGGCCTTAAGGATAGAAAATATTTCAGAGAAAGTTACATTGTGCCTGGCCTCATTGGTCACGCCATAGAACGCAAATACCCCAACGAGCCCAACCATCCAAGACAGATGTATCGGCTCACCAAACAGGCGTTGGAATGGAAAAAAGCTCATGAGGATTAAAGCCAATACGTCTAAAGGTGGCTACTGGCCACCTTTAGACGCATAACCTTGTCCTAATATCAGTTTGAAAATGCAAGAACAGCTCAATACGGAGGAACTTCTCCAGAAGTTAGAACGATTAACCCGGGAGAATGAGAGGCTGAAGGGCATCCTCTTAGCACATGGTATTAGTTATGAACAAAATTCTTTGCCGAAAGACGAAAAGATCTGTACAGTATCCCCTAATGCTTACGTATGGTGATGTCAATTTCCTTGGCTATCACGCCGCAGACAACACTGTTATGAGAATAGCTGATGCGAAGGTGGCAGGTGAGCTGTTGGATATGATGAGCAACAAATAAAGATTATTATGATGGACAACCATGAACTCGACAACAAGATTGTCATATATCAGACAGAAGATGGCAGAACTCAGCTTGATGTGAAGTTGGAGAATGAGACCGTGTGGCTGACACAAGCACAGTTAGTACAGTTATTTGATTCCAGCAAAGCCAATGTCAGTGAGCATATCAAGCATATTTATGAAGATGGCGAATTGGACGCAGACTCAACTGTTCGGAAATTCCGAACTGTTCAAGCTGAGGGCAAGAGGCAGGTTGGTCGTAATGTAACCTATTACAACCTTGACCTTATTAGTTCACTTGGCTATCGTGTAAACACGAAGAGAGGTATTGCTCTTCAATGAGTTTCTCGCATCTTTTCAGAGGGTTAGAGGTTAAGGTTTTGCCACCATAGAATATCATATTATTATAGAGCTGTTGCGGACGCCTTTCTGTACCAATCCCGGCATCGGGAAATTGCGACTTCAGTGCCTCGTGGAATGGCTTGTACTTGATATTCTCGTCGATATTGCCTGTTCTGACCAATAGAACGAGAAGACATGCCAGGTCGGTATCCTTCTTTCTCTTAGTTACAACTCTCTCGATGTTCTTGAGAATTGCCTGCTTGTCGGGTCCATTGATAATCTCACGCAATATATAGATGTTGGCGTTGCGTCCTCCTTTTCCCTTCGTAGTCATGAGGACTGAGGCTACTCGCTGCTTAAAAGCGGAAAGACCCTGCCAAGAGAATATCTTATCCCAATAAGACTTATGGAAACAGCCTGTCTGGACTCCTTTCTCAACGACTCCCTTTGTCAGGAAATCGCCTTGCGCAATCTGTTCTGCACTCAGGTTCTCTCTTTCCATTGATCTTCCTAGAGCCATCATCGCCATCAGCTGACCATCGTCAAGCATAAACCAATAGAACAAAGCACAAGTGTGGTCGTCAAGTCCATCATCAACAAAGAACTTCTTCCATGCAGGAATGTTCTCAGGCGACATTGGATTCAAGGTCTCTGATATGGCAACGTCAAGGTCATTGGACACCCAGTTCAAGGCTTCCTTCTTCTCGTCCCATTCATAATCCTCATAGCTCTTACCTTTTGAGGGCGTAAAGGCCTTCAAAAGCTCATCAGAATTTTTATTCTGCAAGAAAGGCATAACTGCAAATAACTTGGAGAATTCATCAATGACTTTAGGATCATCATTGATAAAACCGGTCTCGACACGTTCCTTGAACTCTTTGTAATACTCTTGGTGGCGTGCTTTCCACTCTTTGAGCATACGTTCAAAGGACGGACGGCTCTTGACATAGTTAATAGGTCGCTTCACTGGTTTCTTAGGACCCATCTTTGTAATGTAGGTTCTTCTTCCCATAAATATTTCATAAACATATTAAACGTAAAAAAGTCGGCTCGTAACGGGTCGACTTCTATAAATCAACACAAATGTAAGAAATAACTAAAGCTAATGCAAAGAATTATGAGCCTTACAATCATAAATTATGAATTTTTTGTGCCTTTGTTCATTTTTTAAGTAAATTGTCGAAAGATTCGGTTTTCTCATAGTATAAAAACAATCTATAGAGACTCTCCAATTTGAATGTTAATTTCTAGAAATGGTTACTATTTAAAAAACATAGAAGAAAGTTTCTTGATATAAATCATTTTTCGTAAATTTGCCAAAAAATAAAGGCACTCTATGCTATTGCAACAAGACATTAATAAAAAAGAACCAAAATCCACCATCGACGAGCAGATGAATGAAGCAATGGGGGAAAACGCCATCAATACGTCATCAAATGCCAAGGTGAAGCTTGCTGTAGGCGATGTCGTTGTTGGAAAAGTTAAGGCTCAATGCAAGTCTTATGCAACAATTGCGGTAGACGGTAATGATTTTATCCTGCCTGCTGATGAATTGTCATGGAGAAGAAAGAACAATATAAAAGGTGTCTTATCTGTTGGAGAATCTATTGAAGCTGTTGTTGTAGCAATATCGGATGATGGAAAAGTCATGTTAAGCATGAAAAGATTGCGCTCTGACCCCTGGATTGACATATTGCAACGATATTCAACAGGTATGGAAGTACAAGGTACCATATGCGGGATTTTCCCCTTTGGCATTATCGTTAGATTAGAGTCGGATGTAGATGGAATGCTGCATAAAAGCGAAATGCCACAAGATTTGCTACCTGTAGAAAAGCATTTCAAATTAGGAGAAGGAATAAGAGTCCGCTTGATGGGCATCCTTCCTATAGAACGTAAAATGTCTTTCACGATAAAGTAAGAATATCATTATGGAAAAATCAAGCGTTTTCATAAATTCACGTTCAATTATAAGGCATATTGATGAAAGTCAGCTTAATTTAACTGGACTTCCATCATTTCCTACTTCTGTAAATTTAGGAGCTCATGCTCCTAAGTATGCTGGATATGTGTCATATTATGAAAGCGCAAGAGATTTTGCTTTCTTATTGACCAATGGCTGCCGGATTGACAAAGGAAATGCACATACTAATTTAAAAGAAATATTCTTTAAGCCTTCTGACAATGATAATAAGATAAAACAAGGAGATATCGTAGTCTTCGATATTGTCAAGCAATCTGACAATAGAGAAAAAGCCGTATCAGTGAGACTTTTGGAAATAACTCAAGAAGATTTTGGCATAGTCAGTTCATACGAAGGTGATTATTCAATGATTCTAGGTAACAACCGTCACGAAACGGTCAAGACGAACTTCCGAAGTAAATGGCTCGACTATTACCTGTCATCAGAAAAAGGACAACAGATGTTGCTCCCAAAAGCTATAAACGACCTTGACTCATATCTCTTGGAAAAGGTCAAAGAATGCATATCGGAAGATGAATATAAACGTCGGTTAGGTGAAAGCATATGCAGGACACTTAAAACAGACTTCAATAAGGCAAAGCTGTTTGCTGATTCTTTGCCTGAGGAGCAATTCAGGGAGTTGCTTGCTGTCAATATGGATAATCCGAATCCTGAACTTCGTATTTACTTGACAAACCGGACAAAAGACTTATCATGGGTCAAACATCCTTCAGTAATCAGCCTGTGGAATAAACAAATAACTAATGACAACATTGGTCTTGAACAAATATGGAATGGTTATGATAAAGGACAGAAAGATGAATTGGCTGAATATGTTAGCAATAGCAGCATTGCAAAAGACGAATTGCTTATTTCTGTAATTTTAATTACGGGACGATTTGGCATATATGGAAAAATAAAAGATAAGGGGAAAACCGTCAAATGGTATTCGACAAAGTCTGCTATTTGCTGTAGCCAACTGCTCTCTTTTGCTTCAAACGAACTTGAATCTGATGATTTACAGGAATTTGTAAATTGGTTAGGGGATGATTCTGTCGTCTCAGGTCTGAATCTCATGTCAGATGAGGAAAAATATCAATTCTTATTACTCCTTCCTGACGATTATGCCATAGATCTTGTTTACAAACATTATAGGAATACAGAACTGTTTGAATCTTTCATAGGAGAAAAATGGGAATCGTGCAAGACTGATGTGCCCTATGTCATTTTTGATTTAGAATCCGATGGCGATAATATAAAGGAGTTCTCATTTCTAAGTGAAGATAATGTCCGGACTTATCAGGGAGAAGAGCAAATTAATTCTTTAAAGAGGATAATCAACAAGAAGCCAATCGTTGTTGGGCATAATATTCGCCAGTGGGATCTGGGCATACTCCGCAAAAAGGGCATCACTACCAATTCTTTTGTGTGGGATACACTTGAAATAGAGTTCCTCCTCGACCCTTGCCGTTATGCGTATTCACTACATACATCCCACAACTCTGCCGACGATGTCAAACTTGAGAACGAACTGTTTTGGAATCAACTTTATAGGTTGTCAGAACAGCCGGAACGGTGTAAGGAATTAAAAAATTTTTTGCCAAAAGAAATAAATGACATATTAGACCGACTGACGCAGCCTGTATTCACCGAATACTTCAAGCGCACGTCAAATCATGACAAGCAGTTCTTCCAGGAATTGCGTCCACTAGCAGAATCCCTTTTAAACAACTTGAAAAAGATAGCCGGGACTCCAAAGGACGAAAGTGTGCTGATAATATCTCCACGTGATTTATGGCCCCGGATAGCGCAAGTCATACCCTTGCAATTCCCTACGGAAAATGAAGATTTTAAAATTATAGATAGGTCTTTATTGGCAGAGAAGCCGTTATTTAATCCGTTGTGGAACGCTATATTAAAACGTTTCTGCGAATCATCAGCAACACCCGTTGTTGAGAATTTAGCCTTATACCTACGTTCCGGAGGGCAGGAAGGCAAAATCTATTTCTCTGACGAATTAATAGCACCATACCTGTGCAAGCCAGAGAGCCATATAGACTGCATTGATATCAACTCTTTTGAGGATGAAGACTTATGGGCAAATAATTACAAGCATATCTACTTAATCGGAACGGAGAGACAGGAAAGGGTACATAAGGTCAAATACGAAAAGGAATGGACGATAGCCGAACTTCTTGAAAGGGGCAGCCGCTTGCCGTTGACCATGGCTTCTACCAACATTTCATTGGTATACAGCAAACAGAATCCAATTGATGCAAAGGCAAAAGAGGCAGAAAGATTAGGATTAAAGAAGTCTGATCTTACTGCCAATATCTGGGCAGAAAGAACCTCAAGAGGAACGATAGCCTTCTATCAGAATTATCAATATCAGAAATACAGTAGGAAATTTCTCGCCCACTTCAACTCAATAAAGCCAGTCATAATTCCGTGGTCATTAGAAGAACTAAAAAATGGCGAAAAAAGTATAGTTCAGATTCGAACTAAGAAAAACAGGAATTTTGATGCCACTGTACACAGGGTCAATCCGTCTTCGACATCGCGGGCGTACTACTGGGTGTATCAAATGGCAATGGTAAGCAACGTACATAAGGACAATCCTGGAATTCCGATTATATATATTATAAATGACCTATCGGAGCAAGACCAGCTGGTCTCTTATGCACGTTCTTTAGGTTATTTCATTCCGGACGAGGGTACTAGCTTCCGTAAGTTAGAATATATTGGCAGTCGCTCTAACGGCTTGATTATCATCAGCAAGAAGCAATTCCTTAGCGATATAGGCTTTTACCGTACAGATAAAGCATTCTGCTATGTATGGGACAATATGGAAATCGACCGTTACATGATGATGTGGGACACCTTGCCGTTTGAGGACGATTACAGGGCTGACGAGGAGTCGGACAAGGATGAAACTACCAGGGGAACAACGCCGCGCCAATGCATATTTGCCGCTTGGCCAATATTTGAACATTATTACTCGCTGGTGCTGGCAAACAATAAGGATACAAGGTTCTACATTCTTGACCCTCATTTTGACGATTACACAGGACTGTCAAAGGAATGCCATGCCAATGCAAAGGCATATGGACTTTGGGCTGATGAGGGCGAATACAATAAAGATCTGGAAAAGGCGGAGACATTCTTCTCAAACCTTCATAACGTATTGGAACAAATTAATACCGAAGAAGCTATGGAGGTTATTCGCCCGAAGTTCATTGGAGAGAAGAATCACTGGAGGGAGGAACAGATCCCTCTGCTTAAATATATGATAGAACGACGGGGCGACTGCCTTATATCCCTGCCTACAGGAGGTGGAAAGTCTGTCATCTTCCAAGGTCCCGCCATATTAAGGGCTTCAATTAGCCACAGGCTGACACTTGTGGTCTCGCCATTGCGCGCCCTGATGCAGGATCAGGTTGAAGAACTGCATGCCAAGGGATTCGTAACTAATGTCGACTACCTCAGCGGCGACCGTATGTTGCCTGAAACTAGGGAAGTCTACCGTCGTATATCTAGTGGTGACATCGCCTTGCTGTATATTACTCCAGAGAGATTCCGCGTAAAGTCCTTTATAAACGTATTGTACCAGCGCCTGAGAATTGACGGCGGCCTGGAATACATAGTTTTTGATGAGGCTCACTGCATATCTCAATGGGGGCAGGACTTCAGACCTGATTACCGCAATGCCCTTACTTACTGCGTTGAAGAAATTCAATCTCATTTTGATGTAAGGATCGCCATGTTCTCTGCGACCGTCACTTCTCAGGTTGAATCGGACATCCGACGTTTCGTGCCTGACATTACGAAGTTGGGTGAGGCGGCAGCTCCTGTCAGAGACCATATATCCATCTCGTTCCAAGAGCGTGGAAGGGAGGATGCCGAGCGAATAAAGGCAATTGCCGACTACATAATACGTAACAATATAGACTTTGACAAAAGTTGTATGCTCGTGTTCTGCCGTACTAGAAGGCAATGTGCGGATACTGCCGAAGAGCTTAACCAATACTGCATTGAACATGCTGAAGAAATAGATGTCTTGGCTAAGTGTGTAGAGCATATCGACTTCTTCCATGCCGGGCTTGATGCTGCAACCAGGAACGACAAGTACAAGCAATTCAAGAACGACCCCAATGACCACATCCCAGAGGACGAACGAATAATGATTCTCTGCACGACGAAAGCATTTGGCATGGGCATGGACATACCTAATGTACACTATGTCATTCACTTTTCGCCTCCATCTGTTCTTGAAGACTATCTTCAGGAAGTCGGACGTGCAGGTCGCGATCTTGAATTATATAGAAATGTATTAGGAGACCAGAAGATTCCAGCCCTTTGCCTGACCAACGAGGAGGATTTCAGGACTTTGAAGGATTTGCTCGTAAGGAGCCAGATGAGTTGGTCGGACCTTACGGAGTGCAAGAATGCAATTGTGAGCTATATCTTGCAATTCAAACCGTCACTGGAATATACACGACTGCACCCCATTGTCGTTCCATTCAATGTTTGGGTAAAGAATTTAGAAGAATTTAATGAAGTAACTGCATCGCGCCTCGCATTCAGCTGGCTCGAACATATCGGCTACATCCGTCTAAAGTACTTGGGATTGGCTTCAATTTCCATCACCTTGCCAATGGAACAAAGGAATACTGCATACTTGGAAGTAAACGACAGACGAATGCTGGACTTCTTATATAAGCATGCAGAACGAAAGGATGAACCAACCCAATTCTCCATTGACGGTGTGAAGAACGGAATGTTCCCTTATGTCAAAGGGTTAAACGGCATTATAAACTCAATATTGCGACTGCATCATGATGACTTCTTAAGCCTTAATCAAGAAATGCGTTGCGAATTAAAGCCCAGAAGGTATGGCGAGACTTACTACATGATTGAAGAAGACGATGACAGGAATGCGCTGCATATTGCCTTTAATGGCTTAAAATCCCTACTGAGTGACTGCAGGCAGGGTGTGGAGAGGCAGATTGGAATTAAAGAAAGGGAGGAAATATGCAAGCATTTGCTCGATGCCTTTGATAACGACGGTATAGACTCGGAAATAAAGAAAAAGAGGAATGGAAATGTTGAAGTTATACAGTACATGCCTTGGAAGAGATATATGGAAGCGAAAAACCTCCAACTTCCTAAAGGAGCTGTGACAAAGGCTGAGACTTTCAAAAAGGACATCGCTCACAGAGTAGGTTACAACATGTTCCGTATTCTCCAATTTCTGCCCGATGTTGATTTCAAACGGTTGCAAACGGAAGAAGACCTTATATACCGTATTGAGATAAAATCGGACAAATGGAAAGATGCTATTCCTCAGTTGGAAGAAGATTGCTTCAACTGGCTCAAATATATCTACAAAGGTCCCAACACAATGAATTGGGCTGAAGCAATAGTTGACAGTGAAATATCTGAAGCGGATGATTACGACTATTTCGTGAAGATTTTAGATGTATTGAGTATACTGCAATATATTGAACATTCTCCACTTTTACCTTCGGGAGTGGAAGTTCTTACTAATGATAAAACGGGTACTGACATCGACGAGGGGGTAAACGACAATTCGCCCATGCATGAATATAGGGCTGATTTCGACGAACAGGAGCGTACGAAAAAGATACGTCTTTCATGCATGGACATTTTTACTCTCATTGACAAAAGCCGACAAAAGGAATTTGTCGACAGGTACTTCAATTGCCGTAATTACAATGATTATCTTGTACTTGCAGGAGACTTTGTCCCTGATGGCTCTGATATAATGAGCGCAATAACCGATGAGGCTCTGAAGAAGGAAGAGGCGAAACTTGAGGGGAACAATGAGCAACAAGTAATTTATAACCGTCCTCCTTTCGAAAACATAAATGTGTTGGCGGGCCCCGGTTCAGGAAAGACCCACATGCTAACGCTTAGATGTGCCAAACTTATATATAAAGAGCATGTCGACCCGCAAAGCCTGCTGGTACTGGCATACAATAGGGCGGTGGTCGTTGAACTGCGGAACAGGCTGGACAGGCTCTTCAGCTCTTTGGGCATGAGCAAGATGGCACATAGACTTAACGTATACACTTTCCATGCTTTGGCTAAAAAATGCATGGGGAGAGTTTTAGATAATATAAAACCGGAAGAGTGGGAAGGGAAATTTCTCAACTTTATAAGGTCTGACAGGCAAAATTTCAAAGCCGTGTTCCCCACTATAAGTCATGTGTTAGTTGATGAATTTCAAGATATTACCCAGACTAGGCTTGATGCCCTTCTTGAAATTCATACAATCTATCCCAATGCAAAGTTCTTCACAATTGGCGATATCAACCAAAGCATTTATGGTTTTGACAAGGTTCCAAGGGACCACAGAGTTCAATTAACACCGGAACAATATGCTCAGTATCTTGACCCTATACCATATTACGATAGATTGGCAAGGGAACTGGTTCCTGTGCAGTTAACGATGTTTACAAATTACAGGTCGTATCAGAAAATACTTGATGCTGCCTCTGCTTTCCTACCGGATAACAGATACCTGCCTCATTCTGCAGAGTCTCTAATGAGACATGAGCCGCAAAACCAATATGTAGAATTTGATGATTCATCTCATGAGTGGGTTCAAGATTTGGTGGAATATGTCAATAAGGCAATGGCTGTCAACCAGTCCATCACGTCTTCAGAAGAGGAATATAAGAGAGTCAGTACAATAGCTGTGTTCTTCCGAAAGAATAATGAAGTATATCGTGGTTTTGCGAAACTAAGAGGAATGTTGCCTAATGGTGTGAGAATAAGAATTCAAGGGACGAATCTCTGCGAGATGTGGCGTGGACGTGAGTTTTATTCTCTGATAGATTGCCTTAGAAGACACCCTTCTATTGACATAATCCTTGACGAGAATAATGAACATTGCACGACCAAGGGTATAAAGGCTTTCTTAACGAAGGAAATGGAAAAGCATCCTAATTGGGATCAATATTCTTTGGATTTAGCATTCACACTTGTATTGGACTATTGCGAGTCAATAAGGAATGACTCTAAGACATATACCTGGGGCGACATGGCCGATTATATCATTGATGTTGCCGGAAATGATGATGGAGGACAGGTGTATAAGATATATGACCGATATAAGAATGAGCGAATATTAAAAGAGAATTCTATATCGGTGATATTGACAACAATGCATAAGGTAAAAGGGTTGGAATTTGATGCCGTTTTCATCACCTCGTCTGATGCGAGCCTGCCATTAAAGCCACATCGCGATAATTATGAACCAGGACAAGAACTGCTTGAAGACGATTTGGCGGACATTGACGAGGAACGTAGACTTATGTTCGTTGCTTATACACGTGCAAAGAAATATCTTCGTGTCTATAAGGGGAACCGTGAAAGAGCATTAGATGAACGAAGTGTTTATAAGCCATCGGAAGACGAGAACGTGATATACACGGAAAGAGAACCTGGATTGAGAAGATATTTTCTTTCAGCCCTTGCTTCCGCAGGCGGTTATGGCATAAATGATTATATTAAGGAGAATGTAAAGAAAGAAGATGAAGTCTCTATTGTAAGGAGACGACATAACGGAAAGTATAATTACTATATTTATCACGATAATCATCCAATAGGCAGACTATCTGGAGCAAGTTCAATAGTAAGAACGGCTTCAGCTAACAATGTCGCGGTATTAACCGGCTTTTCGGTCAGCGAAATTTGCGTATGGACTTATGAAGATTCATTACGAACAGATCAGGCTAATGATACAAATTATTCCGCAAATTGGTGCCAAGATGCGATAAGGCAAGGCTATATCTATATAGTTCAAATTTCAGGCTTTGGAGAGCCTATAAATAATTAGGAGAAATAAAACATGAACAATAATTTCCAACATGATTACAATTTGGCTGTAGACAGCTTTAATAAAAAGGACTATATTTCTTTTTTCAGGAATATACGTCCTGCTATTGAGCTATTGTGCAAACTTATCATCCACGACTTGCTAAATAATGAAACGGAATACAGCAAATTAGTAGAAGGCAAAAGTTCAATCCACAAGAGTCCTATGGGAAAATTCGTCATAGAGCAAAAGTCTGCACCACGAAAGCCGACAGGTAGCGCTCTTGCTGTCATGTTCATGAATGTATATTATCACTGCTATCCGGATGTCCTTACAGACCGCTTCGACTCTGATAAGAAGAGAATGCGTAAGAATATAGAGAGTTATAGTAATGAGCTAAACCGGTGGTATGGGTTCGCTAGTGAAATAGGTAGTCATCCCGATGGCTCCAATCTTAAGGATGATACCCAAGCACGTGCCTGTGCTACTAGTTTTGCTGGATTATTTGACTTCTTGAAAAGCAATAACATAATAAGTAACGACTCTGCAAAGATGTTGGATTCTCTTGCTAAATTTTCTTTTAGTTCAAGTAAAGAAAGTGAGCTAAATAAGGAAATTAAAAAAATCAATGAAGAGAATCAACAGTTAAAGGACAAGTTGAGCAAAAGGCAGAAAGAACATGAATCTGAGGTAAACGAAAAAATCAAAGAGTTAGAAGCCCTTCGAGCAAGAATTGCCAAATTGGAAGAGGTCAAAGAGAGTGATGCCCAAGAAAAAGAAGAAGTAGTAGCCGACATAAAAGAAGAAAAGAAAGAGGATGGCAATGAGAATAGAAATGTAAATCCTTTGCAGGCTCGGTTAAAATCGTTTCAAAATGACTGGGATCTTACAGAGGTATCTATGGATGATGACCAGTTGGACTTGATTGACAAATCCATTGATAGTTCAATGCTCGTATCAGGATGTGCGGGCAGTGGCAAGTCGGTTATTGCTATGCATAAGGCGGAGCAGATTGCAAACATGGGATATTCAGTCATACTCATTGCCCTTACTCGTTCGCTTGCTGATTTTATGGGTATGGGCAGGGAGCACTCTTCCTATACTTTCTATTATTATCATGAGTGGGAGTATTACCATGAGCCCACAGCCGATTACATCATAGTTGACGAGATTCAAGACTTTGATCGTCAAGAAATTCAAAGTTTCATGAATGCAGCTAAACGGCATTACCTCTTCTTTGGCGATTCGGCTCAATCCATATACAAGCATTTCGGTCGCAACACTCTAACTATAGAGGAAATTGCTAAACTTACGAAACTAACACCACTTCGTTTATATAACAACTATAGATTGCCACGTAATATCGCAAAGATAACTCAAGACTACGTGGGTGTTGATGTCATGCCCTACAAGGAGAAGGTGTACCTTAACAAGGAGAAAGATATTCCTTATATAGTGCATTTCAACTCCGATGATTTGCAACTAAAAGCTATAGCAGATGTAATAGCAAGCTATAAAGGGAATACTATCGGCGTACTACTTCCATCAAATGAAAAAGTCCTTAAAATATCAGAAGGTCTCCTTAAAATGGGAGTGGACTTAGAATACAGATGTAAAACAAATGCCGCTGATAAAAGGTCTCAAGACAATATCAACTTCTATCATGACAACCCAAAGGTTCTTACTTATCATAGTGCAAAAGGATTACAATTCGATATTGTAATACTACCTTCATATGAAGGTGCATCTTCTGAAGATTCACGAAAGGCCCTTTATGTGGCAATGACACGTTCAATGCATAAGCTTTATATAATGTATACAACTAAGGAACTTACATTCCCGTTATCAAAAGTACCTCCAAGATTATATAAGAAAGACATATAGTTCAATGAGAATCTAATAAGATGTTTCGTCTAAAATGTTTTCCCATTGTTTTCCCGATTTGGATTTCCGGCTGATTTCCGACTTCCTTGATGCGGAACGACACTTAGTGATTTTGAGGAAAGAAGTGAAGTTGGCGTTATATTTCGTGGCGTATCATGCTGTTTTCAAACGAGTTGTGTTTTACTTTCCCTCGCTACGCGAACAGTGACCTTCGGTTCCCATTGTTTTCCCGGCAAAAATAAAAGGAGTTACGAAATCTTCGTAACTCCTTGATATTCAGTGTAGCGGGGGGGTGGGCCACGATCCCACGACCTCCGGATTATGAATCAAACAGAATAATATTTTGTGATTTTCTATAAAATTTATTTGGTTGTAAATCAACTATTTAGTAACTTTATGATTGTTAAAGAAACATGGTGAAACCCCGTATCAAAACGCCTTTGTTTTCCCATTGTTTTCCCGTTTTCCAACGGTGTGACAGTGAGTTACGAAGTCTGACGGAACGAATTTCTCCAAAATGTTTTCCCGATTTACTCACTAAATAGCTCCGGATTATGGAAATACAGAAACCCAACACGACCTACAAAACGGCACGCTACGGCTGCTGCACGTTCTCTTTGATTCTTGACAAGAGACATCCGAAGAAAGGCAAGGAGACCTTCCCTGTCGCCATGCGTTACACTATCAATCGCAAGTCATGGTACAACTATGTCGAGGGCGAGTATACAGAAGAATACTTCTCCAAGATTTGCAACTTGAACGCAAAGTCTGTGCGTTCTGAGCTCTATCCGAAGAAGGTGGAGTTTGACAGTCTTTTTGATAGCTATCGAAATGTTGTCGAACGGCTGGGCAAGAACTTGAGCCTTGAGAGAATCCGTTCCGTACTCACAGGCGTGGGTGTTGATGACGAAGCATCATTCATTGGGATATGGGAGAATATCATCCATAAGTTGAAGACAGAGAATGACGGAGCACGCTATACGACCGGCGAATCGTACGAGTGTGCGCTGAAGTCCTTCAAGAAGATTATGTGGAACAAGCCTGTTGAAGGATTCAAGATCGGTAAGGACGAGCTCGTGTATTGGAACGAGGGCATGAAGAATGGTGTGAAGGATAAAGATGGACATCTCGTCGGCAAGTTGAGTGACACCACCCGTGGCATATACCTACGTTCCTGCCGGGTAGTGTGGAATGAATGCGTGAAGAATGGCTATCTTGTCAATCAGGAATATCCTTTCTCCAATATACGGAAGAAAGATCTTGTGGCTATCCCTACGGGTAACCGCAGACGGGAACGTTATCTCACTGTCGAGCAGATGACACAGTTATATAATGTGTTCGTCAACAAGAGCTATCCTAAAGAATGGACGAGCAGTTATACTGAGCGTGCCCACCGTTCGTTGGGCTTGTTTCTGATTCAATATCTCTGCAATGGTCTCAACTTAGTTGATGCCAGTGAGCTGACCTACTCCCAATATTATTTCGACACGGGACGTCAGGCCTTCAAGTTCCGGCGCATCAAGACATCAGAACGCAGTGAGGGCGGGTCAGAAGTTGTCATTCCCATCATTCCTCCGTTACAACGCATCCTTGATGAGATTGCGGCAAAACCAGAACACAATACGCTCGTGTTCCCATTCATTCTGATGGGAGCTTCCAATAAGGTGGAAAAGCGGAAACGGATATCACAGGAAAACTCCAACGTACAGGATAGGGTAATCAGAATCTGTGAGGATGTGCTTCATTGGGAGGTGCGTCCTTCTGGGACGTGGTGCCGCCACTCCTTTGCCACCAACCTGCGTAATGCCGGGGTTGACATCAACTACATTTCCGAGAGCATGGGACACTCAACGGCCAACAATTCCGTGACAGAACTCTACATAGAGCATTATCCCTTGGAGAAGCAGATGGAGTACAACTCTTTGTTGTTGAATATAGAAAAGGAAAAGAAAAACAACAAAGAAGAATTGCTAAGTCAACTATCAACCCTGTCGGCAGAAGAGTTAAGAGATTTGTTGGCTTCCGTGAAAAAGATTTAGCATGAAGATGCCGAGATTCTAAGAATTTTATTAACTTTGCCAATAAAGAGGAAATATGCTTAGCAAGGACGAAATCATACAACTGCTTCATAGTGAAGAAACCTATCGTGTAGAAAGAACCGTGTCGACTGGCAACATGGACAAGTTCTGTGAGGCCATTTGTGCTTTTGCCAATGACTTACCAGACTCCCGTAAAAAGGGATATTTGCTCATCGGAGCTAATGATGATGGAGCGCTTAGCGGTTTGAAGGTGGATGATGCGCTTCTCAAGAAAATAGCTGGCATCCGCTCTGACGGAAACATTCTGCCTCTTCCGGTGATGAATGTTGATCGAGTGGAATTTCCTGATGGAGATTTGCTCGTGGCAGAAGTTTCACCGTCATTACTTCCTCCTGTACGCTATCGTGGCAGAATATTTGTCCGCATCGGCCCGCGTCGTGATATTGCCAGTGAGTCTGAAGAACGTCTGCTCACAGAACGACGCACTGCTTACATGGCAACCTTCGACGCAACACCCTGTATAGGCGCAACGCTGGATGATTTGGATCTTGACTTTATCCGTAATACTTATCTCCCTTCAGTCGTGGATCCAGAGGTTCTCGCAGAAGATCACAGAGACATCAAAGAGCAACTGGCTTCTATCCGGCTCTATGATCGCACACACGATTGTCCTACATACGCTGCTATCATCCTCTTCGGCAACAATCCCCGCTACTACATGCCTGGCAACTACATACAGTTTGTGCGTTTTCACGGGAAAGAAAAGGGTGGCGAGGTGCTGAATGAGCGGCGCTTCCAAGGACCTCTGTTCAGAATGCTCCCCGAGTTGGAGGCTTTTGTCAAAGATGCCATTGTCACGCAGCGGCCTGTACCGGAGACTATGTTTCGTGAGCGTACCGTTGTCAACTATCCGCATGCAGCACTGAGGGAACTCTGCATGAACGCCAATATGCACCGCGATTACCAGTCGAACATGCCCATCCGTCTGTATCAGTTCGACGACCATATCGAAATCATGAATGCCGGTGGACTCTATGGAGAGGCTCGTCCTGAGAACTTCCCGATGGTGAACGACTATCGCAACCCCATCATCGCCGAAGCTATGAAGCAGATGAAGTATGTCAACATGTTCAATCAGGGCGTTAAGCGTGTGCAGAACCTCCTCAAACAAAATGGAAACAAAGAAGCCGTCTTTGACGTCTCCAAACTCACCGTATTTTGTGTCAATGTATTCTCGAACGAAGAGAATGAGTCCCAAAATGACACCCAAAACGACACCCAAAACGACACCCAAAATCTTTCTTCCCTTCAGAAAGATATATTAAGGCTCATAAGCACAAATAATCAGATAACAGGAACCGAGTTGGCAAAGAAACTTGGCAAAAGCTTGACAACCATTCGTAGGGCAATTAGAGGAATTAGCTTCCTAAAATATGAAGGCCCATCTAAAGGTGGCCACTGGATAATAGATGAATAAAGAAAAACTCACAGACTAACATTTGTGACATTGTTAGTCTGTGAGTAATAACATTACAGCATCTTCTGCTGTCTACTTATTCTTGAACATCCTGACAAGTTCGTCGCCGTACTTTTCAAGGACAAACTCCAGGGCAGCGTTGGTGAAGGCGCGGCATCCGATCGTATTACGGGAACGGAACTTCAGCTCATCGAGTTTGACCTTTACCTTTTCGACCACCCAGACGCTCATGCCGTGCTCCTTGATGCCCGTGTATCTGTCGATGCCAGTCTCAAGGCATTGCAGGTCATTGGTGTGCATGGCATTCCTGTCCTTGTGTGACGGTTCTGAAACAATAGGCGACTCTTCCGCCCCGCTTTTAACAGTCGCTGAGTCAACGGCCTTTGGATTCTTCGACATGAAATCCTTTTGCGCATTTCTCGTTGCCTCTTCCATGCTCTTGCCGGGAAGGGCGATACCTTTAGTTCTGCTCATGGTTCGGTGTTCTTAAAGATTGAATGATAAATCGTAATGTGTCGTACACGGCATGCTTCTGGTCATCCAGCAAGTCGTAGGTATTGACGCGTCGCATCTGGATGCGGTATCCGGCCCTCGGAGTAACGGTCCCGTGCTGTGCCAGGACACGCTCGTGCTCCATCCATGCCTTCCATTCGGCAGCGGTGCCTATACGTGTGTCCACCTTGTTGGGCACGAGAAACAGCCGAGCCTTCATCTGAGGGTTCAGCTCCCGCAGCTGTT
>SAMEA3663069__coassemble_605_pt1 | contig 20845 bp, 14 predicted proteins | sample SAMEA3663069__metabat2_low_PE_007 | metagenome-assembled genome bin SAMEA3663069 (sample SAMEA3663069) | pig gut metagenome | biome: pig gut; feature: pig-associated habitat; material: faeces | place: France | collected 2012 | reverse complement strand
TCCCATAGCGGCCATTTGTTGTACATCAGGGGACCTATCCACAACAAGGAATTACCGACTGCGGTAGCACCAAGCCAAAGCCCCTGGCAGAGTCCCTGAAGGTGTTTTGGAGCCACTTTGGACACGAAGCTCAGTCCTAGAGGCGATATGAACAGTTCGGCAACAGTGAGGAAGAAATAAGTGAGTATGAGCACCCATGGACCTACCTTCAGAAGCTCGCGCTTCGACGGTGACAATGCTACGAATGTCTCAGCTGAAGGATAACCATGAACCATGGATATAATCATCAGGAAGAGATATGCCACTCCTGCGATACCCATGCCTAAGGCAATCTTCCGAGGCGTGGTCAGTGGCTTGCCAATCTTTGTGAAGTGTGCGAACAGTAGCATGATGATTGGGGTGAGTGCAATGACAAAGAACGGATTTACAGCCTGCCATATTTCAGGTGGGATGGCATCGGTCTTTACGAAGTCGCGTGCGAAGAAACTTAGGCTCTGACCGTTCTGATGGAACGAGAACCAGAAGAATACAGATATTCCGAGGACGGCAAAGAGAGCGTACATACGCTGGCGGATCTCCTTTGCCATTGCAATTTTTTCTTCGGCACTGTACTGCTGACTGACGACCTGCTCCTTCCTGCCGGGCATCGGAAACATGTGTTTCGACTTAATGAAAATGACAAGGGAGATGAGCATCATCAGCACACTGGCTATGAAACTGTAATGGATACCGGTGTTGAACACATCAAGGTACTGTTGGCTAAACGCCATAAGGTCGGAGGTATTGCCGCCTACCTGGACGGTGAGTTCCTGAAGGCTGTGCAGGTCGGCTGGGCTGAGATTGCCGCCGGTATTGATAAACTCATGACAGAAACGTGGCAGGTCTGCATTGTATTGCAGGCCATGTGAGTTGAGCCACCAGGAACGCAGGACCGGAGCTATGAATGGTGCCGCAAGGGCTCCAATGTTTATGAAGACATAGAATATTTGGAAACCAGCGTCGCGCTGTCCCTGTGCCCATTTCAGACGTTCCGGACCTTCCTTGGCAGCTTCAGCCTCAAAGTCATCGTACATCTGACCGACAATAGCCTGAAGATTTCCCTTGAAGAGACCATTGCCACAGGAGATGAGTACCAGGGCGAAGATTGTGAAGGCAAGGAGGTAGCTGTTGTTCTGAGGTGTGGCAACCACAGGCACCGACAGGCAGACATATCCGAGCGACATTATGATAAGTCCGCTCTCAATGGTCCGCTGGTAGTTCTGTGTCTTGTCGGCAATGATACCGCCAACAAGGCTCATAATGTAGATTGCTGCAAGGAAAAATCCGGAAATGAGGCTCGATGTCTCGTCGCTCACTCCGAACTTACTGCACAAGAAGAGGGTTAGTACGGCTATCATGATATAATAGCCGAAGCGCTCTCCCATGTTGCTTAGTGCGGCCTGCAAGAGGCCTTTCGGATGGTTTTTGAACATGTTATTTTTTTTCTTTTGATTAATTTTTTAAGTTTATTTTGTTTTGTACGTTGAACTCAGATATCAATGTAACTTAGTCTATCCGTTTCAATCATTCATTTGTCACGGAAAAATGCATCTACTCTATTTGCTCAGATCCACAAGCCATGTAGCCTTGATGACAATATTGGCGAAGTTGCTCTTTGAAAAGTAATCGCGCTTCGATGAGCCGTAGATATTGCCAAGCCCGTAGTAGTATCGTGCCTCAAGCAGCACATGCCCTATGTGGCGGTTGGAGTATTCCATGCCCGCTCCTGCCGCAATGCCATAGTCGAACTTGTTCTCTACGTCCATTGACTCCTGGGCGATGTTAGTGTTCGAGCGACCTGTAGAGGCATCCATATTCGGAGTGTCATAATTCTTGCTTGTCTTTTCGCTGAGCAGGAAGCCAATCTGGGGACCTGCCTGTATGAAGAAGTTGAAGCCATTGTGCTCCTTACCCCATGCCAGGTGAGCGAAGACGGGTATCTGTATGTAGTTGAGCGTACGGGAGTATTGTTCCGCCGAACCGTTGGAGTTGATGACAGGCGAGTTGTTGAGATCCAGAATATCTTCCTTCCATCCAATGGATGCGAAGTTAACCTCACCAGCAATGGAACAGATGGTGGAGAAATATTTCTCTGATGTATACCTCCACGAGAATCCTCCTGTGAAACCGACATGCTGCTTCTGCGATACATCGGGCGTGAAGCCCACGCTTGAAAGCACAGCACCGCCATTGGCGCCAATAGAGAAAACGTTGCGGTGTTGTCCTATTTGAGCCCAGGCGAATACTGGGATTGTCAACAGCACTGTGATGATTAGCGACTTATATAATTTCATCCTTTCTTTAGGTAGGTGATTTGTCCTAAATTTTAAAATGAACAGATGTCGTCTGTCCTCGAATATCAAGAAAGCGGGCAGGAAACTGCTAATATGTCAAGCTGTCCAGAGTGCCATCGGTCTTAAACCGGATGAGCTGGAAATTGGAATTCTGATATCCGCCCTTTCCAAGACGCTTGAACTCCAGACGACTCTGCAGGGGCTTGAAGCCTACGTCCTGTTTGTCGTTTCCAACGAACGACTTTCCGTAACGTGCTATGCCACGAACAAAGAACATCGTCTCGTCATATCCCAAAAGAGCCATTCGTGGAAGACAGTCGGGATTCATAGATTGTCCGTAACGTCGTTTGTAGTCACGTTCAAAATCCTCAATGCGGTCGGAAGTGCGGCTGAAATAGTATGTCGTAGGAATGTGGACATTGTACTTGAAGTATTCTCTCTCAAGATTTGGCTGGTAAATGAACCATTCGTTATAACCGTAGGTCGAGATAACCAGTGAGGGGTCAATGCGCTTCAGTGAGTCGAGCTTACTGAAGACACGCTCCAGTGGCTTGTAGGCACCAGAGTTGAGGACAATGACATTGGGCTGTGTAACGGAGAAGTGCTTTGCGAAGTCGCGCAAAGGAGTGTTTACATTAGTAAGCTCAACGGTGACGCCACGTGCCTGAAGAGCCTCTCGAAGGGCTTTAGTAAAGACCACCTTGCCATCAGAGGGTGTGTTGCAATTGATGAAGATTGGGCGATGGGTCCGACCGAAACGCTCGATGAAAGCACCAATACTGCTGCCAGAGAGTTGTGTGTCGCTCTGATAGATTTGGAAGACATTGGGGTTTGTCGTAGCATCGTCGGCATCAATGGAAAATGGCATGACAAGGCGAACATTGTGCTGACGGCAGAACTCTGCCAGTGGATGGACCTGGGATGTGTAAAGTGGTCCAAGGATTATGTCCTGACTGGCAATAGACGGATTGTGTGTGAGGACCTTGCTGACAACGGAGTCCTTGTTGATGTTCCATAGGTTCACCTCCGTCTTGATACCTTCCTTGCCAAGGGTGTCGAGGGCGGCTCGCACGCCACGGTAGTATTCTATCATCCTTGTGCCCTCACTGCTATGGTCCAGGAAAGGAAGCAGTACACCAACACGGACGACTCGCTGTCCTTTAGCTGACGAATAGTTTGCAACAACCTTATTATCAGCAGATTTTGTTTTACTCGTTTGAGGGTTTGTAGAAGTTGTTTTTATTTGAGAATTTGTAGAACGGCTTGCCGTCTTACTGTACGGGATAAAGATTTGAGAGCCCTTCTTTAGCTCATAGCCCTTTTGTCTCATTTCGGGATTGGCATCCAGAAGCTCGTCAATAGTAATGTCGTATGAGCGGGCTATGCCGAATATTGTTTCATGGCGTTTCACCTTATGTATGTCGCGCCATTGCGTCGTCCCCTGTGCCACGGAGCTTAAAGGAAGGGCTAATGACAGGGTCAACACTATATTTCTAAATAAACTTACCATCAATGAATGCTTTTTGGTTGAATTCAAATGCAAAAATAATAAAAAGTATGCAATATAAAGGCATAAGTCTCCCTTTTTTTGTAATTTTGCGGAAAATAGCAAAGAAATGGCAAGATTAAGGCAAGACATATCAATGCTTATCTTGGCGTTGATAATACCTACACAGGTATTGGCGCAAAGTATAAGCCCTTCTGCGTCGTTTACCGATGAAAATGGCGATTCCACCGTAATGAGTCCTGGCGACAGCTATTCGGGCTCTGCACCATTAACTGTACATTTTCAGACTAATCCAGAGAATGTGGACGGATATCAGGCTTACTATGAATGGAGGTTCTATTCGGAAAGCAACACCACGGCTCCATTATACACTCGCTATGAGGAGAATACCGACTTTACCTTTACTCAAGCTGGAACGTTCAGAGTAAGCGTAGTGGCTAAGTTCACCGGTGAGGATGGTAATGTTGTCGAGTTCACCGAAGAGGACACTCAGCCTTTCACTGTATCAATCAGCGAGAGCGAGCTTTCTATGCCCAATGCCTTCACGCCCAACGGGGACGGCATAAACGATATATACAAGCCAAAGGCTGGATACAAGAGCATCGTAAAGTTCGATGCCTATATCTTCAATCGTTGGGGGGTGAAGCTCTTTGAATGGCATGACCCATCTACGGGATGGGACGGCACGTATCATGGCTCGCCTGTTAAGGATGGAGTGTACTTCTGTCTTGTAAAGGCGGAAGGGGCTGACGGACGTAAATTCAACATCAAGAAGGATGTGAATATTCTTCGTGGATATACGGAGGGAACAACTGTAAATGAATAAAAAATGGAAAACAAAATACAAGTCTATGGAGCACGTGTCCACAATCTGAAGAATGTGGATGTTATAATACCAAGAAATTCTTTAACTGTTTTCACAGGGCTGTCGGGTTCGGGCAAAAGCTCATTGGCGTTTGACACCATCTATGCTGAGGGACAGAGACGGTACATTGAGACGTTCTCTGCTTACGCACGCAACTTCCTTGGCAATATGGAGCGACCGGACGTTGACAAGATCACCGGACTTAGTCCCGTCATAGCCATAGAACAGAAGACAACCAACAAGAACCCACGTTCCACCGTGGGCACAACAACGGAAATTTACGACTATCTCAGACTTCTGTACGCAAGAGCCGGAGAGGCTTACAGCTATAAGAGTGGCGAGCGTATGGTAAAGTATACGGAAGAGAAAGTCGTAAAGATGATAGAGCATGATTATGCCGGAAAGAAGATATATATACTTGCACCGCTAATTCGCAACAGAAAAGGACATTACAGAGAATTGTTCGAGCAAATGCGAAAGAAAGGCTTCCTTTATATTCGCATCGACGGTGAGGTGAGGGAAATAACTCGCGGCATGAAGGTCGACAGGTATAAAAACCATAACATAGAAGTGGTCATCGACCGGCTTAAGCTCGGAGAAATGTCGCAGGACGGCGTAAATGAAAGGCTGAGACAGACAGTGTCTACAGCTATGAAGCAAGGCGACGGACTCGTGATGATTCTTGATGCTGAGACTAATGAGGTCAAATTTTTCTCCAAGAGACTCATGGATCCGGTATCTGGAATTTCTTACAAGGATCCGGCACCGAACATCTTCTCGTTCAACTCGCCAGAAGGAGCGTGCCCGAGATGTCAGGGAATGGGCACGGTTAGTGAGATTGATATCGACAAGGTCATTCCCGATAAGAACAAGAGCATCCATGATGGTGCCATCATTCCTTTAGGCAAATATAAAAATCAATTGATATTCTGGCAGATAGACGCTTTATTAAAGTTGCATGACTGCTCTATTAAGACTCCTGTTAAGGATATCCCGGAAGATGCCATGAACGAGATTCTATACGGTTCTCTGGAGAAGGTGCGTATTGACCGTGAGGTTGTACACACAACTAATGATTACTTTACCGACTTCGATGGAGTCGTCAAATATCTTCAAAGCATATTAGAGAACGACGACTCGGTGAAAGGTAAGAAATGGGCATCACAGTTCATTGCCAGCAAGGAATGTCCGGAATGCCATGGCAACAGACTCAACCGTGAGGCCCTTTCATATAAAATATGGGGTAGGAATATTGCGGAGGTTGCCAATCTTGATATCGCTGATCTGAAGGATTGGTTGGATCATGTTGAAGAGCACATGACGTCCAAGCAACAGAAGATTGCGACTGAAATTGTCAAGGAACTCAGAAAGAGGGTCTCTACCCTACTTGATGTCGGACTTGACTATCTTTCTTTGAACCGTCCCAGTGCATCGTTGTCGGGAGGTGAAAGCCAGCGCATTAGGCTTACCACGCAAATCGGAAGTCAACTGGTAAATGTTCTATACATCCTTGACGAGCCAAGCATCGGACTTCACCAGCGCGACAACGTAAAGCTTATCAACTCGTTGAAAAAGTTGAGGGACCTTGGCAATACTGTCATAGTCGTAGAGCATGATGAGGACATGATGAGGGCTGCCGACTGGATTATTGACGTAGGCCCCAAAGCAGGAAGGAAAGGTGGCGAGATCGTGTTCCAAGGCACACCGGCAGATATGCTTAAAACGCATACCCTGACCGCTCAGTACCTGAACGGCGAGAAGAAAATAGAAATTCCAAAAACAAGAAGGAAGGGAAACGGCAAAAGTATTGTACTTCATGGTTGCCGTGGCAACAACCTTAAGGACATTGACGTGGAATTTCCATTGGGCGAACTGATTGTGGTGACGGGAGTCTCAGGTTCAGGTAAAAGCACTCTTATCAACGATACCCTGCAGCCTATACTCTCACAGCATTTCTATAGGAGTCTTAAAAGTCCGATGCCGTATGACAGCATCGATGGAATGGACAATATTGACAAGGTTGTTAATGTCGATCAGGCCCCTATAGGACGAACGCCACGGTCAAATCCAGCAACATATACCGGCGTGTTCACGGATATCAGGCAGCTCTTTGTAGAGCTGCCTGAGGCAAAGATCAAGGGATACAAGGCAGGACGGTTCTCCTTCAATGTCAAGGGTGGACGATGCGAGGCCTGCGGAGGTAACGGCTACAAGACCATAGAGATGAATTTCCTGCCAGACGTTACTGTGCCGTGTGAGGTTTGCCACGGGAAGCGCTATAATCGTGAGACTCTTGAGGTGAGGTACAAGGGCAAAAGCATCGCCGATGTTCTGGACATGACCGTAAACATGGCGGTGGACTTCTTTGAGAACGTGCCTAATATCCTGCAAAAGATAAAGACATTGCAAGATGTTGGATTGGGATACATACGCCTTGGACAGAGCTCTACAACGCTATCCGGAGGTGAGAGCCAACGGGTGAAACTGGCAACTGAGCTTGCAAAGCGTGACACGGGACGCACGCTTTATATCCTTGACGAGCCGACAACGGGGCTTCACTTTGATGATATCCGTGTACTGATGGGAATATTGCAGGAGCTGGTAGACCGTGGAAACACGGTAATAATCATTGAGCATAATCTTGATGTTATAAAGCTTGCCGACTATATTATTGACATGGGTCCTGAAGGCGGACGAAACGGAGGACAGGTGCTCACAACCGGTACGCCGGAAAAAGTTGCGAAAAGCAAGAAAGGCTATACGCCAAAATTCCTTAAGGAGATGCTTGACAAAGCTTAAGTTGTATATACAAATATAGGCCTTAGAGACATTGTTGTTTACGTCTTTAAGGCCTATAATTTTATAAACTATCCGGAATCTGCTTTTTGGGAGTAATGCCAAGGGACTTGAGATTATCAAGCCGGCGGATGACATTGCCTTTTCCCTCACTTAGTTGTCCATGGCTCGCGTCATAGTCCTTGCGGAGCCTGTCGATATCGGAACCTATCTTTATAAATGTCTCTGCAAATGTACAGAACTTGTCGTAAAGGTCATTCGACTGACGGAGGATTTCCTCAACGTTCTTGTTCATCCTGTAGTTCTGCCACATAGTATGGGTCAGTTGCAAAGCCATCAGGAGATTTGACGGACTGAGCATTATAATATGCTTGCGATAGGCGTATTGAAGAATCTCCGGATCAGTCTTCAGGGCAGCAGCATATCCACTCTCATAAGGGATGAACATCAGGACATAGCCGATACAACCGGGAACTATCTTGTCATAATTAACATCCGACAGCTCATCAATATGCTTGCGGACTGATTTGACATGCTCTTTTAGAAGCCGCTCACGTTCACCGGGAACCTCACATCGGGTTGCCTCCTGATAGGAGGTAAGAGAGACCTTCGAATCTATGACGGCACGCTCCTGGTTTGGAAACTCCACAATGGCATCTGGACGGAAATTGTTTCCATCGGCATCCTTGTAATTTTGCTGGAGGAAGTACTGTTTGTCCTTTTCAAGTCCACAGTCCTCCAATGTCTTGTCCAATATCATCTCACCCCAATCGCCCTGCATCTTGGAATCTCCTTTGAGGGCTTTAGTGAGAGATGCCGCGTCATCTCCTATCTTGTCGGTTTGCTCCTTCAGTTCGCGAACAGTTCTTTCCTGCGACTCACGAAGTGCATGCACGGTCATTTCCTGCTCGGCATGAAGCTTTTTCATAGCCTCCTCGAAGGCTGTCTTTATCTCAGTCTTATTCGATGTGTTCTCCTTTGCCGAATCTGTAACATTCTTGTTGAATGAGTCAAGCTGTTCTTTAAGTGGAGCCAGTAGGCTCTCAATTTTTTCTTTATTCTCAGCCGTGAGTTGTTGCTTTGAGTCGATGAGCATCTTAGTTGCAAGATTCATGACTTCCTCCCTGATGGCTTTGGCTGCTTCGTCATGCTGTCTCTGCTGTTCATCCATCACTTTCTTGTTATGTTCTTGCTCTGACGCTAACCTTTCAGCCGCCGACTTCCTTTCGGCATCGAGTCTCTCATCAGCAGTCTTGGTGGCTGTTGCAAGCCTTTCCTCCGCGGCTTTGCGCTCATTGGCCAATTGATTCTTAGCTAAAGCCAATTGTTGTTCTAAAGAGGCACGCTCGGAAGCGGACTCCTCTTTCAGTTTGTTTATGACAGACTGGTTGTCAATCGATGCCTTTGCCTCACCATTCTTCCTTACCAAGAAAACTAAGGCTCCACCAATGACTGTCCCTAAGATGAAAAAAAGTATTGTTTCCATAAGTTAATATTATTGATACAAGATACGTGTATTTTGTTGCAAAGATAATAAAAAAGGGCGGACCTCTAATGAAGTCCGCCCCAAAATATTTTTGTATATTCTTGTTCTCCCCGACCCTCACGGGCAGAGGAAATGGTTATGTTGTCAGTCTGCGACTATCGGCTGGTACTTTGGAACCAGAGCCTTCATGATGACCCAACCTATAAGGTAAGCCACAGCGCAGAAACTGAATATTATCATGTAGCCAGCCGGCTTGCCCGTGAAGCCCAGCAATTGCATCTGCGTTTCATCAGCATAAGTAAACAAGGCACCGCTGATACCATTGATAGCGGCAGATCCAAGGCCACCGGCCATTCCGCCTATTCCCGTAACAGTAGCGACGACCGACTTAGGGAACATGTCGCTAACCGTTGAATAGATATTTGCAGACCAACTCTGGTGAGCTGCTCCAAGGATACCGATAAGTATAATCGGGAACCATGGTGTGCCGAACTTGTCGCCAAGAGGTTGTGCGAGCAGGCCAGCCAGAGGGAAGAAAGCGAAGATAAGCATTGCTTTCATGCGTCCGGCATAAGGGTTCATGCCTTTGTTAATGAAGTAGTTTGGCAATTTGCCACCAAGTATGCTAAGCATGGTAATCAGATAAAGCGTAAAGATAAGCACCATGCCTAAGGTATCTGTAGGGTTAATGTCGAACTGTGCTTTAAGATATGCAGGTGTCCAGAACAGGAAGAACCACCAGACACCGTCAGTGAGGAACTTACCTACGACGAAAGACCAGGTCTGACGATAGGTGAAGATTTTCCAAAGAGGTATCTTCGGTCCGTCGTCGGTGATGCTAGCAGGATCTTCTTCTGTATCGGCATCCTGATTGATATAAGTCAGCTCAGCCTCGTTAACATGAGGATTCTCGTTAGGCTTCTTGTATACGAACACCCAAAAGCCCATCCATATGAAACCCAGGGCACCAATGATGACGAATGCCATCTCCCATCCGAAGCATTTCGCCAATACAGGGATAGTGAAAGGAGCTATGAGTGCTCCAATAGAAGCGCCGCTGTTAAAGATTGACGTAGCAAAAGCACGGTCTTTCTTTGGGAAGTACTCAGCCGTTACCTTGATGGCGGCAGGGAAGTTGCCAGCCTCTCCAAGTGCGAGCACGCATCGAGCGGCAAGGAAGAAGAACATGCTGGTCGTAGCAACTGCCACCATCAAGTCCCCGGAAGCCGCAAGGGCATTTGCAGCCTTCAATGATGTTGTGCCGAATGCCGCCATCAGTTGGTCGGCATAAACTCCTTCGGTCGCAATTCCACAAAGAGCATGGAGGCATGCGCCCAGAGACCAAACACCTATGGCTGTGAAATAGCCTTTCTTTGTTCCCAACCAATCAATAACCTTTCCGGAAATCAGCTGGCATATGGCGTACGCGAATGAGAACACCATAGTGATGATACCATAGTTCTCATCAGTCCAGTGGAATTCGGATTCTATGCCGCCATCCCCAGGATAAGTCAGGGATAGGACCTGACGGTCCATGTAGTTTATCGTTGTGGCCATGAACAGCATGAAGCAAATGACCCAACGATAATTTGTCATTTTTGTTGTTTTAATAGAAGACATCTTAGTTCTTGGTTTTATAGTTTGCTAATTTTAATTATTCAAGAGTTGGTATTGGAACGACCTGCATATCTGTGTAGACAAGATTTTCTCCTGCCATACCCCATATGAAAGTGTAGTTGCTTGTTCCTGCGGCACAGTGGATAGACCATTGCGGTGAGATGACGGCCTGTTCGTTATTCATCCATATAGGCCTTGTCTCCTGCGGCTCACCCATTACGTGCAGAATCTTCTGTCCTTTCGGCACCTTGTAGTACATGTATGCCTCCATCCGGCGCAAGTGAGTATGTGCCGGCATAGTGTTCCAGACGGAGCCTGGCTTCAGTTCCGTGATGCCCATCTGAAGCTGACATGTGCGCACACCGGCAACACCATCAATAATCATTTGGTGGATTACGCGGTCATTGCTCTCTTCCATCTTGCCAGCCTTGATATTGTTGGCCTCCTTGAGGGTAACCTTCTTTGTTGGATAAGTGGTTTGTGCACAAGCTGAGTTCATGTAGAACTTTGCTGGTTCGGCGGCAACCTTGCTTGAGACTACAATTTCCTTTGCCCCACGACCTACATATAGGGCTTCCTGGAAGCCGAGGTCGTATGACTTGCCGTCAACTGTTACTGTCCCTTCCCCACCAATGTTGATAATTCCAAGTTCACGGTTGTCAAGCAGGTTTCGTCCGCTCGTGCCTTTACTCTCATCAACATAGAGTGGCGAGATGGAAGTAAGCTTCAGTGGTGTCGTGGTAGGTTCAGCTCCTCCGATAAGGAATCGGTCATAGAGCGTATATGTCCAGTTAACCTCTCCAGGAGCAAAGACTTTCTCTATCAGATATTCCTTGCGAAGCCGCTCCGTTGTATAGTGCTTTGCGTCCTCCGGACCTGTTGCCCAACGAACATTGTAATTGGTGTAGGCGTTCTCTGCCTTAACTTCATAGCCTTTGAAGACGCACTGTGCGAAGCCTAAGTAGGCAAAGCAACAAAGTGCCAGTGTCATAAATGATTTCTTCATATTTCTGTCTTAGTTTTTTTTATTATCGGGGGTGGTAGGCTTCTATAGATACTATAGGAACTATAGGAACTATAGATACTATAGACAACCTCTACCGCCCTAGAATGTTAAGCAGATGCTGCCGCCTTGCGCTCATCCTGAATGATGGCACGGCGGTTGAAATACATCATAAGAGCCGTGATGACAACGAGTATGCCGGCACCAATCCACTTTAAGTACTTGATGGCTGCATAAATGCAGTATCCAAAGAGCGAGGATGCGAAGTCCATGCTTCCTGCCTGGAATCCATCAGGGACGTGAGCAGCCTTGTCCTGTGTAGCGGCATATACTTGGTTGGCGGCACTCGTGAAATCGGGAGCCATATCGGTGATGAACCATAGCCCTACAATAAGGGCCACAAGACCGACGATGAATGTCTTTACAACATTTCCCTTAGTGTATGGAAGCATTATCGGGAAGAGATAGAACAACCCGGCAAGTGATGCAAGAGGCAGAAACTGGTTGCCAGGAAGGAATACGGCCACGACAATATATGTCGGGATGAGCAATAGTGTGCAGACAAGAGAAGTGGGATGTCCTATGACAAGAGCGGGACTCATGCCTATGAACACTTTCTTGCCATGGAATTTTCTGTCAACGAGTTCTTTCGTCTTGTCGGAGATAGGCATAAGTCCATCTATAAACAGCTTCGTGATTCTCGGTATAAGTTCCATGACGGCACCCATTGTAACACCAAGGAAGAGGATGTCCTTTGCAATCTTCATAATGCCATCTGTCGTTGTTGCATCAGGTTGTGTCTCATGCAGCTTTTCCATATACCCGGCAAAGTTTGAATAATCGCCTACATGCGCTACAGCAGCAATCAGGGCACCAACGATAACACCCAATACTATTGGTTCACCAAGTACTCCAAATTTCTTTTTTAGGCCTTCAGCATCAATATCGAGCTTGTTAAAACCTGGAATCTTGTCGAGAATCCAGTTTATACACCAAGTGAACGGAGCAAAGCTCTGACAGAAAGGCTGTGGAACTGAGATTCCCGGAAGATTATAGTAAGACTGGAATTTGTCGGCTGTAAGATCTGCCATGACAAGAGTAATGATGTAGCAAACAATAGCAGCGAAATATCCCCATGCCAGACTTTGTCCGGAGAGGAAGTATACAACAGCACCTATGAAAGCGAAATGCCAGTAATTCCAAAGGTCGATGTTGACAGTACGCGTAGTCTTCGTGATAAGCATTAGGAAATTAATGCCAAGGCATATAGGGATAATCAGTGCCCCCACCGCAGTGTTGTATGCCACACTTGCGGCGGCAGGCCATCCCATGTCGAACACACTGAGGTTCAGGCTGAAGATGTCCTCAATAGCTTTCAGCGGATTCTGGAAGTTGTCGGTCAGAAGAGCAGTTACAATACCCAGTCCAACAAAGCCAACACCTACAAAAAGTCCGGACTTGAGGGCTTTCCCAAATTTCATTCCGATGCACAATCCTATAATTGTAAATATGATTGGCATCATCACAGACGCGCCAAAACTGATAATGTAACTAAAGACTTGTTCCATTAGGTTTTATTTTTTCAATTTGTTTTATTAGTAAAGTAGCTTTCAGATAAAGCAGATATTGACTGCAAAGATAATAATAATAATTTAGAATAAGCAAGTTTGAATGTAGGAATTTTTATATTATTGGGATTAAAAAAGAATAAATGGTGATAAATGGTGAAAAGACAAGGGAATTACACAAAACAATGAAGCCGAAGAGAATTTGCATTATGAAATTCTCCCCAGCTCCATTGCTGATAAACTATATTCTAAGGTTCCATGGATTAATCCTGGAAGTAGACCCTCTTCACTCTATTGCTGATTGTTGTCAGGACCTCATATGGAATAGTATCCAATGCATCGCTGAGGACTGTTACCGGCAGATTGTCCCCAAATATCTCTACGGAATCACCTTCCTTGCAATCAATACCCGTAACATCTATCATAGCTACATCCATGCAGATATTTCCAACGTACTCAGCCTTCTTGCCGTTGACAAGGCAATAGCAATGGCGGTTGCCCAAGTGTCTGTTGAGTCCGTCGGCATATCCTATTGGTATTGCAGCTATTACACTGTCATGATCAATCTTGCCTTTGCGGCTATAACCGACAGTATCTCCCTTAGGCACATTGCGCATTTGCAGGATAGTGGTCTTTAGTGTTGACACATTATTAATAATATGGTTGTTGCGGCTGTTGATACCATAAAGCCCCAGACCGAGTCTGCACATGTCGAGTTGTCGTTCCGGGAAATGCTCTATACCGGCGGAGTTGTCGATATGACGGAGTATCTTATGCTTGAACGCAGACTGCAACTTCAGGCTTGCTTCGTCGAAAAGCTTGAACTGCTTTGCGGAGAAAGCGTCGAAGTCATCGCTGTCAGAACCAACGAAATGGCTGAACACCGACCTTGGAATAACCGCATTCTGATGCTTGAGCCTGTCTATAAGCTTATCCATGTCCTTCTCAGGATTAAACCCGAGACGGTGCATGCCTGTGTCAAGTTTTATGTGTACTGGGAACCCAGTAATGCCCTCCTTCTGTGCTGCCGCAACAAGCGCATCAAGCAGACGGAAGGAATATACTTCCGGCTCCAACTCATAGTCGAACATCGTTTTGAAAGCTGACATCTCAGGATTCATTATCATGATATTCGATGTTATTCCATTCCGCCGAAGCGTTACGCCCTCATCGGCAACAGCTACAGCCAGATAGTCGACACGATGGTCCTGAAGAGTCTTTGCTATCTCGACAGCCCCCGCGCCATAGGCGTCGGCCTTTATCATGCATACGAGCTTTGTCTCTGGCTTCATAAATGAGCGATACCAGTTGAGGTTCTTAACAACAGCACTGAGGTTTACTTCCAGCACTGTCTCATGAACCTTTTGAACAAGAAGCTCTGTCAGGTGGTCAAAGCCAAACTCGCGTGCTCCCTTAATGAGGATTACCTCATCGTGAAGGTCATGGAACTCAGGGCTATGGATAAAGTCGTCAACGGTGAGGAAGAACTCCTTCTCTCTGAAGTTTCCAAACTCGCCGGCATTTGCAGTCAGATGACTACCAATACCAATAAACTTCTCTACCCCACGTCGATTGCAAAGGTCGGCAACCTCATGGTACAACTCCTTGTCGGAAAGTCCGCTTTGGAATATATCGCTAAGTATTACGGTACGCTTTCTTCCCTTATGGTCAGGACGGCGGGCCATGAAATCCAGTGCGATGTCAAGAGAATTTATGTCCGAGTTGTAAGAATCGTTAATAAGGGTACAGCCATGCTGTCCCTCCTTAACTTCCAGCCGCATAGCCACTGGTTCCAATTTCGGCATCCGCTCAGCCAACAGCTCCGACGTAATGCCGAGGTGCAGTGCTACAATTGCACATGCAATGGAATTAGATATGCTTGCGTCATCAATAAACGGAAGCGTGTATGAGCTTTCCGTCTTCCCTTTGTAGACATAGGAGACAGTAGTATTGGTGTCCTTCTTGCTGATGCCTTTTACGTAAAAGGCCGCTTTTGGATTCTTGAATGACCAAGCCAATTGCTCGCCATGGTATGCAAATTCGGACATGCAACGGCTAACCAGCTCATCGTCCATACAATAGACGACGGCACCCGTGTCGTGGAAGAGAGCCAGTTTCTCCTTGCACTTAGCCGCCATGGATGGAAAGTTCTCCTGATGAGCCTGGCCGAGATTGGTCAGAACACCGATTGTCGGCTGAATGATATCGCGTAGAGCCTGCATCTCTCCTGGCTGGGAGATACCTGCCTCAAAGACTCCCACTTCAGTCTGCTCGTTAAGCAGCCAGACACTCAGTGGCACTCCTATCTGTGAATTATAGCTTCGTGGCGAACGCACTACCACCATAGAAGGTGACAGTAGCTGATAGAGCCACTCCTTGACCATGGTCTTTCCGTTTGAACCCGTGATGCCGACAACAGGAATGTCGAACTCATCGCGATGGCGCTCCGAAAGGCGCTGCAACGCCTCCAGAGTCCCTACTACCTTTAGGAAGTTAGAGCCAGGAAATCTCTCCTCCCAATTATCCGGAAGGGTCTCCACTACGAAGTTGCGGACGCCCCTGCGATAAAGATCGTCAATGTATTTATGACCATCGTTGCGCTCAGAGCGTAGAGCGAAGAACAGCGTTTCTTCCGGGAAACAAAGTGAACGGGAATCGGTCAATAGGAAGCCGATATTGGCATCGGCAGTGCCAAACCTGCGCGCGCCTATGAGAGTCGTTACTTTCTCAATATTATAGTTCATTGATAATGGTTTATTTTAATTTGATTGCAAAGTTACTGCAAACTAAAGACAAAACAAAATAAAACGAAAAGTTTTATTTTCATTCGAATAACATACGTTGTGGCAAAGTGAAGTAACGGCATCAGCGTGCCATTCATAAAACACATCGGATACGTTCTATGCCATCATCAAGTGTAAATTTATTTTATTTGCGACATAAGCCATTACACTCTCATAACGTATTGACTTGCAATAAATTGCAAAAGCATACCTTTTGCATCGCAAAAGGTATGCTTTTAGCCGCAAAAGGTATGCTTTTATGAGGTAAAAGCTATGCTTCTGCAATGCAAGTGTATAGCTTCTAAATACTGTAAAGAAATTTATAAAATTAAGGAATAAAAAAGGAAGAGCAGGCAACCGTGACAGGTCTGCCATACCCTTCCTTTACATATATTGATTTTCAAGTCTTCGTGTTGGATTACTCCTTGTTTGCGCGCTTGCGCTCCAGGTGGTCAAGGATGATCTTACGCATACGGATGCTCTTCGGGGTCACCTCTACATATTCGTCTGCTTTGATGTACTCCATGCATTCCTCCAAGCTCATCTGGACTTTTGGCGCAACACGAGCCTTCTCGTCAGACCCGGAGGCACGGACATTGGTCAGCTGCTTTGCCTTGGTTACGTTTATTACTAAGTCGTTGTCATGAACATGCTCACCGACAACCTGTCCTCCATAGACTTCCTCACCCGGATCGATGAAGAACTTACCGCGGTCCTGAAGCTTGTCAAGAGCGTAGGCGTATGCCGTACCGTTCTCAAGGGCAATCATAGAGCCATTCGTGCGACGTGTGATCTCGCCCTTCCATGGCTGGTATTCCTTGAATCGATGCGCCATGATGGCCTCACCTTGCGATGCTGTGAGCACGTTGGTGCGAAGGCCAATGATACCGCGTGAAGGAATGTCGAAAGTAATATTGACGCGGTCCCCCTCATTATCCATTGCGGTCATTTCTCCCTTACGGCGGGTAACCATATCAATCATCTTACTTGAGAATTCTTCCGGGACATTGATAGTGAGTTCCTCAATAGGCTCACACTTCTGTCCGTCAATCTCCTTGATGATAACCTGCGGCTGTCCTACCTGAAGCTCATAGCCCTCGCGGCGCATGGTCTCTATGAGGACAGACAGATGCAGCACTCCGCGGCCGCTTACTATCCACTTATCCATAGAACCCTCGACAGGCTTTACACGCAGTGCCAAGTTCTTCTCAAGTTCCTTCTGCAAACGGTCGTTAATATGGCGCGATGTAACAAACTTACCCTCACGTCCGAAGAACGGCGAGTCGTTGATGGTGAAGAGCATGCTCATTGTTGGCTCGTCAACAGCAATTGGAGGAAGAGCCTCAGGGTTCTCGAAGTCGGCAATGGTGTCGCCAATCTCAAAATGCTCAAGACCAACGACAGCACAGATATCACCGCTCTTTACTTCCGGTACACGCACGTGGGTAACACCCTGGAAGGTGTGCAGTTCCTTAATCTTCGTCTTCTCCTGACTGCCGTCCCGATGACAGATGGTAATATTCATTCCGTCGGTGAGTGTACCACGATGAACGCGTCCAACGGCAATGCGACCCGTATAGCTTGAGTAGTCAAGCGAAGTGATAAGCATCTGCGGCGTTCCCTCTATATACTTAGGTGCCGGAATCTCTTGCAGGATGAGATCGAGAAGATAGTCGATGTTGTCAGTAGGATGCTGCCAGTCAGGCCCCATCCAGCCCTGCTTTGCAGAGCCATAAACGACCTTGAAGTCGAGTTGTTCCTCTGTTGCATCAAGGTCGCACATCAGATCGAATACCATTTCATAGACTTCCTCAGGGCGGCAGTTAGGCTTGTCGACCTTATTGACGACGACTATTGGCTTCAGTCCGAGCTGCAGGGCCTTCTGAAGTACGAACCTTGTCTGTGGCATCGGACCCTCAAAAGCATCTACAAGCAAAAGACAGCCGTCGGCCATGTTGAGCACGCGCTCAACCTCACCGCCGAAATCAGAGTGTCCTGGAGTGTCAAGTATGTTGATTTTAGTACCTTTCCATGTTATAGAAACGTTCTTCGACAGAATCGTTATGCCTCGCTCGCGCTCCAAATCATTGGAGTCCAAAACCTCGCCGCTCTCGTCTTTTCCATCACGGAAGGAGTTGCTGGCCATCATCATCTTGTCGACCAATGTAGTCTTACCATGGTCAACGTGAGCAATAACTGCTACATTACGAATATTTTGCATCTTTATACCTTAAAAATAAAACGCTTTCCAGAAAATTTTCGAGTGCAAAGGTACTGCAAAATGAGCACAATACAAAATAAACCGTCCGTTTTATTTGTGTGTTTGACAAATAATAAGTACCTTTGCACCCGCAAAATTCGGATAATCCGGTGCATTCGACGCTGCAACCCGTTGTGATTAATGGCGGCAGGGCGGCGGAAGGATGTTATTGCAAAACATTAATTAATCAAACAAATGTATTTAAACAAAGAGAAGAAGGCAGAAATCTTCAGCCAGTATGGCATTCAGAAGAACGCTGCCGACACTGGTTCTGCTGAGAGCCAGATTGCATTGTTCACTTACCGTATCAAGCACCTTACAGAGCATGTAAAGGCTAACCACAAGGACTTCGTTACCACTCGTGCGCTGACAAAGCTCGTCGCAAAGCGTCGTCGTCTGCTCGATTACCTTTATGAGCGCGACATCAACCGTTATCGTGCTATCGTCAAGGCTCTTGGCCTGCGTAAGTAATCAATGAAAGGCAAATAAAAAAGGGAAGATCTCAAGATCTTCCCTTTTTTTTGATTATATACCAAGATTTATTCTAATATCTCCTTCAATGGAACCATGACGAAATCACGGTCTTGCATAAGAGGATGAGGTATCTTAAGGTCGGGTTCGTCAACAGTGATGTCATCATAGATGAGTATGTCTATATCTATTGTACGGTCGTGATATCTTCCATCCGTGCTCTTGATAGTTCTCCCCAGTTCCTGCTCTATAAGCTGGGTCATCTGAAGAAGTTCCCGAGGAGAAAGGTCTGTTTTAACACATACGCATCCATTAACAAAACGGTTGTTGCTGTCAAAGCCCCACGGCTCTGTTTCCAAGAGTGTTGATTGCCGCACAACGTCACCTATTAGCTCCCCTATCTTCTGTATTGCCTTGGCAATATTTCCGTGCCGGTCGCCAAGATTACTGCCAAGTGCCAGATAAACAGTATGAGTATTAGTCATTGACAATGAGCATTCCGTCGCCGAAACAGCCAAACTTATAGCCGTTCTTAACGGCAAGATCGTAGGCCTTCATGACAAGGTCGTAACCTCCGAAAGCACATGTCGACATCATAAGTGTGGACTCCGGATGATAGAAGTTTGACATCATGGAGTCGGCAAGGGCGAACTCATATGGAGGGAATATGAACTTATTTGTCCATCCCTCATATTCCTTCAGAAGCTTGTCTGTGCCCACGGCAGTCTCAGTGGCCTTGGCAACACTGGTTCCTACTACACAGATGTGGTGCCCCTCCTGCTTTGCCCTGTTCACTATGTCGCAAGCCTTCTTGTCTACAATCATCTTTTCCGACTCCATCTTGTGCTTGGTCAAGTCCTCAACCTCTATCTGGTTGAAGTTCCCCAATCCACAATGCAGTGTGATGTAGGCGGTGTTGATACCCTTGATTTCCAGCATCTTCATCATCTCACGCGAGAAGTGAAGGCCTGTTGCCGGTGCTGTAACGGCACCCTCATTCTTTGCGAAAACAGTCTGGAAGTCTTCAAGGTCTTCCTCACGATACGGGCGGTCGGGAACCATAACGGTCTTTGTTGCCTTGGGGTCGCTTGCCGTAGGAGCCGGTACGGTCTCGGCATGTGCATGGTCGATGATATAATGTGGCAGAGGAGCCTGTCCGAGCGCATAGAGCTCGCGCTTGAATTCATCGTGAGGGCAGTCGTAAAGGAACCGGAGCGTGCGTCCGCGGCTGGTGGTATTATCGATAACCTCAGCCACCATCGTACCCGTATCGTCGAAGAACAACTTGTTTCCAATTCGGATTTTGCGGGCAGGTTCGACAAGAACGTCCCACAGGCGCATCTCCTCATTAAGCTCACGAAGCAAGAAAACCTCTATTTTCGCATCCGTCTTCTCCTTGGTACCGTAAAGGCGTGCAGGAAAGACCTTGGTGTCGTTCAACACCATGACGTCGCCTTCGTCGAAATAGTTGACAAGGTCTTTGAATTTTATGTAGTCATCTTCTTTAGCTTCACCCTTTACCTCCTTGTTATACATATCGATGGTCTGCGACTGCTTGTGCAGCACCATCATTCTTGCATCTTCACGACGTGTGACGGTAAACGTCTGCTTAGAACCATCACTGCGTGTTATAGTCCTTTCTGAGACGTGCGGGTAGAGAGCGACCGCATCCTCAGGCATATTAAAATTAAATTGTGATAGCTTCATATTAATTCTTAATTAACAATTCATGATTCATAAATCGGCTTATGAATCCTTTCTTAATGTTCAATTTCCTGCTTGCTGAGCCATTCGCCGAAGTTGTCATAGCGTACGCAATCCTCGACCCTGATATCGCCTACGCGCGTTCTTCTGAGTGCTGTAAGGTAAGCACCGCTGCCCAAGGCTCGTCCTATGTCACGGGCAAGTGCCCGGATGTAGGTGCCTTTCCCACAAACGACACGGATTGAGGCTTGCATCTTTTCCTTGTCGAAGCTCGTGAGTTCTATTTCATCTATGTGAATATGCTTTGGCTTCAGCTTGATATCCTCACCGTTGCGACGATAGTTGAAAGCACGTTCACCATTCACCTTCACCGCACTGTAAGTCGGTGGTACCTGGTCGATGTCTCCGACGAACTTGCCCAACGCTTCCCTTAGGCTTTCTTCTGTTATCTG
>SAMEA3663069__coassemble_601_pt1 | contig 21396 bp, 21 predicted proteins | sample SAMEA3663069__metabat2_low_PE_007 | metagenome-assembled genome bin SAMEA3663069 (sample SAMEA3663069) | pig gut metagenome | biome: pig gut; feature: pig-associated habitat; material: faeces | place: France | collected 2012 | reverse complement strand
AAAGAAAAACATGAAGTTTTTCTTTGTATTCCCGAATGCAGCTTACATTATCCAAATGTACAATTTTTAATTGAAATCAGCAAATTCCCGAGACGTTTTTTATTAACAAGCATCATATTTATGGCGACTATAGAATACAGGTTATCCACCAAAGTGCAGCAAGACGGGAGGGCTGAGATAATGGTCAGGTTCTTCCACGGACGCTCCATTAACCAAAGTACCGGCACTGAAATATTCGCCCTTCCGTCTTTCTTCGAGTACTATATCGACAGAGCCAAGACAGAAGGCATGGGCATTCATGTTCCCTTCAGGGTAAAGACTGCGACAAGAGGCGAGGCCGACAAGTTCGGCTTCGCTCTTCGTAACAGTGGCACATTGATAGTAAGCAATCATAGGATTCGCACCCCTGATGTAATGACCAGAATGGGCGTCTTTTCCCTTTCATAAGCAGCCAAAAATACAATGATGCCATAAAACTGATATTCACCATGACAGGAATTACCCGTGAAGTGGTTGTCCGCAATCCTACCACCGGCGAGTTCGAAGCCCGGCATATCAACGAGATTGCAAGCAGCCATTTAGCCAGACGGACATTCGTCGGAAATGCCTACCTTAAAGCTCCAGACCCAAATATTATAGGAGCGATGAGCGGTCATGCCGAAGGCTCCAAGGCTTTCCGAAGATACCGAAACATAGAAGAATCAACAAAGAGAGCCATCATTGACATGATGGGATAACATAACACGTAATAATAAAATCCGCAAGTGTCACTTGCGAAATTAATATTTAAAGATGAATAATATAATAAGGAGCAAAGACAACAGTTTATTACCAGATTGGTACTTTGATTGGCGGAACAATATAGAGCAGATGATAACTCGTTCCAAGTTGTCAGCAGCTATGCATGTCAATACGGACATGCTTTCACTATACTGGCATATTGGTAAGAGTATATTGGAGAAGCAAAAGCAACAAGGGTGGGGGAAACTTGTAATAGATCAATTATCGGCAGACCTTACTAAAAGATTTCCTGATGATAGGGGATATTCCATTCGAAATCTTCATTATATGAGGCGCTTTGCTGACGCTTACCCTAACTTCCCAATTCTGCAAGTCCCACTTGCAGAATTAAAGCGTGTCCCAATTCTGCAAGTCCCACTTGCAGAATTAATAAAGGCAGATAAAGACTATGCTGAAATAGCACTTACGCAAGTCACCTGGTACCATCACATCTCTTTGCTATCCAAGGTAAAGGATGAGGCAGAACGGGCTTACTATATCATAGAAACCGCGCAGAACGGTTGGAGCCGAGACACGATGCTGTCACAGATAGCTAATGGCTACATACACGCTAAGGGACATGCCATCAACAATTTTGAGAAGACATTGCCTCCGCCACAGTCTGATTTGGCAAAGTATGTATTCAAAGACCCATATAATTTCAGTTTCCTCGGTACTGTGGCATTGCAGAACGAACTCGACATTGAGAAGTCTTTGACAAGCAAGATTACAGAGTTTTTGCTGGAAATGGGGCGCGGCTTTGCATACGTTGGCAGGCAATACCCTATTGTTGTGGATGGCGATGACTATTACATCGACTTGCTTATGTACCACTTAAAGCTCCATTGCTACGTGGCGATTGAATTAAAAGCGGTAGAGTTCAAACCTGAATTTGTGAGCAAACTGAACTTCTATATCTCTGCCGTTGATGATACCGTGAAATCACCAGAAGACAAACCTACAATAGGCTTATTGCTATGCAGGACAAAGAGCGACAAGAAAGCCGAGTTTACTCTTCGTGGCATTACACAGCCAATGGGTATTGCGCAGTATGAGACACAGAAATTGTTTGAGGATGTTGCTTCGGCATTACCGCAAATAGAAGACTTGGAGAACAACTTGGCAAAAGAAGATGATGACGATTGAAGAACTTACGAAAGCATTGCAGACCGCAGAGCCGATTCTCAATAAGATTGCAGATGGGCAACCGTTGTCCTTTGACGAGGCTTGGTCGTTGGTTACTATATATAAGAGGTATAAGGACACGGACGCGTTCGTGGATTATGTTGAGTGCACGCCAAGGTCGGAGTAAGCCAAATTACGAAGTGACGTGGCGGCACTCGCCAAGGCGACATCGGCAATACTTGATATGTATTATGGTGCCAAGGAACAGTTCAGAGACTTCGAAACCACTAGTATTTTGGAAGAACACTTGAGGCCATCATATGCTGCTTATTGTCAGGCACAGGAAGAGTCTGTAAAGGCTTATGATGATTTTAAGCCGATACAGAACAGTATGGATTTCCCCGAACTTCATAGCTCCAAGAAATAAATTCATACATGAGAGAAGTCTATAAGATGAAGGAAGCTAATGAATAGAACGAATAAAGGCTAAAATACCGATAGTTAGTATTTTAGCCTTTCTCTTTGTACTCCGACCGGGAATCGAACCCGGATCAAAGGTTTAGGAAACCTCCGTTCTATCCATTGAACTATCAGAGCAACTTCACTGGAAGCGACTGCAAAGATACATCAATTTGCAGACAATACAAAATAAAAACGCTTTAAAAACATTTCTGCTTTAGTTTTTTGTGTCTGTGATGGATTTACATCGCTTTTAAAATCTCAGCAACCGAAGTTTCGGCATTGTGAAAAAAGCCGACAAAAATACACCCGCTTTTAGGTATTCAACAGTTGCGTTGCAACTGTATACCTTTTGCGTTGCAACTGTATAACATTTGCGTTGCAACTGTATTACTGTTGCGTTGCAACTGTGTACCTTTTGCAAAACGGCTATATAGCTTTTGTCGGATATACCGCTAACATGTTGATTTATAAAGCTTTGCGTTTTTCCTCGATTGCGGCTTTTCCGGCCTCTTTTTGCTTTTTCCTGGTTTTCTTCGGATTTTCCAGATTTTGGGCGGTTGTCAGTTTTTATTACATTTCTACATCAGCGAGCTTGCCGTTTCCATCCTTAATAGGGCAATTGCTGGTGGTGCCCGTTATGCCGCAGATTTGTGGATTATTACGGCAAATGATATTAAATAAAGTAAAAAACGCTTATATTGCAGAAGATTTGTGTAATTTTGTCCTTTCAAAAAATATCATCTGATAAGTAATGAGTTTAACGAATATAGCCAGAATGTTCTTTCGCGGCAGGTTGCGCGAACTGGAGTCTTATGCCCAGCGTGGAGAGCAGATGCAAAGGGAAGTCTTGCAGTTCCTCGTCGATTGTGCCAAGGAGACAGAGTTTGGCAGAGAGCATCTCTTCAATCATATAAAGAGTTACGACGACTATGTGCGCAACGTACCCGTCAACGATTATGAGACGCTCAAGGGTGACATTGACCGCATGCGCCACGGTGAGGAGAATATCCTATGGCCCGGTCTGGTGAAATGGTATGCCAAGAGCTCCGGAACGACAAATGACAAGAGCAAGTTCATCCCCGTTACGCAGGCTGGACTGGCACATATACACTATCAGGGTCCTAAGGACTGCGTTACGTTCTATCTGCGCAACAATCCCAAGAGCCGCATCTTCGACGGCAAGAGTCTTATCCTCGGTGGCAGCCACTCGGCAAACTATAACCTTCCGAACTCGCTCGTCGGCGACCTCAGTGCCATTTTGATAGAGAATATCACGCCGATGGCTGAGCTGTTCCGCGTGCCTAAGAAGGCAACGGCGCTGCTGAGCGACTTCGAGGTTAAGCGCGACCGCATAGCCCGTGAGACGATGCACAAGAACGTTACCAACATCTCGGGCGTTCCGTCGTGGATGCTCTCCGTCCTCGTACGTGTCCTGGAGCTTACCGGCAAGAAGCATCTGGAGGATGTGTGGCCAAACCTGGAGGTGTTCTTCCATGGCGGCATAGCCTTCACGCCTTACCGCAAACAGTACGAGGAGATAATAACCAGTCCGAAGATGCACTATATGGAGACCTACAACGCCTCGGAAGGTTTCTTCGGCATACAGGACGACCCTGCCGACAAGAGCATGTTGCTCATGCTCGACTATGGAGTGTTCTATGAGTTCATACCTGTCGACGAACTGGGCTCCGACCATCCCAACATTGTTCCGCTCTGCGGCGTTGAGCTCGGCAAGAACTATGCCATGCTCATCAGCTCCTCCTGCGGACTGTGGCGTTACGAGATAGGCGATACGGTGAAGTTCACGAGCCGCAACCCTTACAAGTTTGTCATCACCGGCCGCACGAAGTACTTCATCAATGCCTTTGGGGAGGAGCTCATCATGGACAATGCCGAAAAGGGACTCGCCTATGCCTGCGAGAAGACAGGCGCGGTGGTCTCCGAGTATACGGCGGCCCCGGTCTATATGGACAACAACGCCCATTGCCGCCACCAGTGGCTCATAGAGTTCTCCAAGGAGCCCGCAAGCCTTGACGAGTTTGCCAGCATCCTCGACCAGCACTTGCAGGAAATCAACTCCGATTACGAGGCAAAGCGCTTCCATGATATTACCCTCCAGCGTCTTGAGATTGTTAAGGCGCGCCCGAACCTCTTCAACGACTGGCTCAAGTCGAAAGGAAAGCTCGGCGGACAGCACAAGGTGCCGCGTCTGTCCAACGACCGGAAGAACATCGACGAACTGCTGGAGATGAATTAAGTGTGGCCTCCCCCGGCCCTCATAAGTAGGAGAGGTGGAGATTACCTTTAAGACTATTAATAGAAGATTATGAAAAGGTTTACCCCAAAACACTTGTTTAGTAATATCCATCTCCCCTCTTTGGCAGGGGTTGTGGGAGGCTTTCTGCTGCTCTTGTCGCTGGCATCGTGCGCCCGCATGGGACAACCTGACGGCGGATGGTATGACGAGACACCGCCAAGAGTGCTCGCCGAGTCGCCGTCGGACCAGTCCACGGATGTCAACAGCAAGAAGATAACAATATATTTCGACGAGTTCATAAAGATTGACAACCCCTCAGAGAAGGTCGTCGTGTCGCCACCGCAGCTGGAGGCACCGGAGATAAAGGGCGGCGGAAAGAAGATAACCGTGAAGCTTGCCGACTCGCTGAAGGCAAACACTACCTACACCATCGACTTCTCAGACGCTATCTCCGACAATAACGAGGGCAATCCGCTCGGCAACTACACCTACACGTTCTCCACCGGCGACCATATCGACACGATGGAGGTGGCGGGATATGTTCTTGAGGCGGAGACGCTGGAGCCTATAAAGGGTATTCTTGTCGGACTGTATGACAATCTCTCCGACACCGCGTTCACAAAGCTGCCCATGCTGCGCGTCTCCAGGACCGACGAGAACGGACATTTCGCCATCAAAGGCGTACGCAACGGAAACTATCATGTCTTCGCCCTTCAGGATGCCGACAATAACTATATGTTCAATGCCAAGAGCGAGAAGATAGCCTTCGACCCCACGGTCTTCGCGACAAGCTGCAGGCCCGACATAAGACAGGACACCATCTGGCGCGACTCGCTGCATATACAGGATATCCGGCAGGTCCACTACACCCATTTCTATCCCGACAACGTGCTGCTGAGGGCTTTCACGGAAGCACAGACCGACCGTTACTTCCAGAAGGCCGACCGTTCCAACGCCGACCACTTCACGCTCTTCTTCACTTATGGCGACAGTGAGCTGCCAAAGATTACCGGACTGAACTTCAACTCCGACAATGCCTTTATCTTTGAGCCGTCGGTCAACACCGATACCCTTACCTACTGGCTCCGCGACACGGCACTCGTCAACCAGGACACCCTCCGCATGCAGTTGCAATACAGGGCTACCGACAGCACAGGCGTGCTCGTCCCACAGACCGACACGCTGGAAGTCGTCTCTAAGCAGCCTTATGCCAAGAGGCTGAAGGCAAGGCAGGATGCCTATGAGAAGTGGGCGAAGCAGCAGGCGAAGAATGCCAAGAAGGGCAGGCATGTGGAGACGAAGATGGCAGCTGAGATGCTGAAGCCGGAGTATAGAATCAGTTCTTCCATAGACCCCGACCAGACCCCGATGATTGTCATGCCGTCGCCTGTCGACAGCATCGACACCACGCGCATACATCTTTATATTAAGGTGGACACGACATGGAAGGCGATGCCGTTCCAGATTGGCGAGAGCCCCGACAAGGCACGCACCTATGAGATTATTGGCGGCCGGGACAGCAGTACAGCCTGGAGACCGACTCGGCGGCGTTCACCGATATCTATGGCAAGGTGTCGGCGGCAAACAAGCAGGGCTTCCGCGTTCCTAAGGAGGAGGAATACAATACCTTCCCGGTCAATGTCATCGGCTTCAGCGGAAAGCAGATTGTGGTGCGCTTGCTCAACGCCTCCGGAAAGGTGGTGAAGGAGAAGGCTACGACCAACGGACAGGTAACATTCCACTGGGTGAAGCCGGGCACTTACTACCTGAGCATGTATGTCGACGAAAACAAGAATTTCCGGTGGGACACCGGCGACTATGCATCGGGAAGGCAGCCCGAGGCGGTCTATTATTATAATAAGGAGATAGAGCGCAAGGCAAAATGGGACGATGAGGTGACATGGACCCCTGCGTCGGTGCCGCTGAACATGCAGAAGCCGTCGAAACTGGTAAAGGAGAAGGCTACCACGCAGAAGAGAAAGCTTGCCGGACGCAACGCCGAGCGTGCCGCGCGGCTGGGCATCCAGTATATTCCCGGACAGACAAGATAGCATTGTCATGCCGCCGCGATAAATCATGTTGTGCTTTGGCATTACGACAGTAAACAGATACAAAATTAAGATACCATAAAAGAAAAAGACAAAAAGATGAAAAAGCTGAAGATACTTCTTTTGGCGCTGCTGGCCATGGTGTCGGTGGGTGCTTCCGCACAGGCAATGAACAATACGGCATTCCGCAGCGGAGAAATCCTCACATACAATCTTTACTTCAACTGGAAGTTCGTATGGATAAAGGCTGGCAACGCTACTTATTCCACTGTGCAGACACGTTACCAGGGACAGAACGCATACCGTGCCAGCCTTACCGCGACGACTAACGCCAGGGCTGACAAGTTCTTTACTATCCGCGACAACCTCACAGCATACTGTACTACGAACATGCTGCCGCTGTATTACGCCAAGTCTACTCATGAGGGCGACAGAAGGAACCTCGACGAGGTGCGTTATTCGTTCAGCGGGGGCAGGTGCAATATGAGGCTGCGGCGGCGCAAGAGCGACGGCTCCAACCATTACAGGAACATATCGCTCAACAACTCCTTCGACATGATCAATGCCTTCATGCGCGCGCGGCAGTGGGGTATAAGCAACTGGCGGACGGGCTCTAAGGTCGTCTTCAACATCGTTGACGGAAAGAATGCCTCACCGGCGTACATCCAGTACCTGGGAAAGACTACCGTTGCCGGCGACAACGGACACAAGTACCGTGCCTTGAAGCTCACTTACTTCGAGAAGACAGGCAAGGGCTATAAGCGTATCGCTACATTCTATGTCTCCGACGACCGCAACCATATACCGGTCCTCATCGACCTGAACCTCAAGTTCGGCTCGGCAAAGGCAAAGGTGGTGAGCATCAGGGGAAACAGGTACCCGCTATAACGAATGGGTGGGAGCAACTATCCCAATGGTCTTCAGCTTCACGTAATCGAAGCTGACGTACATGAACCCATGGTAGGGATTGCCAGTGCCCCAGCTGTTCTTCATGATGAAGTATTTTTGACCCGAGCCGTCGTGGGCTATGCCGACGATTTCCATGCAGTGGTCGTCAGTGGTCTTGTGGTTCTCGAACTCCTGCTGGCGTTCCTGCTGCACATTGCCGCTTAAAGGCTTTTCCAGTACAGCTATGCCACGCTCGAAGGAAAAGCCTTTCTCGCTTATGTCCCCCTCCCAGCAGACGGGATGGCAGTGCCTTACATTATTTATAATAATACCCATCAGAGTGTTGATGGGCACATTCATGAACGTGTCGTTGTAACGGTTGTCGGGAATCTCCAATGGAAAGGCCTCGCCGAACGGATGGTGCGTAAAACTGGTGTATGCCATGTACTCGTCATCACGGCATACGCTGTGGGCGAACTCCAGTGGCGTGTAGACGGCTCCGAACATATATACCCTTGGTACTATGGCGTTTATCTCATTGTCGAGAAGGCTTGTCAAGCTCTCCCGGAAGTCCTTCAGACTGCGGCTGCCCTGTGCCATAGGAAGGATCTTGCGGCAGATGGTAGAATAGTCGGTGTTGCTTCCGGCGTGATAGGCGTCGTAATGTGTGAGCCCGTAAGTCTCTATGAGCCTTATAAGCATTGGAGCCACGCCGCGAAGGCTGATGTTGCCCTTGTGGGTTAGGTAGAGACGGTCGCCTTCTTCCTCAAGGAGGCGGCGTGCGACATAGTCAGGGCTGAGTCGCCCTGCATGAGATGCTCGGTCTCTATGGTGGCGAGCATGGCGTAATCCCAGCACAGATCGCTGTGCCCCTGGTTCTTGACAGGCGTGGTCTTGAGAAGCACGTCGTTCGTCATTCTGACACTTGCGGAATCATTCTTATCTGTCTTTTGTCCGCATGATGCAAGCAATAGAACGACTAAGAGCATGATAGTCTGTTTCATACGGCAAAGGTAAGCATTATTTTCCTTTCTTGATTTTTATTCTCCGATTTATTGTGTGTCGGTATTTGGAATTATCGATTCTTGGCTTCTGAATTCAGCTGACGCAAGTATTAATTCTTAATCATCAATTCCTAATTCTTAATAATTATGCTTACCTTTGCAGTCATGAAGGAAAAGATAACAGATTTCGAGGTAATGGCCCCCGTGGGGTCGCGCGAGTCGCTGGCAGCAGCCATACAGGCTGGTGCCGACTCGGTTTATTTCGGAGTTGGGAAGCTGAACATGCGGTCGCATTCGGCTAACCACTTCGATATCACCGACCTGAAGGAGATTGCCGCAACGTGCCGGGAGCACGGCATAAAGTCGTATCTGACGGTCAATACGATAATTTATGACGATGACATCCCCACCATGAGGGAGATCCTCGATGCCGCGAAGGAAGCCGCGATAACGGCTATCATTGCCTCCGACGTGGCCGTCATGTCGTATTGCAACAGCATAGGACTTGAGGTGCACCTCTCCACTCAGCTCAATATCTCAAACATTGAGGCTCTGAAGTTCTATAGCCGCTTCGCCGATGTGAGCGTCCTGGCACGCGAGCTCAACATGGAGCAGGTGAAGAAGCTGCATCAGGAGATTGTGGATGAGGATGTTCGTGGTCCCAAGGGCGGCCTGGTCAGAATAGAGATGTTCTGCCATGGTGCGCTCTGCATGGCAGTTTCCGGCAAGTGCTATATGAGCCTTCACGCCGCAAACCGCTCCGCGAACCGCGGGGAGTGCGTGCAGATATGCCGCCGTTCCTACACCGTTACGGACAATGAGACCGGCAACCAGCTTGATATTGACAACAAATATATCATGAGCCCGAAGGACCTGAAGACTATACGGTTCATCGACAGGATGATGGATGCCGGTGTCAGGGTGTTCAAGATAGAAGGACGTGCGCGCGGACCGGAGTATGTCTATACTGTGGTGAAGTGCTATAAGGAGGCCATCTGGAGCGTTCTCGACGGCTCGTTCACCGAAGAGAAGAAGGCTGATTGGGACCGCCGCCTTGCCACCGTCTTCAACCGTGGCTTCTGGGACGGTTACTATCAGGGACAGACTATGGGCGAATGGAGCAAGAGCTACGGCTCGCAGGCTACGGAAAAGAAGGTCCTTATAGGGAAGGTTACGAAGTATTTCAGCCGGTTGAATGTTGCGGAGATTGCTGTGGAGGCTTCCGACTTCAAGATTGGCGACAAACTCCTGATAACTGGGAATACCACCGGCGTGATGTATGTTACGGCAAGTGAGATCCATGACGATAATGGACCGGTCGACCATGCGCCCCAGCACGAGCGCGTCTCGGTTCCCGTCAAGGGAAAGGTAAGGCCTAATGACAAGGTCTTCAAGCTCGTTGAGGTGCCTGCCGGACAATAAATCGGCAGACAACGGCAGATGATGATTGATAACAAAGGATAAAACATAAATAACCCTACTCCTACCTAGGTTACTGATTATCCTCTCCTCTGGGGAGGCTTGGTGGGTATTGAGATATGACAATAAATGAAGCACAGGATGAAGTCATAGCAGAGTTCGAGGATTTCACCGATTGGATGGACAAGTATCAGATGCTCATAGACCTCGGCAACGACCTTGACGAGCTCGCCCCGAAGTATAAGAACGACTCCAACCTTATCGACGGGTGCCAGAGCCGCGTGTGGTTGCAGTGCGACTATGTTGATGGGAAGCTCGTGTTCTCCGCCGACAGCGACGCGCTAATCACAAAGGGCATCATCGCCTTGCTGATACAGGTGCTCAGCGGCCATACGCCACAGGAGATTCTTGACGCCGACTTGTATTTCATTGATAAGATTGGACTGCGCCAGCACCTCTCGCCTACGCGCTCCAATGGCTTGCTTGCCATGGTGAGGCAGATAAAGGACTATGCGTTAGCTTATAAGGTAAAGGGAAGTGCACAAGCTTAGGACTATAGAGATGCACCGCCTGACGGTCGACGAGTTCAAGGCATCGGAGAAGATACCGCTCGTCGTGGTTCTGGATGATGTGCGTTCGGCATATAATGTGGGCAGTGTGTTCCGTACGTGTGATGCTTTCCGCGTGAGCAAGGTGTGTCTTTGTGGCATCACTGCCACGCCGCCGAGCAACGAAATCCATAAGACGGCTCTCGGAGGTGAGGATAGCGTGGCATGGGAGTACTTCGAGGATACTGCCGACTGTGTCCGTTCGCTGCGTGCGCAGGGCTACTCGGTATGGAGCGTAGAGCAGGTTGAGCATAGCGTCAAGCTGCAGAACCTGCCGGAAGAACTGTCCCTGCCGTTGGGAGAGAATGTTGACGGCACACACGTGCCGGGCTCCGATAAGCAGGGCATAGCCGTTATCCTCGGCAATGAGGTTAAAGGCGTGCGCCAGGATGTTGTGGACATGAGCGACGGATGCCTGGAGATACCGCAGTTTGGTACCAAGCATTCGCTGAATGTCAGTATAACGGGTGGAATCGTCATTTGGGAATTTGCCAAAAGGATGATACCCGAACTATAGGATATAGAAAGGTAAAGGAAGCAAAAGGCTCGGCAAGAATGCTTCCTTTACCTTTTCTTTGTGTGGCAGCGGGTATAATCCGTAAATTTATTTGCTGACAAAATACTGAAAATAAAATTATTTTGAGTAAGTTTGTGGTGTAAATACTAACAATAAGGTTCAAAGAGGAATTATATCATGCTTAAAAAACTAATCATCTTATCTGTAATTGCTTGCTTGTCAGTGACTGCCAACGCGCAGAAGCAGGCTGAGAAGTACGTCTTCGACGGTGCCTTTCCCGTGTTCCTCGACTCCTTGCAGGCGGAGCTTACCTATCCGTTGGCGTGGGGTAACAGCGACATTAAGGAGTTCGGGCTTTGGCGCAGTGCTGCCCGTAATAAGTTGCGCGAGGAAATGCTGATGCCTCCTCGTCCGGCAGAGAGCTATGACATGAAGGTCGTCGCAACGGAGAAGCGGAAAGGCTACACGGCACGCAAACTGGAGTTCAACCTCACGCGCTATTCCAGGGTATCGGCATACGAACTGGTGCCCGACGGCAAGGGACCGTTCCCCTCTGTATTGCTTCTTCACGACCATGGAGGGCACTTCAGCATTGGCAAGGAGAAGATGATTCGTCCGTTCGGCGTGCCAGACTCCGTCATGACTGATGCCGACGCATGGTGCAAGCGTTGCTATGGCGGGCAATATGTCGGCGACTATCTTGCCCGCCACGGATATGTGGTGCTCTCAACCGACGCTCCTTTCTGGGGAGAGCGTGGCGTGAAGGACGGTTCCAAGGGCGATATGTACAAGTATGTCGCCGGCAATTTCATGCTTCTGGGACGCGACCTGAGTGCGTGGATGGACTTTGAGGATGTCTATGCGGCAGATTTCATGGCTCAGCTGCCGGAAGTCGATGCCGCACGCCTGGGCTGCATGGGCTTCTCCATGGGTGCCTACAGGTCTTGGATGTTGTCGGCACTGACGGATAGGGTGAAGTGCGGAGTGGCTGTCTGTTGGATGACAACCACGGAGTATCAGGTGAATACGGTCTACGGCCTGAAGAAACATGAGGAGTGGGCGAACCTTATCCCCGGCATACGCCGTTATCTGGACTATCCCCACATAGCGTCGATAGCCTGCCCGAAGCCTATGATGTTCATAAATGGCTCCAAGGACCATCTCTTCCCGCCTATATCGGTCAACAAAGCCTATAAGGAGATGCATGAGGTGTGGGACAGCCAGGACGTTGGCGACCGTCTGTCTACCGAGATTCTTGACATGAATCATTGGTGCGGGCCGGAGGTGCAGGTGAAGTGCCTGGCGTTCCTGGATAAGTGGCTTAAAGGCTTGTAGGACTTCCTGGGGAACAAAGAGAAATTTGAAAATAGCTTCGGCAAGGTTTGAAGATAGCTTCAACATTGTTTGAATATATCTTCGGCCTGGTTTGAAGATATCTTCGAAATAGTCTGAAGATAATTACGGTTTAGTTTGAAGAAAATTGGAGACAGCAATACAATCATTACAGCGTCAAAGGCTCCTGCTACAGATGGAGTATTATGCTGAGAAGGAGACTTTTCGCAAGCAGACGGAAGCCGTCGGCATGGCACGAAAGGTGAAGCGTGGCGATGCCTGGTTCCCCTTGCGCATCGGAAAGCGGTTCTATAACAGCATGAACCAGCTTGCGATAGAGGTGTTCAGAACCAGCGATGAGGAAATAGACCATAACTTCGAGTTCGGCAGGCCTGTGATGTTCTTTAAAATGAGGAAGTCTGAGGGAAAGGACTCTTCCGTTTCTTACTTTAACTTCACTGGTACAGTCTCTTATGTTGACGGCGACAGAATGGTGATAACGGTTCCTGACTCTGCGCCTCTGTTGGACCTTCAGTCGGCGGAAGACCCCGTTGGCGTGCAGCTCTCCTTCGATGAGACGAGCTATAAGATGATGTTCGATGCCTTGGACCGTGTGATGAAGGCGCGTGGGAGCCGGCTTGCCTACCTTCGAGACCTGTTCTATTCCCATCAGAAAGCCCAGCGGTTCACGTTCGCGCCTATGAAATTCCCATGGCTGAACCCCACCCAGGAACGTGCTGTTAACGAGGTGCTGTGGGCAAAGGATGTGGCTGTCGTCCATGGACCACCCGGAACGGGGAAGACGACAACACTCGTTGAGGCTATCAATGAGACACTCATGCGTGAGAGCCAGGTGCTGGTGTGCGCCCAGAGCAATATGGCTGTCGACTGGATTTGTGAGAAGCTGGTTGACCGTGGGATAAACGTGCTGCGTATCGGCAACCCAACGCGTGTCAATGACAAGATGCTCGGCTTCACATATGAGCGGAAGTTTGAGGCCCACCCCGACTACCCGCAGCTATGGGCTATAAGGAAGGCTATCAGACAGCTGCGCTCAGCCCGTAAGAGAGGCTCTGAGAGCTATCATCAGAAACTGGAACGGCTGAAGGCACGCGCCACGGAACTGGAGATACGCATCAACAGCGAGCTCTTTGGCGAGGCACGGGTTATAGCCTCGACGCTCGTGGGGTCGAACAGCCGCATCATGGAAGGACAGAAGTTCGGAACACTGTTCATCGATGAGGCGGCACAGGCTCTGGAAGCAGCCTGCTGGATACCGATAAAGCGGTGCACGCGCGTTATCTTTGCCGGCGACCACTGCCAGCTGCCGCCAACGGTGAAGAGCATTGCCGCACAGCGTGCAGGACTTGGCAAGACGCTTATGGAGCGTATTGTGGAGAACAAGCCGGAGGTGGTTACGCTGCTGAAGGTGCAGTACCGTATGAATGATGAGATAATGCGGTTCTCCTCCGACTGGTTCTATGACGGTAAGGTCGAGAGCGCACCGCAGATAAAGTACAGGGGAATACTCGATTACGACATTCCGATGATGTGGGTGGAGGCAAGTCCCGAGGACTCGTCAGGCTTCCATGAGACGTTTGTCGGCGAGTCGTTCGGAAGGATAAACAAGGACGAGGCGGAGCTGACGCTGAAGACCCTTGAGGACTATTTTGGCAAGATAGGGAAACAAAGGATACTGGATGAGCAGATCGACGTGGGGATTATATCTCCATACCGTGCTCAGGTGCAGTATCTGAAGCAGCTGGTCAGAAGACGCGAGTTCTTCAAACCGTATCGCGGACTGATAACCGTCAATACTGTCGACGGCTTTCAGGGACAGGAACGCGATGTCATCCTCATCAGCCTTGTGCGTGCCAATGAGGAGGGGCAGATAGGGTTCCTCAACGACCTCCGTAGGATGAATGTCGCCATCACAAGGGCACGCATGAAGTTGATAATCATCGGAGACCCGTCGACGCTCTGCCGACATCCGTTCTATAAGAAATTGTATGAATATGTCAAATCACTAAGTAATCCGTAATTAATCTCATGTTTGAGCGATGGCTTGCCTATACATCAGCAGAGCCAAGAGATGATTATGAATTGAATGATAAATTGTGAAATAAAATGTTACAACGTGATTATTTTATTAGAATCTTAGAGGAGTTCATGGCGGCTCTGGGACGCTTCCTTGAGAAGAAGGTGGACGAACGGACCGATGAGGACTTGAAGGAACTGTACAGACAGTATGTAGGCAGCTATGACGTGCTCAGGAACTTGTCGTTTGAGGAGATTCTGAGGTATGCCGATGAGCAATACCGTCAAGAAGAACGTCTGCAACGCCTCAATATGCTTGCCGAACTGCTGTACACTGAAGGCTCCTACAAGAATGCCCCTCTGCGCGACATGCTCCTCAACAAAGCCTACAAGCTCTTCGATTACGTCGAGGAGAACGGAAAGGAAATGTCTCTTACACGCCGGTTAAAGATGCGTGAGATGAGGGAGAAGTACGGTATTCCAACGGCGGAAGGCGTAGATAAATAACAACACAACACGAAATGAATATGTTTAACTTTAAAATCAATAGTCCCATCCTTCCGGATGGGGCGGGGGAGACTGTATATGTCAAGCATAAATGATATGACTGTGGGCTCTCCCACAAAAGACATCCTGCGGTTCGCCATACCGCTTATCCTGGGATATATCCTGCAACAGATGTATCTTATCATCGACGCTGCCATCGTAGGACGGTGGATAGGCGTCAGCGCGCTGGCTGCCGTGGGAGCTTCGTCATCGATAATGTTCCTTATTATGGGCTTCTGCAACGGCTCCTGTGCCGGCTTTGCCATTCCGGTGGCGCAGGCCTTCGGAGCAAAGGACTACCGTAAGATGCGCTCATACGTCGCCAACGCATTGAGGATAGGCGTTGCCCTGGCGGTGGTCATAACGTTCCTGAGCTGTATGCTGTGCGATAAAGTGCTGGGACTGGTCAACACTCCTGCCGACATACACCATGAGGCGTATGTGTTTCTGTTCCTGCAGTTCCTCGCCATACCGTTCACGATAGGATACAACCTGCTGGCTGGATTCATAAGGGCCCTGGGCGACTCCAAGCATCCGTTCTTCTTTCTTATCTTTTCGTCGTTGGTGAACATCCTCTTCGACGTTATTCTCATACTGGGAATGGGCCTGGGGGTCTTCGGAGCCGGACTGGCAACGCTCCTCTCGCAACTTTTCTCGTGCGTGCTCTGCGGATGGTTCATAATAAAGAAGATGCAGATTCTCATTCCAAAGGGCGAGGAACGGCAGTTCGACAATAAAAGGATATCCATACTGCTGAATAACGGCGTGCCTATGGGACTGCAGTTCTCCATCACCGGCATCGGCATCATTATGCTTCAGAGTGCCAACAACGCCCTGGGGACGGTCTATGTGGCGGCGTTCACGGCGTCGTTAAGGATAAAATACCTGTTCACTTGTGTCTTTGAGAATATCGGTGTGGCTATGGCTACTTATTGTGGGCAGAACATCGGCGCACATGATTTGGCAAGGGTGCGCCGCGGGGTGTTCGCTGCCGCACGTATCATGCTGGTATTCTTTGTCATAACGGTCCTTATCATCTATCCTTTTGCCGATAAGATGATGGAGCTCTTCGTCAATAGCGGCGAGCAGGCGGTCATCACCAATGCCGCGATGTTCATGCGCATAACCAACTACTTCTATCCTGTTCTGGGTGTCCTCACCATCCTCCGGTACAGCATTCAGGGACTGGGGTACAGCAACCTCTCAATGATGAGCGGCGTGATGGAGATGATTGCCAGGACAGGGGTGAGCATATGGCTGGTGCCAGCGTTCGGATTCCTGGGCGTCTGCTATGGAGACCCGCTGGCATGGTGTGCCGCCGACGCGTTCCTTATCCCTGCCTTTATATTCCTTTACCGCCATATACGCTTGAAGCTGAGTGTGGAAAAACCATAATAAGCGGCAAGGCTCTCGCAATTACGCCTGTAAGCGTGTTTGATTAGCAACGGGATTATTTGCATAATTCACACAATCTTAGTACTTTTGCAAGCAAATCAAAACATTAGGATGATGGATATTGAGAAACAGATAAGCGCCTCTGCTCTTGAGGCTGTGAAGAACCTCTACGGTGCCGACGTACCGGAGAAGATGATACAGATACAGAAAACACGCCCGGATTTTGAGGGCAACCTTACCCTTGTGGTCTTTCCTTTGCTCCGCACGTCGAAGAAGAAACCGGAAGATACTGCAAAGGAGATTGGCGAATACCTGAAGGCCAACTGCCAGGCTGTTGCCGACTACAATGTTGTAAAGGGATTCCTGAACCTCGTCATTGCCCCGGCTGCATGGATAGGACTGCTCAACGACATCAATGCCGACGAGCACTGGGGCGAGAAGAAAGCCACGGAGGACTCACCGCTGGTGATGATAGAATACTCCTCGCCTAACACCAACAAGCCACTTCACCTCGGACATGTGCGCAACAACCTGCTTGGCTGGTCGCTGGCACAGATAATGCAGGCTAACGGCAATAAGGTTATAAAGACCAATATCGTTAACGACAGGGGCATACACATCATGAAGTCGATGCTTGCCTGGATAAAATGGGGCAACGGATGCACGCCCGAATCGACCGGAAAGAAAGGCGACCACCTCATAGGCGACTTCTACGTGCTCTTCGACAAGCACTATAAGGAGGAATGCGAGGAGCTGGAAAAGAAGTATATAGCCGAAGGAATGCCGGAAGAAGACGCCAAAGAAAAGGCCAAGCAGGAGGCCCCGCTCATCAAGGAAGCCCATCAGATGCTCGTAAAGTGGGAGGCTGGCGACAAGGAGATACGCGACCTCTGGGCAAAGATGAACTCATGGGTCTATGCAGGATTCGATGAGACTTACAAGGCTTTGGGCGTAAGCTTCGACAAGATTTACTATGAGAGCAACACCTATCTCGAAGGAAAGAAGAAGGTTCTGGAAGGATTGAATAAAGGACTGTTCTATAAGAAGGATGACGGTAGCGTGTGGGCCGACCTTACGAAGGATGGCCTTGACCAGAAGCTCCTTATCCGTTCCGACGGTACCACGGTCTATATGACCCAGGATATCGGTACGGCAGAGATGCGTTTCAACGACTACCCTATCGACAAGATGATCTATGTCGTTGGAAACGAGCAGAACTACCACTTCCAGGTGTTGTCGATTATCCTTGACAGACTGGGATTCAAGTGGGGAAAGGACCTCGTGCACTTCTCTTACGGCATGGTGAACCTGCCAAGTGGCAAGATGAAGTCGCGCGAGGGAACAGTCGTCGATGCCGACGAACTCATAGCACAGATGATTTCTGACGCGAAGGCGACGGCTACTGAGCACGGACAAAGCAAGGAGTTCTCTGAGGATGAGAAGAACGAGATAGCCCGCATCGTCGGACTGGGAGCTCTGAAGTACTTCATCCTGAAGGTTGACGCACGTAAGAACATGATGTTCAACCCCGCTGAGTCTATCGACTTCAACGGCAACACGGGACCTTTCATACAGTACACCTACGCCAGGATACGCAGTATTCTCAGGAAGGCGGCAGACCAGAACTTCGCTGTTCCCGACAATCTGAGTGCCGACTTCCCACTTAACGACAAGGAGGTGGAGCTCATCCAGCAGCTGAAGAACTTCGGAACGGCTGTTGCCGATGCCGGACAGAACTACAACCCGTCGGGAATTGCCAATTACTGCTATGAGCTTACAAAGGCTTTCAACCAGTTCTATCACGACTACAGCATACTGAATGCCGATAGCGATGCCGAGCGTACAGTACGCCTCGTCCTTGCGAAGAATGTTGCCAAGGTCATCAAGGAAGGCATGACGCTGCTTGGCATTGAGGTTCCCGAGAGGATGTAAGCACCCGTTCCCGGACCATTCCGTTCCGGGACGAGACAAGTAATATCAAATTTAAATTCAGAAAACAAATAGAAGGAGGAATATCACAGCAATGGGAAAAGTGAACGCAAGTGCCAATGGCAATCATCATCCCCTCCATCCGGTGGGGCTTGGGGAGGTTCCCAACCCGCCGTCATGGCGCCATGACACCGTGCTTCCTTTGCCCATGGCTGTAAAAAGCAATGCGTGGGCTGTCGACGCGGCTTGCTCCGGCAATCCAGGTCCTATGGAGTACCGGTGCATAGACCTCGCCACCGGCGCGCAGGTGTTTCGTTTCGGACCGGTGCAGGGAACCAACAATATAGGTGAGTTCCTGGCTATTGTCCACGCCCTTGCGCTTATGGACAAGCAAGGCATACGCGACAAGGTCATATACAGCGACTCTTACAATGCCATCCTGTGGGTGAACAAGAAGCAATGCAAGACGAAGCTGGAGCGCAACGCAAAGACGGAAAGGCTCTACCAGATAATTGCCCGTGCCGAATTCTGGCTTCGTTCGCATCAGGTTACAACGCCTATAATAAAATGGGAAACGAAGGCCTGGGGTGAGATACCCGCCGACTTCGGACGGAAATAATTCTTCCTTGAAGTATTCTGGATGTAAAAATTATTCAATCCGGCGCAACTTCCGTTGCGTCTTTGTAACAATCTGATAATAAGTGATTTATAACACCCATGCTTTTACGCTCCAAGAACTATGCTTTTGCGTCGTAAAAACTATCCTTTTACACGGTAAAAGCTATCCTTTTGCGTCGTAACAACATAGTTGTTGCTTTTGCGTAAATAATTTTCTAATAAAAAAAGAAAGAAGATGTACTTTTATAATCTCCTTTCTTTTTTTATTCATATAATCTTGTAGTTATAAAGCCTTGTTGGCTTCGTCAATCCTGCGGTTTATATCGTCAATCTTATCGCTGTATAACTTATAGAGAAGCTTGCCGTTGCGCTCCATCTGCGACTCCGTGAGGCTTCTGTTCCAAAGGCGCATGCCACCGGCTGAGAGCGAGTGGAAGTGTGCGTCGTACCATCCCACCTGCAACCCAAGCGTCCAGCAGCGCAAGCATATCTCGTCGTCGTCATTCTGGACGGGTGCAAAGCGGAAGTCGTTATGGTGGAGATACTCATCGAACAGAGCGTGGCTTATCCACATCGGGGCACGGCAGACGACCTGCGCAAAGGCAAACGGTCTGTCGGTGTCGACTTTCTGGCTGAAATATCGTTTCTTGCTGTCGTCAAAGGTGGCGCTGGTCTGCCATTTGCCGCCAAGAATTGCCATCTTGGGATTCTTCTTGAAGTATGCAAAGGCATCGTCGACCCATTTTAAGTTGTCAAAATCGTCATCGTCCTGCATCAGGGCAAGATATTTTCCGTTGGCGAAGCGTGCCGCCTTATCGTAGGTGACAACCTCGAAAAGGTCGTTGCTGCGGATAATAAACTCGTTGGCTCCTTTCAGCTCCTTTACCAGCCGCTCCGTATGCTCAAAGCTGGAACCGTCGTCAATGACTATAATTTCCTTCTTGCCGTTATATTCACGGAGCTTGCGTACAATATGTACTATCTGCAAGCTCTTATTGTGCGACTGCAAGATAAAACTGACTTCCGGATCATTGTCATAGCCTTTGTCTTTCCACCAGTTATAGTCTTTTTTCGTCTGAGTGGCACCAGTGCGTTTCTGGAATGCCAGTTTCACCTTGTCAAGAAATAGTCTTATGTCCATTGTGTTGATATTTTGTGCGCAAAGGTAAGAAAAAAAATCATCTTAATGCTTTGTATTATGTCATAATTGGGTTAATTTTGCAGTAAAAAGTAATATGCCGGAGAAAAAACAACGACTGCTGTATGTAGACATGGCAAAGAGCGTAGCCCTGATATTAGTGGTCTACAGCCATATCCCCGGTGCATTGTGCCAGCCATATTTGGGTAGTTTCTTCATCTTTGCCTTCTTCTTCCTCTCAGGCTTTACTGGAGGAACGCGTGCCAGCTGGAAGGAGCATGTGTTGAAGCGGGCAAGGCGGCTGCTGATACCTTATGTGCTGTTCAGTGCCTGTCTTGTGGTCTTGAGTAGTAACCTTACCTTGTTGGATCTTGAAGGCGTAGCTTATTCACGTTTTTGCCTTTATCCTTTAGACGTGCGGCCAAACATTATCTTCCTGAGACATTACAATTCGCCATTATGGTTCCTAACGGCAATGTTTGTTTCCGACATCGTATACTATACTTTAATTAAGAGGATTAAAAGCAAGAAAGGCTTGGCAATTAGTTTTGTCCTGCTCCTGCTGTCCGTATGCGCAATGGATCAGCTGCCTGTCCTACTTCCATGGAGCATCGACACAATGCCTTTCTTCGTTATAGCGATGCTCGCCGGACATGAGATTAGGCAACACGAACACGTCTTATCACAAGGGAAATTCTCCGTATTGATTCTGATAATCTTGTTTGTCGCAGCATGTTATCTTAACGGAAACATAAACCTGTCGTGCCGGATTTACGGTCATTACATACGTTATGCCCTGGTCAGTGGCATAACGGGAACACTGCTCATGCTCATAGTCTGCAAAGCATTGGAAGGCTATGGCTGTTTCAGGATTCTCGGAGATGCAGGCCGCCACACGCTGACTATCTTCAGTATTCAGATGGCAGTGATACATGTATGCATGAAAGTCATGTCTTATGCTGGTTTCCCTTCATTCTCCACGTTTGCTCATATTGTCTCTTCTGTTGTAATAATGGTTTTCGTCTTCACCGTGGGGACGTTGATGTCGGTTCTGTTAAAGCGTCTTTTCCCTTCAGTGTTTTAGAGAATCCTGTCAAATACATTTATTTTGTATAGGCAGTATTGACAAGCAAGTGAAAGTGCATAAACCTGTATACCTTTTCTGATTTCTCCTGTTGATAAAATAGTTGGCTGGCAGATAATCTCTGCGCTTTTATCTCTTTTTCTTTAAGATATAGTTCCTGACTTTAGCGCAAAAAGTATTTACATTTTCAACCACTTGGTAATGAAGTA
>SAMEA3663069__coassemble_600_pt1 | contig 21448 bp, 18 predicted proteins | sample SAMEA3663069__metabat2_low_PE_007 | metagenome-assembled genome bin SAMEA3663069 (sample SAMEA3663069) | pig gut metagenome | biome: pig gut; feature: pig-associated habitat; material: faeces | place: France | collected 2012 | reverse complement strand
TACACGCGCCTTTGGAAGCGGCAACCGCAGTTTCGGGAAGACAACGGCAGGAAGCAAGCGTTCCTTCGGCGACAACGGTACGCGCTCTTACAACTACAACAGGAGCTTCGGCAACAACAACTATAATGCTCCCACCAGGACTTATAGTGCTCCCGTTAGAAGTTCAAGCCCGTCATTTGGAGGCTCGCGCTCCTTCGGCGGAGGTGGTTCCTTTGGCGGAGGCAGAAGCTTCGGCGGAGGCAGCGTCGGTGGCGGACATAGCTTCGGCGGACGCAGATAAATTCTAACTGAGTATCACAAGCTTATCATTTCGAAATTATGAAAACAAGATATTTATTTTTAACTGCCGCCATACTTGGCTCGATGCCATTGGCTGCACAAGAGACTTACGAAAACGCCAAACTGACCGGCGAGGACCTCAACGGAACAGCGCGTTATGTGGGAATGGGTGGAGCCATGGACGCTCTGGGAGCAGACCTCTCTACCATCAGCAGCAACCCTGCCGGCATAGGACTCTTCCGGCATAGCGCCATTAACGTGAGTGGCGGACTGCTCTTCCAGAACAGCGTTCCGTCGTATGCCCACGGCGACAAGACCCACGCCAGTTTCGACCAGGCGGGATTCGTATGGACACAGCATATGCGAAGGGGCTCTTTCCTGAACTTCGCGTTCAACTACAGCAAGGGCCGCAACTTCAATTATCTGCTGTCTACACGTGGTTCACTCAACGGGCATTCATCCGGCCAGCTCACAAATCAGAAGCTCAGCGACTATGCTGACAAGGACGGGAACATAAGCAAGGACTTCAACTATGTCTACAACCAAGTAGACGAGCTGAACTATGGCGCCAGACTTGACTCCATTAAATATGCCGGACAGGATTATACGATGAACCGCCAGTATGAGGGCTACACGGGCAACTACGACTTCAATATCAGTGGAAACATTCATGACCGCGTCTTCCTCGGAGTAACATTCGGCGTGAAGGACGTAAACGAAAAGTACCATGGCGATTACATTGAGAACACATCAGCCGGACAACTCGACTACTATGACTACAGGTCAGTAGACGGTACCGGATTTGATATTACAGTGGGTGCCATTATCAGGCCTTTTGAGAACAGCCCGTTCCGTTTCGGAGCATACGTGAAGACTCCTACATGGTATGACCTTACCGTAAAGTACCAGCCGAAAGTCTCATGGGATGGAGGTTATCAGGAGCTGAATCCACGCCGACAGTCGTTCGACTACAAGATATACACTCCATGGAAGTTCGGACTCTCTATCGGACATACCGTCGGCAACTTCCTGGCATTGGGACTGAGTTACGACTATGCTGACTATGGCACGACAAAGAACCGTGTCGTCGATGGTTATGAATATGACTATTGGTATGGCGACGCTTACGAGTCGAGCTACAAGGATGTCGACATGAACGAGCATACAAAGGATGTACTTAGAGGGGTAAGCACTTTGAAACTTGGTCTTGAGTACAAGCCTATCCAGCAGCTTGCCATCCGCCTTGGCTACAACTATATAAGCCCGAAATATGAGGAGAACGGACAGAAGGGATTCTACAACAACGGCAACTATGTACAGAGCGACGAGAATGTTGCTGTCAGCAATACTGACTATACTAACTGGAAGGCCACGAACCGCTTCACCTGTGGTCTCGGATTCACTGCGCAGAAGTGGAACATTGACCTTGCCTACCAGTACAGCGCACAGAAAGGCGACTTCCATCCTTTCGCCGGCTATACGGATGTAAAGAGCGAGGTGAAGAATGATCGCAGTCAGCTTCTACTGACGTTGGGATATCACTTCTAACCGAATAAAAAAGCATTGAACGTCCCCGAGGCATGGCTTCTGGTTACTCAATTCAACAGCTAGGATACATGAATTCTGTAATCAAAAGCCATACTTCGGGGATGTTTGTTGGATAACCTTAATAAAAAAGTTTAATAATCAACTACTAATCTTACTAATGTCAATCCTTTTTTGTATTTTTGCAGTTAAATTAGAACATCTTATTATCAACGGAAATATCTTTTAAAACTATAAAGTACTAAGAACAATGAAAATCAATGATTTCAACTTTGCCGGACACAAGGCAATCGTTCGCGTTGACTTCAACGTGCCACTCGATGAGAATGGAAATGTTACCGATGAAACCCGTATCAAGGGTGCGCTGCCAACACTGAAGAAAATCCTCAATGATGGCGGTGCGGTCATCATGATGAGCCACATGGGCAAGCCAAAGGGCAAGGTAAACCCGAAGCTTAGCCTTAAGCAAATCGTGCCGAACGTCAGCCGCAACCTCGGTGTGGACGTGAAGTTCGCACCTGACTGCGCCAATGCTGACAAGGAAGCTGCCGCACTGAAGCCGGGAGAGGCTCTGCTCCTTGAAAACCTCCGTTTCTATCCGGAAGAGGAAGGCAAGCCTGTTGGTATTGACAAGGAAGACCCGAAATACGCTGACGCCAAAGAGGAAATGAAGAAGCGCCAGAAGGACTTCGCAAAGAAGCTGGCCTCTTATGCTGACGTTTATGTCATGGATGCCTTCGGCACGGCTCACCGCAAGCATGCCTCTACAGCCGTCATCGACCAGTTCTTCGACAAAGACCACCGTATGCTCGGTCTGCTGATGGAGAAGGAAGTAAAGGCTGTCGACAATGTCCTGAACAACATCAAGCGTCCGTTCACCGCCATTATGGGTGGAAGCAAGGTTTCTACAAAGATTGGAATCATTGAGAACCTGCTCACAAAGGTCGACAACCTCATCCTCTGCGGTGGTATGACCTATACCTTCTCAAAGGCACTGGGTGGAAAGATTGGAAAGTCTATCTGCGAGAATGACAAGCTGGACATCGCACTTGACGTTATCAAGAAAGCAAAGGAGAACAATGTAAACCTCGTCCTCGGCACAGATTCAGTAATTGCAGACAACTTCTCAAACGACGCCAATACCAAGGTAGCTCCTTCTAATGACATCCCTGACGGATGGGAGGGCATGGATGCCGGTCCTGACACTCGCAAGTCTTTCGCCAACGCTATTAAGGGTTCGAAGACTATCCTTTGGAACGGTCCTGCTGGTGTGTTCGAGTTCGACAACTTCACAGGTGGTTCTCGTGCAATCGCTGAGGCAATTGCAGAGGCAACAAAGGAGGGAGCATTCTCTCTTATCGGTGGTGGCGACTCTGTAGCCTGCATCAATAAGTTCGGTCTTGCCGACCAAGTAAGCTACATCTCTACAGGTGGTGGCGCTCTGCTCGAGGCTATCGAGGGCAAGGTTCTGCCAGGTGTTGCAGCAATCGACGCTGACTAAGATCAGTCAACATAAAAAAAGTCCCTATCAAGCAATGCAGATGCAAAGCTTGGTAGGGATTTTCTTATTCTTCCATCAGTCCATTAAACTCCTACTCATAATCATCGACAACAGAGTTTATGAAGTCCATCATAGGCTTCGCTGTCTTAGCAATGTCAGCGAGTGAGGATATGAAGTCCGGTCTTCCAAAGAAACCATCAGGGAGACTTACCCAGCAACAATAATCTTTCATCTTAAGATATTCCATGAACGGATAGTCTTTCGGAAAGCCTTTGGGGCTCGTCTTCAAGCTATTTAATCCAAACCCTTTGGGAGAGACATCGTCATCAGACCAATGCCCCTCATTTGGTCGTCCGAATATAGAAACAAAATCTTTATTCTCTACATCCTTCCTCCATTCATCAATATTCGCCATTATCTCATTCCTCGTGGAAGTAAGAATATTAGTAGGAAGCCAATAGCAGCCTACGGCAAACAAGCAATGGCCCGGCTGTACATGAATATAATAACCACCACGCAACGCCTTCCGTCCATGCGCACAGATATAGGCTCCGAAGTGCCGCTTGTAAGGGCTCTTGTCTGATGAGAAGCGTACATCCCGGTAGAACCTATAACAGCAATCCTTTGCTGTTTGGGAAGATATTTCCGAGTCGAATTCTGAGAAATTGGCAATCACATCAGTAACCATAGCTTGGAAATCGTCCTTGCATGCAGTATATTCTTCCTTATGTTCCTGAAACCAAGAGCGGTTGTTGTTTGCAGCTACCGCCCTAAGGAAACTCAATTCTCTTTCTATATCCATCTGTCAATCTAATTTGCTGTTCTTAAACTTCTTTGGACAAATACCTTCAAATGGGCATTCATTACACAACGGCTTGGCACTCTTGCATATATAACGACCATGAAGGAGAAGCCAATGATGGGCATCCGGGATGTCAGCTTCAGGAATGCTCTTCGTTAGATATTGCTCAACTTTAAACGGGGTATTGGCAGTATCGGGCACAAGCCCCAGGCGGTGGGCTACCCTGTACACATGGGTGTCTACTGCAAGTGTTGGCTTGCCGAACCAAACACTCTGCAAGACATTCGCCGTCTTCCGCCCTACCCCTGGCAACGTCGTCAGCTCTTCCGTCGTAGAAGGCACCTCGCCATCGAAATCATCAACTAATTTGCGGGCCATGGCTACAAGATGCCGTGACTTGGAATTAGGATAGCTGACCGAATGAACGAATTCCAGGATATCCTCAGGCTCAGCCTTTGCCATTGTCCTGGCGTCTGGATAATGGCGGAAAAGCTCTGGAGTGACCTCGTTAATCCTCTTATCTGTACATTGGGCTGAGAGAAGTGTAGCACATAGAAGTTGAAAGGGAGATGCAAAATTCAACTCCGTTGTCTTGTGCCCTTCATTCTCCTTGAAGTAATCGAGAATATATTTATATCTTTCCTTTCGTGTCATAACGCTTGCAAAGGTACGTATTTTCATTGAAAGGGGAAAGCCATAAACGAAAAAAGGGCTACCCGAAGGCAGCCCTAATAATAATGCGTTTAACTGATTAGAGATCGAACTTGTAACCAAGAGTGATCTGGAAGACACTGTTCTTGCAATCGGTATTGTCGAATGTCTTTGTCAGACCCCAGTTGTAACGAGCATCCAGCTGAATGTTTGAGAACTCGTAGGAGATACCTACAGGGATAGAAAAGTCGAAGGACTTTGCATCTACGTCTGTGGAAGCGGTTTTACCAGCTGCATCCAGCTTATACTCGCTGTTCACCTTGAAACCAGGCTGAATACCAAGCTTAACAGCAAGACCTTTGACAACATAAACATTGGCAAGGATAGGCACGTTGATGTAATCGAGCTTCATGGTTTCAGTAACGCCACTGACCTTGCTCTTTGCACCTTGCATAGAGTAAAGTACACCAGCGCTTACTGAGAAAATGTCTGTAGCCTGATACTCTCCTTCTACGCCACCAACGAATCCGACACGAGGATCAGAATCGTCAAGATCGGTAAGGTTTGCAATGTTAATACCAACCTTCGGCTGAAGGTTAAAAGAACCTACTGCATGCTGTGCATAAGCACCTACTGAGGCGAGCATAATAGCTGCCATAAGAAGTAATTTCTTCATGTTCTTGTCTCTTTAAAAATAATTCCTAATTAATAAATGTGATATCTCCTTGAATATACTTTACAAAAGTAATGCTTTAGAAGAAATATCACAAACTTTTTAATAAATAATGTTCCGAATATGAAAACATTCTTGAAATATGTCAAGAATTTTACTTCAAAGATAGCTGCATAACATAAATATCGTCCCAAATGATAAATTCTACGATAACATCTATGTCGTCCCGTGAGAAACGAAGTATGTTTGTATGATGTTTGTCATTACACATTGCAAAGCCCATGCGTTTTAGGTCGTCTGCAAACCGGCGGTAATAGCCCTTCCACCAGAACACATAGTGGCAGGAGCTGTTTGGTTGCCTGCCATCGATAACGGCAAAACTGTAGATATCGTGTTTCTGAAACACACGATAAAGCGGTTGCTTATCAGTCCATGCCGAGTCCAACCTGACATGATATCCCCATAGCCGTCTCGTACTATCATTGAACATCATTGGACGCATGCCATAATTGCGGAAGAGACGTGACATATCGCCATCTCGGGATTTTACCTTCTGGTATTGCAGGCAGGCCGTTACGGTCACAGGAACGCCTCGCTGTTGCGCACAAAGGCACATTCCCATCCCTGAGACGAGAGACAGCAGAACAACAAGAGCAAGTCTGATGATTAAAGGGCGTCGCATTCTTCAAGCCAGACTGTGCTCACAGCATCAGAAGGCATACGCCAATCGCCACGCGGTGAAAGGCTTACACTTCCTACCTTTGGTCCGTCGGGCAGACAACTCCGTTTGAACTGCTGTGAGAAGAACCTATAAATAAATGTATGGAGCCAATGCTTTATAACTCCGTCGGGATACTTTCCACCGAAGGCAACCTTAGTCAACATCATAATTTTGGCAGGATGGAATCCGAACCGAAGGAAATAATACAGGAAGAAATCATGAAGCTCGTATGGTCCAACCAAATCCTCGGTTTTCTGTGCAATCTCGCCATTATCATCAGCGGGTGTCAGTTCCGGTGAGATAGGAGTATCTATGATATCAAGAAGCACACGCGTAATTTCTGTCTGAAGGCCTTCATTGCCTGATACCTCATTCAACTGCACCCCAGTATTGTTACTTCCAACAGTAGAGAGCTGTCCTGTCGTAGCTACATAGCGCACGAGATACCGTATAAGGGTCTTTGGAATGCTCACATTAACACCATACATGCTCATATGGTCGCCGTTATATGTGCACCATCCCAGTGCCAGTTCACTCAAATCACCTGTACCAATGACCAGTCCACCCACCTGATTGCTGACGTCCATGAGAATTTGGGTACGCTCACGGGCCTGGGAATTCTCATATGTCACATCATGTACTGAAGGATCATGATCTATGTCTTCGAAGTGTTGGGTTACAGCCTTGGCTATGCTTATCTCACGAACTGTAATACCAAGGTCATGCATCAATGTTATTGCATTATTATATGTACGGTCTGTCGTGCCGAAGCCCGGCATTGTAACGCCAACAATGCCCTTACGGTCAAGTCCCAGCTTATCGAAGGTACGTACGCAGACAAGAAGGGCGAGAGTAGAGTCGAGGCCGCCACTGATACCCAGGACGACATGCTTTGAGTGAGTATGGTCAAGGCGTTTGGCCAGTCCCATGACCTGAATGGAAAATATCTCCTCACAGCTATCAGCCATGTCATCTGATGAAGGAATGAAAGGATGAGGGTCAACGGTACGCAGCAATCTCCAATCCTTTTCTGGATTCTCAGGCGATTTTGCATTAATCAGCAACGGAGAGGCGTTGAAGTTGTCTGGACGCTGGGCATTGACATAGGTTGAATTGGTCCGTCGCTCACTGCGGAGCTTCTCTATGTCAATTTGGTTTATGATGAGTTGTGGGGCTACCTCAAACCGTTTCCCATTTTCAAAGATTATGGCATTACCGCCGTAAACGACATCCTGCGTGCTTTCACCGAAACCACAGCCACTGTACACATAGCCGCTAATGGTACGTGCGCTTTGCTGCGAAAGGAGCTTCTTGAGATAACCATGTTTCCCAATGAGCTCATCGCTTGCCGAGAGGTTGAAGATAACATCAGCACCAGTAAGGGCAAGCCTGTTGCTTGGAGGTTCCGGAGACCAAACATCCTCACATATCTCCACTCCGAACCTTGCTCCGCCATTAAGGCAGAAGACCTGCTGTTGGGATGTAACAAAGACATTCTTGCCAGCATAACGGATTGTGGCAGGATGCAGGTCCTGGCTGGAAGCGAACCATCGTTTCTCATAGAACTCGCTGTAATTGGGAAGATACGTCTTTGGGACTATTCCCAAAATCTCCCCCTGCTGCAAGACTATCGCACAATTGAGCAATAATGGTCCGACAACTACAGGAGCTCCGACAATAGCCACAATATCCATTTGACGTGTGAACTCCAACAGACGGAGTACTCCTGCCTCTGCTGCATCAATGAGAGTGTCCTGCCGAAACAAATCCTGGCAGGTATATCCCGTCAACGATAGCTCCGGGAATGTTATGACCTCCACACCTTTGCCATCAGCCTCGGCAATTGCAGATTCAATGTTCAGTATGTTGAATGCCACATCACCGACCTTCACAGAAGGAATAGCGGCGGCAACTGTCAAATATCCGTACTTCATATAACTTATAACAATGTCTATGAGTTCATTTGTTTAATGCTTCTTACCAACTCAGGGGAAATTGGATGTATCTTTCTTTGCAACTTTAGGAATGAGGACGCGGTTCCGCGAACCACATTGTATATTTTATCTTATTGTTACTTGGGTAGCCCCGTACCCGTACTCACGGAAACTTGCATCCTGATAAGGATATCCCTTATACTTATAGTTCAACTCATGAATTATGGCATGGCGCAGGACGCCTTCGCCCTTACCATGAATGAAGATTATCTTCTGTCCCTTTTTACCTTTATATTGATCAAGAGTACGACGGAACACGTCAAGCTGATAATCGAGGATGTCAGCACTTGACATTCCCGCAGTAGTGTCGAGCAGCTCATCCGCATGAAGGTCTACGACTATCTTATCATCCCTAAGCACCTGCTTCACATTAGCGCTTTTACTTTGTCCCGGCTCATAGCGGCGGATTAGTGGCTTTGAGTGGTCTTTTTCCGCATGCGCCATGTCTTTGTCCAAACGAGCAGGGGTCTTTGTTCCCTCCTTCTTATTGTCGCTATCAGAGTCCTTTGAGTACATCTCTTTCTTTAGAGTCTGAGCATCAACCATCAGCTGATGCGGTACACGGTCATTCTCTATTACGGTATACAACAAGGCAGGAACATCGAAGAAGTCATTGTCCTTGAAGGCATGCAACTTAAAGAATTTCACAGAATCAATTCTGAACTGAGAGTCTACGGCTGGCTTCATTAGGAAAGTCTTCTCACGCTTATAAGCAATGAACTGAACAGCAGCATGAGCCAAGGTGTTGAACTGGTTGAATCCTACCTTCTCAATAAAGAGTTTCGTATTGGGTTCTATCTCGCCTGCTGAGCGAAGGTTCCAGTTCTTACCTTCCGCCGTCATGTAGGCGTAACTAATGAAATAGTTAGAGTCATTTATCAGATAAACCTCAAACAATGTATTCGACAGATTCTTGATGTCCAATGGAACAAAAGCCAGATATACAGACAGTTTATCCCCATCTTTACGCTCGCGTGGCTTTGGAGTAAAGCCTACCGAGGGATCATCGTCGTCAGTCTCATTGCCTTTTGCAGGCATTGCAACGTCCACATCCGTATCAACAACCTCGTCCATAGCAGACAAACGCTGTCGGATACTCCTATTGTCGGATTGTGTCTCTTGCCCTTTTTGTCCGGCCTTTAGCGTCTCCACCATGTGTGCCGTACTGTAATCATCATCCGTCACGACGACAACTTCGTTGATCGGTGTGGGTATTTCAAAGCCATCCTCATCTTCTACCAACACGATGCTGTTACCCTTAAAGCCTGAAATACGGCCTCCTCCAGTCTCACTAAGAAACCGAACTTTATCTCCTATCTTCATATTAAAGTCTCGAAAAAATTAAAATAATGAGAAATACAACTACTCAGAGATTGGAACAATAGAACAGCGAAACTAAAATCCGCTTGCTCCGTTCAACGACCTCTATCCCTCCTTATGGCATCAGCAAGTTGCAATCGCCATAACTCAAGAAGCGAAAGTCATGGCTAAGGGCATAGTCATAAATCTTACGCCAGTCTCCTTTGACGAAGGCACTGACAAGCAGTAGCAACGTCGACTGCGGCTGATGAAAATTGGTAACCAGGATCTTTACTATCTTATAAATATATCCTGGTGCGATGATAATCTGAGTACTGCTATGCAAGGCCTCAATACCGTCACGATCCAGATAATCAAGAAGGTTCTGAATGCTCTCCCTTACACTTACGGGATGTCCGTTGACAAGGACGAGTCCGTCTTCATTATGCGGAAGGTCATAAGGTTCCCATTGGTTGACATGCAACTCCTCTTCCGATGCATCAGGATTGCTTACAAGTTTCACGCCCATATAATAGAGACTTTCAAGCGTCCTGACACTTGTGGTGCCTACGGCAATAGCCTTGCAGTCGTGAGCAAGCAACCTTTCGAAGGTATGGCGGTGCACGACAATATATTCAGTGTGCATATTATGTCCGGAAATCTCCACGCTCTTAACAGGCTTGAAAGTTCCGGCTCCCACATGGAGGGTCAGCTCATCGCGTTGAATGCCATGCTTGTCGATCTCAGCAAGCACCTTGTCCGTGAAATGAAGTCCTGCTGTCGGAGCGGCAACAGAACCTTTTATCTTCGAGTAAACGGTTTGGTAGGTTGTCTTATCGCTTTCCTCCGTCTTACGGTTAAGATAAGGTGGAATAGGTAGCTCACCAACGGCATCCAATATCTCTGCAAAGGAGACATTAGCATTGTCCCATTCGAAATCAACCCAATAGTTCGTCCCCCCACTTCTCTCCGTAGTCTTGCTGCGGTCCATGGTAGCCTTAAGGGAAAGCTTTTGTCCCTTTATTTCGAAATCGCGCTCCAGTGTTCCTTCCTTCCATTTCTTCAGGTTCCCGACCATGCAGAGCCAAGAACAACGTCCGGTAGTCTGGAACATAAGCTCATAGTCAGTGGGCTCTGCCGGTTCCATAAGGAACACCTCTATCAGTGCCCCTGTCGATTTACGGAAGTGCATTCTCGCCTGAATGACGCGTGTGTTGTTGAATACCATCAGCGCACCCTCAGGCAAGTACTTAGGAAGGTTGTAAAAGACATCATCATTGACTGTGCCGTGATTATAGATTAGCAACTTAGAATGATCCCGTTCTTTCAGTGGGAATTTTGCTATCCTTTCATCAGGCAGGTCGTAATCGAAATCAGAAATATGTATGTTTTTTGTATTCATAGTCGTTATATAAAAAATTAGCAAGCAAGATAGCAAGCCAGAATTACGGCTATCACTATTGTGAGAACCATAACATTGAGAACCATGTCAATGTCGCTAAGGCTATAGCCACTTCTTGTGTATTGGCTCGATATATAATGCAGTCGCGGACTGACTTTAAAGTAAAGTTTACGATAGATAAGGTACGCTATAATTGCAGAGACCGCTCCCCATAGTATTCCAACAATGATGTCGGACATGTAGTGCACTCCAAGATACAGCCGCGTCCAACAGTTAAGCATGGACCAAAAGGCCATGAACAAGGAGAACACGCTGTTACGCACGACAATAGACAACAACAAGGCAACAGCCACCGTATTGGCAGCATGAGCAGAGAAGAAGCTGTAGCCTGATGGTATATACCCATTAATTATTGTTACCGAGCCTTTCAATGCGGGATCACAGACAGGTCGCAAGCGTCCGACAAGTGGTTTCACTATATAGTCAGCCATGCCATCCGACAACAACAGGGCCAACGCCACAGCACCCAAAAGGAGCATAACCTGAGAAAACTTCTCGTTGTTCTTTACAACAAGTACTATCAAAGCCAAATATAGAGGTATCCACGCAAGCCCATTGGTAAGCAACAGGGTCAACTCATCAATGAACATGGAACCACTTCCATTGAATATACTTATAAAGAACCTATCTATATTATCTATTGTCTGAGGCATTTTCTTCCGTGATTTATATTCCTCCTTATAAGCCTAAATTTCTTCCAGTTGGTCGGCAGACACCCATCCTTCTCTCCCGTCAGCAAGGCGTACAGACCTCCAGTTTGATATTGATTTGTCGAGTATGTCCACACGTGTTCCCTCATGGATGACGAATCCATCTCCTGAGTTTGCCGAAGGACCATTCTTAACAGTAACGGAAGGAGCAGTAATGATGGCTCCAGTACGGTTAAGGAGCAGATAGCGCTGGTTTAGCGCAAAGACATTTGCCAGCAAGAACAGCACAAAAAAGAAAATGCCGCCATAGAACCCGGCACGTCTGAACCTCATCATGTCGGCAAAGAGGTACAACAATGCTGCAACTATCGCTATCAGTAATGAAAGGATAGCCGTAAGAGCCCATCCGTCGACACTCATCATGTTGACCAGAGCCTTGTACCAGGTAACGAAGAACATCTCAGACTCAGGCGTAATCTTGTCGATTGTCTTGGAACGCGCCATCTCTAAATTGAACCTTATATCCCCATCGCCTGGTGAGAGAAGGTGAGCCCGCTCATAAGCGAGAAGGGCCTGTGTGATATTATCGGTTCGGTAGTATGCATTCCCGAGATTATAATAGATATCTGCGGAAACGCCCTTCTTCAACAATTCCTGATAATCGATGATAGCTTGCTGATAGTTCTTCTTCATGTACTCTGCATCAGCGTTCTGCTTGGTAATAGCCTTTGCAGAGGCGGGAAGCAGAAGCATGCCAAACAAGAGCACGACCGTCAAGGCCTGTCCATTGCGCATGGCCTGCTTCATAGCTTTTTTCTTTGCATTCAAAGCATCCTCTATTCTCATAATAGCAGTCATAGCACTCTCCATAGTACGGTTCATGTTGCCTTTGGCATCTCCGGGTGCATACCGTTCAAACTCACATTCATGCAATGCGCCGGTGAACTTCCGAATGGTGTCATCATCGACGCCAAGCCCAGAGAGCTTCTCAACGATATTGTCAGAGCTGAGATGCTCCTTTGGCATGTTTAACTTATCGCTGACATATCCCCATAGAGCACGCATAACCTCGTCATAGAACTCATTGCTGCGTCCCTTGAGCATAAGCTCATCGGCACGGCGCAACCGTTTTGTGGCGACCTTGTTGGCATTGTTACGGCGCATGCCAACAATATCGGAACGCATCATCGCGGTCTTCCTAAAGCTATAAAGCAGAACACAGAAAATGGCGAGCAAGACAACAAGTACTATCCAATAGCCCACAGAGCCGAAGAAGAAATCGCCAATCTCATGAACGCTCGCATTACCCGTCTTGATAGGATGAATGTCCTGATTCTTTGAATCGTCAAACGAGCTGACCCCTCCGTTGCCGTTGCCTTCAGCCACATTGAGGGTGAAAGGCTGTGTCTTAACAGTCTTATAGCTATTGCTACCAGTGTCGTAATAAGTAAACTCGATAGCAGGTATTGTGTACTTTCCCGGCTTGCGGGCAACGAAAAGATAATCATAAATCATGTTGCCCTCGACACCGGTCTCTGACAGTTTTGTCTTGTCTGTTATCTTAGTATCGTACTTGTCGAAGTCTTTCGGGATATTGACAACCGGTTCCTTAATGAGCTTGAGGTTTCCTGTCCCACTAAGAACCAACCGTAGATTGATTGGATCACCGGCACGGACATCTTTTTTCGCCAACTGCGCCGAGATATTAAAGTGTCCCACGCCACCTGAGAAGTTACTGGGTTTTGCAGGCAATGGGTCAACCTGTATGGTAATACCCGGTGCTGTTACATCACGATTTACCTCCTTATAACCACCACCTGAGAAGAAAGCATCCTCACTGCGGTCTTCCTGCATGACAATTCCATGGAAAGTTATTGAAGGAATCTTCAACTTTCCAGTCATCTGAGGGTACATAATATATTGGCTCCAGGTAACCGTATTGTATGTACGACCATTCAGCGTCTCCTGATGGAAAGTCTTCTGCTGTGGGAGTTTCACCTCTTGGGTGTGGAATCCTTTCAAATCCGGCATGGCACCATTCAACTGAGTAAGGTTCTGAGTCGTGTAAACCTTATATGTGAGCATTACTGGCTCCTGCTCATACACATGGGTCTTGCTCGCACTGACAAGAATGAAGAGGTCGCCACTTCCCGGATTGCCAACAACGTGCTGGTCGCGAGTCTTGCGCTGTGCGGTACCGCCACTATTGCTCTGTGCCGACGGTCCACCGACAGCATGGACGTGGACACTCTCGGACGTAACATGCCGTCTCCCGGCTATGATATGCGCTGGGGGAATGACGATGTTGCCACTGCGCGTCGCAACGGCTACATAAGATATAGATACTGTAGTCGAACCACTGTAATGCCCGTTTACGACCTGGTAGCTCGACATCTCCGACTGGAACGGTCCGCCGATTATCTCCAGCCCATCAGGAACGCGTCCAAGTTCGAATGCAGAGACATCCGAGCCTTCAATAACGTATTCTATCTGGAACCTGTTTCCCGTCTCTACAGTCCGAGGGGCATTGCAACGGACGCGTTGCGCACTGGCTGTCAGAGCCAAGAACAGGAAAAGCAATATGTGTAGACTTCTTCTCATATATTATGTCTTATTTACAGAAAAGCAATGAGCGGTACGCGAATACTATGTTCTTCCAATGCAAATAGTATCCTTTTAGAGCCCAAGTACTATACATTTGGAGCTCAAGAGGCATACATTTACAAGGCAAGAAAGTGTCTTTTACTTCTCTTTAGATACATCATTATCAATCAGTGATTTACCAATTCTTATCCAATGACCGGCTGGACGGTTGCTGCATTGCTTTCTTGAGCTTTGCCTCCGTCTGCTGTTCTTCATTCATTGCCGCCTGAAGAAGCTGCTCGGCATTGTCCTTGCTCATCTGCCCGTTCTGCTGGTTCTGTTGGTTGTTATTGTTGTCTTTGTTATTGTTTTGCTGATTCTTATTCTTGTCCTTGTTTTGGTCCTGTTTATTTTGATTCTTGTCTTTATTATTCTTGTCCTTGTTGTTCTTGTTGTTGGAGCCATTATTCTTCTGCTGCTGGCTTTGCATCCGTTTGCATAACACATAGTTGTAACGAGCGTCATTGTCGCCAGGATTCAGCCGCAGGCAATTCTTATATGCCTCTATAGCCTGACCGTAATTCTTCTGGGTCTGGAATGCGACACCCATATTATAATATGCTTGCGAACGGACCTTGGAATTCGGTTCCGTCTTCACCGCCAGCTCATACTGCGCAATGGCATCACTGTCCCTGTGCTCTTTCTGAAGCGCACAGCCAAGATTGTAAAGCGCACGTGAGTTATTGCCGTTCTGAGCCACTGCCTTGCGATAGGCAATCTCAGCTTCGGAGTATTTGTGCTGGGCATAAAGCCTGTTGCCCTGACGGATAAGGTCACGGTCGGTCTGGGCGAAGGCTAACTGCGCAGACATCAGCAATATTATGAAGAGTAAGTACCTTCTCATGATTTCCTTGAAAATAGTTTTTGACGCTTCGGGCGGCTGACCTTTGTCTCATAAATGAGGACGTCAAGCACCAGAAGTATTATTACTATGATTCCCACAGCCTGGAACTGTTCGTCGAAGTCGCTGTAGAACACATTATTTATATCGCCCTTCTGAAGCTTCTCCAACTCCCGATCGAGCTGCTCTTCTGCAAGGCTACTATTGTCAACATGAATGTAGACGCCCTTTCCTGCGGCAGCAACCTTCTTGCACATGTCCTCATTAAGAGCTGTCATGACGGTGTTGCCACTTCGGTCCTTAAGATATTCGCCATTGCCGACGGGTATAGGCGCACCTTTAGGATTGCCAATTCCAAGAATATAAACATTCATTCCCGCATCATGGGCTTTCTGGGCCATCTCCTCAGCCCCACCCTCATGGTCTTCACCATCGGTGATGACAACAATAGCCTTGCCGGTCTTGGCATCCTGTGTGAAACTGTGCATGGCAAGGTTTATCGCCTGACCAATGTCTGTACCCTGAGTTTGGATTAATGACGGATCGATATTCTGAAGGAACATCTTTGCCGATACATAATCACTTGTGATAGGCAGTTGTACAAAGGCATCACCGGCGAAGACTATCAGTCCTATCTTGTCATTACTGAAATGGTCAACGAGATCCTCAACCATCATCTTGCTCTTGTCCAGACGCGATGGCGTTACATCTTGTGCCAACATTGAGTTACTGATATCAAGGGCAATGATGGTCTCAATGCCCTCCCGCTTGTCATTGCTAATCTTTCTACCCATCTGTGGACGCGCTACCATGACGACAATCAGCGCCAGTGCAGCCTCAAGAATCCAGAACTTAACAGCCGGACGCACCTTGGACAGTTCCGGAGACAGTTGTTTAAGGAGCTCCGGGTCTCCGAACTTGCGCAACCGCTTCCGTCTAATGTAAAGGGCATAGAGACGGATTATTGCCAATAATGGTATCAGCAACAACAGCAATAGATATATAGGGTCTTGAAATCTGAACATATTTTGTCATCCACACCCACTCCCAACCAAACGGAAAGGGAACAGCGTAATGCCTTGCATCCGCCTTGACGGGCTTATGTGGGATTCATTTATCTGTTATTATATATAATGTATCTTACTAACTAATCTATTCAACTTTCTATCATCCCATGCAATCATCGGGCAGGCTCATTATGTCTTACGGTATTCTTCTGAACACCGTCAACCGCAACAGCAGTTCCAACAACAGGCTCAGAAGGGCGGCAAAGGCAAATGGCTGATAAACATCATAGAGCTTCGCGTAAGAAGAAGTCGTCAGCTTGCTCTTCTCCAGTTTGTCAATGTCCTGGTAGATCTGTGAGAGCTCGGAGCGGCTCTCTGCCCTGTAGAAATGTCCACTTGTCGTACTGGCAATGTCCTGTAGGGTCTTGTAGTCAATCGTTCCCTGCTGTTGGTCATATTGCACCTGACCGTTGACAAGCACCGGTATGCGCGCCATCTGATTGGTGCCGAATCCAATGGTATATATACGAATTCCAAAGGTTTTCGCCATCTGAGCGGCAGTCATCGGAGATATGTCCCCAACGTTATTGCTACCATCGGTAAGAAGGATTATCACCTTGCTCTTGGTCTTGGAATCCTTGAGCCTGCTTATGGAGTTCGACAGTCCCATGCCGATTGCCGTTCCATCTTGAATGAGTCCGCTCATAACAAGATTTGAATTGACGTTACGCATAAGGTTGAGCAGTGTCGCATGGTCTGTGGTCATAGGGCATTGCGTAAAAGCCTCACCGGCAAATATCGTCAGTCCTATGTTGTCGCTGGGGCGGTCGCTGACAAACTCTGCCGCCACATCTTTCGCCACCTCAAGGCGATTGGGCTGGACATCCTCCGAGAGCATGCTGTAGGACACGTCCATACATAGCATGATGTCTATGCCCTCCGTCTCTGTCTTGTTCCAAGCATTATAGCTTTGCGGACGCGCCAGGCAAATCACGATTAGGGTATAGGTCAGGCACCTGAGCAACATGGGCAGATGGACAAGACGGACACGCATGCTCTTCGGCGCAAACTCATAAGCTCGTGTATCGCTCATGCGCATCGTCGGCTCTCCCTTCTTCCTATAGAGGAAGTACCATAACACGTATGGTATCAGCAGAAGGAGCAGTAGCAGGTATCCTTTATTTGCAAATTCCATTATCTATTCCCGATTATGGGTATTTCTAATTTACATTATATTATTATATCAGCATAAGGCTGTAGAGGCAATAGCCGCTTCTTAGAATGATATTGTAACAGCATTAGCTCAACAGTTCTATAGCTCTCCAAACAACATAGGCAATGATTGCAGCTACGGTGACAACAAGGACGGCAATGCTTGCGCGTACTCCCTTTCTCCGTCGCATCTTGTTTCTATCCTTTTCAGAGAGCTTAGAGCCGACCTTCTCAACAGTAGGCGCATTCTCCTCCTTAGTAGAATCGATGAACTGCACCACACTATTCAGGTAAGTGTCATTGATATTGTCTTGGACAGAGTATTTGGCAAACTTCACAAGATCGGCTGTCTGGAAGACCTCACGAAGTTCCTCAACCATCGAGCCATCCTCCTTCTTCTCTTTCTCAAGCCTGTATATTATCTCCGAGCTTGTCATCTCCTTCGCCTTTATGCCAAAGCGGTCCTCAAGATACTGCCTGAGTATATCGGTAAGCTCTGTATAATATTCCTTTTGGTCTGTGCTAGCCGAGAGATGTTTAGACTTGATCTTCTCTATCTTCTGCAAGGCCTTCTCATGAGGAAGCAACTTGCGTATGAACTTCATACGGGAAAGAACGGGCTTGCCGGCACGTAAACGAGAGTAGAGATAGTAGATAACAACCAGAAGAACCAGCACCAATAAGCTCAACCAGAACAGCGGACTCCACTCACTCCACTCGTATGGTTGTCCGGCAATGTCATGCATCGGACGGATGCTGTCGGCATGAGCCGTATCTACCTTGATTGTATTGACCTGAAGCGGTATGCTGGTTGTGGAGAATTTCTTTCCATTAACCTTGACATCGAGCGCAGGAACGTTATACTTTCCCTCGTCCCATGCCGTCAGGACATAAGTCCTCCGCGAGCATCCGCCAATAGTATCGTCGACAGTGCGCACCACCTCAATGCCGGGAGCCATCTCCTGCTCTTCCTTGAATGACGGGAACACGATTCCCGTACCCTCCGATACTCCATTGACAGTTATGGACAGATTAGTCTGACTGCCGACAAGAATACTTGTAGAGTCGAGATGCGCCTTGACGGTTACCTGAGCAAAAGCCAGTACCGAACAGAAGACGATGCCTATTATAGTAAAGAAAAATCTTTTCACAGTTTATTTCTTTTATCAAAGAATATCATCAGTTTTCTGACAAAATCCTCATTCGTAGCTATTGAGACATAATCGACATTGCATTTGGTGAATATCTTATGCAAGATATCCTGCCGTCGAAGCCAATAAGCCGTATGGGCATAACGAAGGCGCTTGTCAGCAGTATCGATATACATCTCATGTCCTGACTCGGCATCCATAACTCTCATCAGGCCGATGTTTGGAAGTTCCTTCGCACATTTGTCATAGACCTGGATAGCACCCACATCATGTTTGTGATTGCATATAGTAAGTGCATTCTCAAAGTCCGGCTTGTTATAGAAGTCGCTCAGGATAAACGCAGTGCAGTGGCGTCTAATAACTTTCGTCAGGAACTCTATCGCCACCCTGAGGTCTGTCCTACGGCTTTGTGGCTTGAAGTCGAGCATCTCCCGAATGATAAAGAGAATATGTCTGCGCCCCTTCTTCGGCGGTATGTACTTCTCGATGCGGTCTGAGAAAAATATGACGCCAATCTTGTCGTTGTTCTGAATAGCGGAGAAAGCCAGCGTCGCCGCAATCTCAGTAACCATGTCTTTCTTAAGCTGACGCGAAGTTCCAAAGTCCAAGGACCCCGAAACGTCTATCATCAGCATGACGGTTAGCTCGCGCTCCTCCTCAAAGACCTTTACATATGGTCTGTGGAACCGCGCCGTAACATTCCAGTCGATATCACGGATGTTGTCACCATACTGATACTCACGCACTTCTGAAAATGCCATGCCGCGTCCCTTGAAGGCAGAGTGGTACTGGCCTGCGAATATGTTTTGGCTTAATCCGCGGGTCTTAATCTCTATCTTCCGGACCTTCTTCAGTATATCGGTGGTTTCCATTATTCTTTGTTGAAAATTTCCTATTTAGCCTATGGCACTTGAACCTTGTTAATAATCTGGCTTATTATCTCCTCGCTTGTGATGTTGCTTGCCTCTGCCTCATAGCTGAGTCCGATGCGGTGCCGCAAAGCATCATGGGCTACAGCGCGCACGTCTTCCGGCACCACGTAGCCACGACGCTTGATGAAGGCATAAGCGCGGGCAGCCTTAGCGAGATTGATACTTGCGCGCGGACTTCCACCAAACGTTATCATCTGCTTTAACTCCGGCAACTGATAACGTTCCGGGTAACGCGTGGCAAAAACGATGTCGGCGATGTACTGCTCTATCTTCTCGTCGAGATAGACACTGTTTACGACCTCGCGAGCCTTGAGAATCTGCTCGACATTGGTTACCGGCTTAACCTCCGGCATTGACGGTGCAAGGTTCTCGCGAATGATGGCCTTCTCCTCTTCCATGGTTGGATAGTCGAGTACAACCTTGAGCATGAAACGATCAACCTGCGCCTCCGGGAGCTGATACGTACCTTCCTGCTCTATAGGATTCTGAGTTGCCATGACAAGGAAAGGATTAGGCAACTTAAAGGTTGACTCACCAATAGTGACTTCATGTTCCTGCATAGCTTCGAGCAGTGCACTCTGTACTTTCGCCGGAGCACGATTTATCTCATCGGCAAGAACGAAGTTGGCAAAGACAGGACCTTTCTTAACATTGAAGTCTTCGTTCTTCTGCGAATATATCATTGTTCCAATGACATCAGCAGGCAAGAGGTCAGGTGTGAACTGAATTCTGCTGAACTTTGAGTCTATAAGGTCCGACAATGTCTTTATCGCCAGCGTCTTTGCAAGTCCCGGCACACCCTCGAGGAGCACATGCCCATCGCTGAGCAGTCCGATAAGCAGAGCCTCTACAAGATGTTTCTGCCCAACGATGACCTGGTTCATCCCCGTTGTCAGATCGGTAACAAAAGCACTCTGCTGCTCTATCAGAGCATTGAGCTCGCGGATATCTAATGATTCTGCCATAATGCTATTTATAGATTAAATCAATTATTTGTTCCAAATTTTTCGCAAAATTACAATTTTAATACCATTATAGGCTACCAAGTCTACATAAATAATATTAAAAAAGTTTGTAAGTATATAAGTTTTTAAGTTTTTAACCTGGAAACAAACACATAGTGCAATAAAAAAGGTATGGAAGTCTTTATTACATAGAATTCCACACCTGATAATATGACATAACAATTTATTACTTGACGGGACTAATGTTTCCTGTATTGCTTCTTCAGCCTAATTTTCGGAACCTTCATCTTGTCGCCCGGTTTAGCATCGTCGACTCCATTCAGCACCTGGAAATACACCACCATGTCCTTGCCCAAAGTCTTGTTGCTGAACGACTGCATGGTCTGTCCTTTCTTTAAGCGCACTACCCTGTCAACACCCGTAATCTCATAAGCTCCAAAACGAAGGCGGCGGTCAGCATTGAGTTTGGCGATATCAGCCGGCAAATCATCATCAGCAACCTCTGCATCGGCTTCATCCGCAGTTCTTGGCTCCATTTTCTCCGGTTTAGGCGTTGGTTTCTCAACTTCCGTCGCAATGGTATCAGCCTTCGGTAACGAGTCCTTAACAGAATCCTGCTTGACTGGTGCGGCAACTTTAGGAACTGGCTTCTTTACCGATGCAGTCTTAACAACAGGCTTGTCTATATTTTTCATAGTCATAAAATATCCTCCTATGAAGAAACCAGCTACTAATCCCACAACAAGTAAGACAAAACTCATTATCAAGTTTCTATTGCACCTATGGCGACAAGCCCTCATCTGCTCATCGAAGTACTCACGTGAGACATTGTCTTCATCGCAAGCAGATTGTTCAGCGGTGTTATTATCATTCTGTTGTTCTACAGCAGGAGGCTCAACGGCTACATCAGTTGCCTTTTCCGGTTCGTCGTTTGTACCACCATCCTGTGGTAATAGACTCTCATGGCCATTTTCGCCAGTTGCATGATCCGTATCATTACTTAAATCATGAATTTCAACTACCTCTCTTTCAGTAGTATTCATCTCCTCTTGAGAAGTACTAGATGCATTTTGTCCAGCACTGATAATAACACTATCCACAAGCTGCCCTTCAGGCAAAG
>SAMEA3663069__coassemble_599_pt1 | contig 21464 bp, 16 predicted proteins | sample SAMEA3663069__metabat2_low_PE_007 | metagenome-assembled genome bin SAMEA3663069 (sample SAMEA3663069) | pig gut metagenome | biome: pig gut; feature: pig-associated habitat; material: faeces | place: France | collected 2012 | reverse complement strand
TATTTTCAGCAGCCTCCACAAGACCGGCCCCTGCGTTCGGCAGACTTGGCTGGAAAGTAATTATCAGTTTGCAAAACTTGAATAATATTATCCTACCGCAGATCCAACCCCATGATGTAATCGTTCATGAAATAGCCGTTTCCGATAGGATAGTCGCCCTGCCGGAGCTTACGCATGCCCAAGTGCTCATAGAAGTGCAACGCCTTATTGTAGCGGTTGACATGCAGTTCCACACGGCAGGGCTCCGGATGACGCTTGCGGACCCACTCAAGAATACTGTTAAAGAGGAAACGGCCTATGTGCTGCCCCTGACATTCGGGCAGCACATAGATTTTCTGCAAGTCGAAAACATCCAGTCCGTCCTCGCGCTCATTGCCGTACGGCGGATAAAGCGGCTGCACCGACACATAGCCCACGGCCTTCCCGTCGACCTCAGCAATAAGATAAGTATGGTGTTCCTCGGTCATCTGCTTCCGGAGACTGTCCGTCGAGTACATCATATCCATCATATAATCGCTCTGCTCCGGTGTAATGATATCTTTATAGGTCGCCGGAAACGCTATATTAGCTATCGACTGAATAACAGGAATGTCCTCTAATGTAGCTTCTCTTATCGTCATTGTATTTGATTTTTGGAACTTACGAGCCATGAGCCCAAGACCAGCGAGGGGACCAACAGGCAGAGCAACACCAGGAAGGGAGGTCGCAGGATATCAGTTATTTATCCTCCGGGAACAGTTCCAACTGCCCCGTTATCTCGTCAATGACCTGACGCTGCGACTTTCCGGCGTCGGGATCAAGGTTCTCGGGTGCGTTGTCGGCATTGTCCCCATCTCCTTCATTGTTGTCGTCGCCATTCCTTTCGGGTTCCTCCGGGAAACGGGTCGGCTCCAACTCATCCACATGGTCAACGGTGAAGGTCGTCAGGCGCTTTCCCTTTGCCTTAAAGCCCTTGACGCCGACGAACTGCTCACAGTCGATTTCCTCATGACCGCGTGCCGCGTCAGCACCACCATAGACCACATCGATGCGCGGATAGACCACATCGGTAAGAAGGATGAGCCGCGAGTCAGGATTTTCTCCTATGAAGCTCTGCTGTTTCTTGCTCTCCTCCATGTAGAAGCGCTTCAGATAGTAATAGTTCTGATTGTCGGCATCGAGCACCACCGCCGTCCACACCTTCTTGTTGTCAAACTTCTCTATCCGCATAATATCGCCCTCATAATGGTTGTTCGGGTCGAAATTGGTGAAGTAGTACTCGCCGTTCTTCAGCACGACAAGGATCTCGTCGCCGTCGAAGAACTCGCCAAGCAAGTCGCCATGGCCGTCGAAGTTTATTCGCCTTACGTCCGGGTCGAACCACACCTTGCGTCCGCCGAGAGTGGAATGTCCGCGGCTCTTGAGCGAAATCCTGTGGATGCCCTCACGCGTCAGCAGGTTTCCTTTTGCCTCACGACCCTTGATTTTTATTTCAGAGAAGTCCTTGTCGACAAATATGTTCTGCTTGCGTTTCTTAGGGTTGGGATTGAGGGTGATCTTTATCACCTCTGCCTCGCCATTGGGATTGGCAGTGAAATACATAATCTTTGAGCCGGGAGTGCCGAGGGTGAGGTCGTACTCGCGGTCGCGGGTGATAGACGTAATGTTGAACCGCTTTATGTAGTACGGGCCCAGCTTGCCGTCGCGATACACCACATTATAAATAGTGCGCTTGTCGTTCTTCTTGAAGACCTGGACATGAAGGATGTTCTTGCCGACGAAGACCTTGTCCTGTATCTTTATGACCTTATATTTGCCGTCCTTGAAGAAGACGACAACATCGTCAAGGTCAGAGCAGTTCTGAACGAACTCGGCTTTCTTCAGCCCGTAGCCGATAAATCCCTCCTTGCGGTCAACGAAGAGTTTCTCGTTCTTCTCCGCAACCTTGGCAGCTATGATGGTATCGAAGCTCTTTATCTCGGTACGACGCGGATGGTCCTTGCCGTACTTCTTCTTCAAGAACTCGAACCACTCTATCGTCACACGGGTCATCTCCGACAAGTCCTTGTCTATTCCGGCAATCTCGTCCTTTATGCGGGCTATGAGCTCCTCGTTCTTGTCCTTGTTGAACTTGGCGATGCGCTGCATCTTTATCTCAAGCAAGTGCAGGATATCCTCCTTGCGCACCTCACGGACGAACTGCGGGTAGAAAGGAGTGAGCCGTTCGTCGATATACTCGCACAGCTCATCGGTGTTCTTGGCATTCTCAAAAGGCTTGCCCTTGTATATCCGTTCCTCTATGAAAATCTGTTCGAGCGACGCATAGAACAGCTGTTCCTCCAACTCGCCCTTGCGTATCTCCAGCTCCCGCTTCAGAAGTCCCTTGGTACGGTCAACGCTATGGCGCAATACGTCGCTGATGGTAAGGAACTGAGGTTTGTTATCCTCGATGACGCAACAGTTTGGGACAATATTTATCTCGCAATCGGTAAACGCGTAAAGGGCATCGATAGTCTTGTCGGAACTTGCCCCGGGCGCAAGATGAAGCTGTATCTCGACCTCCTGCGCCGTCATGTCCTCAACCTTGCGTATCTTCAGCTTGCCTTTCTCCACGGCCTTGGTAATACTCTCCTGCAAGGAGTTGGCGGTCTTGGTGAAAGGTATCTCACGGATGACGAGAGTCTTGTTGTCCAGCTTCTCGATTTTGGCGCGTACCTTCAGGGAGCCCCCACGCTGACCGTCGTTATACTTCGACACATCAATGCTGCCGCCGGTCGGGAAATCAGGGTAGAGATGGAATTCCTCACCCTTGAGATATTTTATTGCGGCATCGCAAATCTCGTTGATGTTGTGCGGAAGGATACGCGAGGAAAGTCCTACGGCAATGCCATTAGCGCCCTGGGCAAGCAGCAACGGGAACTTGACAGGAAGCGTTATAGGCTCCTTGTTTCGTCCGTCGTAGGACAGCTGCCAATCGGTTGTCTTCGGATTGAATACCGTGTCGAGGGCAAACTTCGAGAGCCTTGCCTCTATATATCGTGGTGCTGCGGCAGAGTCGCCGGTAAGGATGTTTCCCCAGTTGCCCTGCGTGTCGATGAGCAGGTCCTTCTGGCCCATCTGCACGAGAGCGTCGCCGATGGAGGCGTCGCCGTGAGGATGGTATTGCATGGTGTGTCCAACGATGTTTGCGACCTTGTTGTAGCGTCCGTCGTCCATTTGCTTCATCGAATGGAGTATGCGGCGCTGCACAGGTTTCAGTCCGTCGTCGATATGCGGGACAGCACGCTCAAGGATAACGTAGCTGGCATAGTCGAGGAACCAGTTCTTGTACATGCCCGAAAGGTGGTGCACGGCAGACGCGTCGAACCTGTCGGCGGGCTTGTAGTCGCTATGCTCGTCGATGGTCAGTTCCTCCCCAGCGTTGTCAGTATCATTGGTCTCACCCGAATCGTCTGTCTTTTCCGGCTCTTCGGGTTCCTTGTCGTTTCCGCTATTATTATTTTGCTTTTCCTTGTTCTTGTTTTCGTCTATTGTCTTATCGTCGTCCATAGTTAGGATGTTGTCTTATCTATGCTATATTTTGCTTGTTTATGAACTTTGTGCAAAGATAATGAAAAAAAGTCAGAAAGTACTCACTGGCGGTGTGGAAAATTTGTTTTTGCTTTCACTGTATGCTAATTTTCCGTTATGAAACTTAACTTTTATAGCGCATTTTTGGTTTCTTAGATAAAAAACCGTAACTTTGCAACTTAATATTTGGATTGAAGGATTTTTATAAGAGAAAAGAATAAAACAAAATATAATCATGGCACAAGAAGATGTTTTCAAGAAGATCGTAAGCCACTGCAAGGAATATGGCTTTGTCTTCCCAAGTTCAGAGATTTATCCTGACGGTCTCGCAGCCGTTTACGACTACGGACCTAACGGCGTTGAGCTGAAAAACAACATTAAGAAATACTGGTGGGACTCTATGGTCCTGCTCCACAACAACATCGTCGGCATTGATGCTGCCATCTTCATGAACCCTACCGTATGGAAGGCCAGCGGTCATGTGGACGCATTCAACGACCCGCTTATCGACAACCGCGACTCAAAGAAGCGCTATCGCGCCGACAACCTCATCGAGGACCAGATAGCAAAATATGAGGAGAAGATTGACAAGGAGGTGAAGAAGGCTGCGAAGAAGTATGGCGACGCCTTCGACGAGGCTGAGTTCCGTGCTACCAACAAGCGCGTCCTGGAGCACCAGAAGAAGCGCGACGACCTGCACGCACGCTACACGGCAGCCATGCAGGGTCCTGACTTGGCAGAGCTGAAGCAGATAATCCTCGACGAGGGCATCGTAGACCCTATCTCGGGAACGAAGAACTGGACTGATGTCCGTCAGTTCAACCTAATGTTCTCAACAGAGATGGGCTCCGCCTCTGACGCTACAAAGAAGATTTACCTCCGTCCGGAGACCGCACAAGGTATCTTCGTGAACTTCCTCAACGTTCAGCGCACTACCCGTCAGAAACTTCCTTTCGGCATAGCACAGATAGGAAAGGCTTTCCGCAATGAGATCGTTGCCCGCCAGTTCGTCTTCCGCATGCGTGAGTTTGAGCAGATGGAGATGCAGTTCTTCTGCCAGCCGGGGACAGAGATGAAGTGGTTCGAATACTGGAAGAAGCACCGTCTGCAGTGGCATGAGGCTCTCGGCATGGGCGATGAGAACTACAGGTTCCATGATCATGAGAAACTGGCGTTCTATGCCAATGCCGCAACCGACATCGAGTTCAAGATGCCTTTCGGATTCAAGGAGGTGGAGGGTATCCACTCACGCACCAACTACGACCTTTCCCAGCACGAGAAATTCTCAGGAACGAAGATGCGTTACTTCGACCCGGACACCAACGAGAGCTATGTGCCATACGATGTCGAGACATCCATCGGTGTAGACCGTATGTTCCTCTCCGTGATGTGCCACAGCTATGAGGAGGAGAAGCTGGAGAACGGCTCAACGCGTGTTGTCCTGCACCTGCCGGAGCCATTGGCACCTATCAAGTGCGCCGTCCTGCCGCTCGTCAACAAGGACGGTCTGCCTGAAAAGGCAATAGAAATCCAGAACATGCTGAAGTTCCACTTCACGACACATATCGAGTCGAAGGATTCCATCGGCAAGCGTTACCGCCGCCAGGATGCCATCGGCACTCCGTTCTGCGTCACCGTCGATGGCGATACGCTGAAGGACAACACCGTAACAATCCGTTTCCGCGACTCTATGAAGCAGGAGCGTGTGCCAATAGAGAACCTGCGCTCTATCATTGAGGACAGGGTCTCCATCACATCTCTGCTGAAGAAGCTGGATGTATAGGATAATTGAAAAAGAATTTTAATTTAAACAGATAAACATTGAACTCGAAACGCACACATAGCATTTCACACATCCTATCCTTTGGAAGGACCGGCAAGGGAGCACGTCTGCTGCTTATGCTAATGACGGCTCTCTTCCTCGCCTCGTGTTCTGAGAGCGACAATACCACCAACGAATGGGAGAACTGGAAGCAAAAGAACGACACCTACTGGGCAACTCTCTACACCCAGGCAAAGCAACGCATTGCTTCGGGCGACAGCTCCTGGAAGATTTTTCCAAAGTGGTCGATGAGCAACCAGAGTCCCACGAACGCCGGTACGGTGCTTACCAACGACTCTACCAACTGCATTATCGTCCACGTAGAAACTGAAGGTGAGGGCACACAGACACCGAACTATACCGACACCGTGCAGATACACTATCTCGGCAGGCTCATTCCGTCGCCGACATACACTTCAGGCTATATCTTCGATGCCAGCTATGACTACACCGAAGGCTACAACCTTCAGATTATGCGGCCATACACTGCAAAGTGCGGAAACTTCATCTCAGGCTTCACCACAGCCCTGTTGAACATGCATAAAGGCGACCGCTGGATGGTTTACATCCCCTACCAGTTGGCATACGGCAGTTCAACACCGGGGTCAAGCACGACATCGAGCAATGGCATGACTACATCAACGTCTTCGAGCTCGTCATCTGTTGGCATCCAGCCATACTCCAACCTGATATTCGACATCACCCTGGCCGGCATCTATGGCAATGGAGAAAAGTTGCCGTCGGTCTACAGCAAGCAAAACTCTTTCCGCGAAGCTGAATAAAGATTCACGACAACCACCATAACCCAACGGGGCTGCATCATCGCTATCCTATTTCAATAGCATGATGCAGCCCCGTTGGTTTAATATATCCAAGCATCATATCAGCCTTATGCCAAGGACTTGCCATCTTTCAGAACATCAAAGTCCAAATAATCATAATCCAGTCCAAACAAAGAAGCATCGCTTCCAAACCTCTCCTTTGTGATTTTTATTGCTAAATCTGATTTGTCTATACCTATCCAGCTACGGGAAAGGCAAGATGCCGTTTCCAATGTAGAACCAGAGCCACAGAAAGGATCCATGACAATACTGTCTCTATTCGATGAAGTCTTGATTATCATCTCGATAAAGCCCTCATTTTTCTCCGTTGGATACCTAGGATACTGTGGATCCTTGTAGCCAGTCCAAACATCTTGTGTACGTTTCCCTTTTCGCTCGTCTGCGAAAACTTTCTTGCGAGGATTGCCTTTTTCCGACCATTCTATAAGACCTTCTTTGTCCCATTGTTCCAATGTTGACACGTCTGTACGCCAATGTCTGCCCGGAGGCGGCATTATTCCCTTAAATGGCTTTGAAGTTGCCGACTCTCCAGGAGCATGTATTGGAACTGTTGTATATCTTCTTCCATTTCCATCCTTCTTAGGGAACAACTTGTCAATATCCCCATCATTGTATGGTTCTGTGGGCTCATGCCATATAGGATTTGCACTTTTGGTATAGAAAAGTATCATATCCTTAATATTACCATAGCCTATTCGCTTAAAATTTTTAGGGTTGCACTTTATTCGAGTTATGTCATTACGGAAATTCTCAATACCAAAGACCTCATCCATCATAACTTTCACATAATGTCCTATCTTGTAATCTGTATGAAGATAGATAGAACCTTCTGGAGACAGGAGTTCCTTCATGAGTACTACTCTCTTACGTAGGAATTCCAAGAAATCCTTGCCAAGGACTTTATCGCTATATGCAACATCACCATTCTGTGAATTGCTGATAGTTGTTGCACGCCCTCTTGTAATTGTAAAGTTGACATTTGTGGCAAATGGCGGATCCGTATAGATAAGATCCACCTTACCCGAAAGTCCCTTTTCACGAATAAGGTAGAGCATGACTTCCAGATTATCACCCTTTATTAAAAGATTATTCATTTTATTGTATACAAAAAATCACGTAACAGTAATGCACTCATTATATTGTCCTCGCTATATACCTCAGTAATGCCCTTATACATTTTATTATTACTCTTTATGTAAAGGACGCCGTCAAGTATTGCTACTCTCACCGCATTTATACGGCTTTCAACCGTAGCAATTGCATCATTGAACTGTGTCATTTGATGACCACCATTATCAGTAATAAACTTTGCTTCACCTATAACATATCTGCCATTAATACGTGCAAGGAAATCAAGACCTTTGTCATGAACATAATGCAAGTTTTCCGTTGCATACTCTTTCATTTCCTGATCTGTTCCTAAACATATAGCATTTTCATCCGAAGAGCAAAAAGCATCGTAGTTCAACTTTGGGATACCCCAGTCTGTATGAGCGACCCAACTTCTAAACATGGGGCCTATCTGTCTGTTTGCCTCTTTGGGCTGACTACACTTCTTATATATATCATCTAAGCTCATGCTCCTTATCTCAGCAGCAAGACGATTAACGGTCATTGGGTTACGCCGGACGGCATCTCTGTCCTTTCTTAGGAAAGCAACATAACTGCTTTTTATTGGGAAGAGCTTAAGCTTAAGCATATTGTTAATCAGTTCCACATTGTCCTTATTATTATACGACGTCTCGATTTCCTTCCACAGCTTTGTATCGATATCCCTGATAGAGTTATTAATAGTTGGATAGACGCTGTAGAGGTCATCAAGGTACGTCCTTTGCTGGGCATATTCAATGCTTTCTTTCAAGAAAAAGTTCATAAGCCAAATCGTTTTGATGGTTCATAATGTTTGGAAGTACGGTAACATTTTGCAAATGTACGAATTTAATTCGTAAAATCAAAGGAATAACTCATTTCCAAAGCTTAAAAGTAATGTCCTCTTTCCGCCCTGCATCATCATTAATTACATAGCTGCACATTACCTTCATGCCTTATACTCGCAAAAAAGTAGAAATAATCAGCAAAAGATTGGCAAGGGTCAGTTTTTTTTGTTACCTTTGCACACGTTTTTAGCGCCCGTGGCGGAATTGGTAGACGCGCTAGACTTAGGATCTAGTTGCTTTCGCAGTGCAGGTTCGAGTCCTGTTGGGCGCACAGAGACAATAAATGCCATACAGCTGTCGACCAGCTGTATGGCATTTTTTAGTTTATTGCATCCAAAGACGGGTTTCCTCACAAGGGGAACCTGTACTTAAATAAGCCTTTTTACGAGTGGAGTGCGCAAAGGCGACTGTCTACTTGTGCTTCTTGTAGTATGCTATGGCTGCGGCTACATTGGCTTTGACGGCACGTGAGGAGTAGGTAGCGCCACTGACACCGTCCACTTTCTGTGCTGCTGTCAGGCTCTTTCCGGCAAACTTCGGAACGAGTCCACTTGTTACCTTGCTGAAGAACTGTGGGGACTCCTGATTGCGGAGCGGCACCACCTTGACGACCTTATTGCCCTTAATATACACCTCCAGTGGTGTCGTGCCACGGAAGCCACGCTGGGAGCACAAGGTCGTTGTGTTTACTATATAAGTGCTGCCCTGTCTGCGCATCACCTGTCCGCCGTTTATCGACGTGAAAGACAGAGTAGTTGCCAGCAAGGCCACTGCTAATAATGAGAATACAATCTTTTTCATATCAGTTTTTATTACGCAAATTAATAATAATATTCATTCTTATTTCATCTCACCACAATGAGAAAAGAATAGAAGAAAGGCCCCACGCTATTTCCCCAGGAAATTCGACTCAATATAGTTGTTGAACGCATCCTTATAGAGGTCGCCGACGGGAATGTTTGTATCCTCGTCCATGATGACACGGTTCTTAACTACCTCCTGAATCTTCGAAAGGTTGATGATGTACGACCTGTGTACCCTCATGAACTTCGATTTCGGCAGTCTGTCCTCCAGTTTCTTCATGCTCAATAGCACTATGGCTGGCTTGTTCCTTCCCTCTGTATGGATTTTAAGATACTCGCTCATGCCCTCTATATACCTTATATCATCAATCTTTATCCTGATGATACGGTGCTCGGTCTTGAAGAACAGCGAGTCGTCATCGTCGACCTGCGATACGACAGGCTCCTGATGCCTGAGCTCATACTGCTCCTTCACCTTGTCGGCAGCCTTCCTGAACTCTGCGAGGGAGAAAGGCTTGAGGAGGTAGTCGACGGCATTCACCTTGTATCCCTCTATGGCATAGTCGCTGTAGGCAGTGGTGAAGACCACCAGCGGAGCCACATCAAGTCCCTTCACAAATTCCATCCCGTTGACATCCGGCATGTTTATGTCAATGAACAAGGCATCTATCGGTTCCTTGTCCATAACAGCCTTTGCATCGGCAGCACTCTGGCACTGCCCGCGAAGTTCCAGGAAGTCCACCTTATTAATATATGCAGCCAGCTGTCTTAAAGCGAGCGGCTCGTCGTCAATAGCCAAAACCTTTATCATATAACAGAATTCAAAGTCATTCAACCCATCCCATGCGCCAGTGATGTATGGTGATGAGAAGGACCATATTAAACAATTATTACAAAAAGCCAATTCTCCCTTCATGCGGACGGCACTCATATCCTGACTATGAGGCGGTCGAGCCCTCCGCTGTGGTACCCTGCGAGAAATTAAGAGGTATGTCCAGCTCCACACTGTACGCTTTCTCCCCGTCATCAATGTTCAAGCTATAATCATCCCCATATATGAGGTTCAGCCGCTTTCGCGTGTTCTCCAGCCCCACGCCCCCGTGTTCCTCCGTCGACTCCTTGTGCTTAGAGTTCCGGCACGTGAACAGGAACCGTCCGTCCTTCACATGGGTTATGATATGTATGAAACTTTCTTCATTGTAACTAACGCCGTGCTTGAACGCATTCTCGACGTAAGTTATCGTGATGAGCGGCGCTATCATTGCATCGGGCAGCGTCTTGTCGCGCTCTACCCTTATGTCGACCCTGTCAGAATACCGCAAGCGCATGAGCTCGATATAATTGTCTATGAAATCACTTTCCTTCTGCAAGCTTGCCATCTGCATATTGCCATCATAGAGGACATACCGCATGAGCTTCGACAGTTCAATGATGCTCTCCTTTGCCTTCTCCGGATCTATGTCAACAAGCGCATGAATGTTGTTCAGCGTGTTCATGAAGAAGTGCGGATTTATCTGATACTTCAGATAAGCGAGTTGCTGGTTCAGGTTCTCTGTTCTGAGCTGTTGCAGTTTCTTCTCGTCCTCCTCTTGCTTGAACAGCAGCTTTATGCCGAGATTCATTCCAAGCATAAGAACAAGGACAATTACACTGATAAAGTCGAACTGGTCGACCATGAACGGCCGATGCCTTGGTCGGCGATGAGTGCCCTTGTCGCCCGGCATCGGCGGGCGCACATCAGCATCCTGCTTGTCAGCCTGGCGAAAGGCGGCTTGTTTGTTGCCACCATTATTCTGTATCTCTGTCCTGAATTTATGATGTCTCCGCCGTGGTCCTACCGGGTCAACCGTAAACTGAAAGACAGCGTAAGCCATAACGATGACCGATACTATAGACAAATAAAGCTTGCGCTTGTTTTTATAGACCAGCAATGGAGCCAGGAAGAAATTATGCACCAGGAACAGGAAAAGGAATATCGCCTCGATAATCCACACATGCATGATTTCACCCCAGTCGAACATCTCGTCAGTGTGATTTCTGGTGCGCACATACATCATCAGTATTGGTATAGTGTATACCAACAGCCAGAAGAACAGGTAGACAAGGTTCTCCCCGTGCTTACGAACAAACATTATTTTTGACGCCTTCGACATAGTCATTTACTTTCTTCCTTTGACGCGCAAAATTAATCACAAGAAACGGTTCCGCCAAAAACAATCAACGAAGAGCCCCTTTTACTCTGCTAATTCCGAGAAATCACCCTGCCGCCTTGTCTTTCGCCTCCTTCAGCATCCGCTTGTGTTCCTCCAGCTTCTCCTGTGCCCTCTCACGAGCCTCAGCCGCATACTTGTTGTCAGGGTCCTCGTTAAGGTCTATGCGCATGGTGTGCGCCCTTATGACCAGGTCCTTCACCACCTCTCCACCGCAGATAAGCCCTGCCGTTGCCGGAACCCACGCGTTTGACGACGGTATAGTATGCCTATCGGTGCATTTCCTCATGTCCTTATTCGGACATATGCAATGGAAGCGGCACGAGATCTCGGGCTGGTCAATGCTCTCCAGCGGTTCCTCCGGACTGTAGACGACCTTCAGATGCTTCACGTCAGTCTTGCGAAGTTTCTTCCTCAGGACCTTGGCAAGTGGGTCCATTTTGGTCTTGTATAAATCAGTAACCTCGAACTGGGTCGCATCAAGCTTATAAGCAGCACCTAAGCAAGAGATAATAGGTACTCCCAGGCGCCAGCACCGCTGTATGATATCCAGTTTCGCAGTAACGGTGTCTATACAGTCGACAACATAATCGTAGTTGCTGAAATCGAACATATCAGCTTTCTCCGGCAAGTAGAACGTCTGGTACTTGCGCACTATGCACCTGGGATTAATGTCATGGATGCGTGCCTCCGCCACATCGACCTTGTGCTTTCCCACCGTGGAGATGGTGGCAAGTATCTGCCTGTTCACATTCGTGAGGCAGACACGGTCGTCATCGATGATGTCTATAGCCCCGACACCGCTCCGCGCGAGCACTTCAACGACATAGCCGCCAACGCCTCCGACGCCGAAGACAGCAACGCGTGAGCCGTTGAGCGTATCTATAGCCGGTTTCCCCAGTAATAATTGTGTTCGTGAAAACTGATTCTGCATTGTTTATCCTTTACTTCTCTTTACCTTTATTAGCCCTCTTACCTATTGGTCCTTGCTTCAGGCATCCTTAATATTTTCCCTTACAGCTTATTTTACGAGCATGATACGCGTAGGCTCGACGGTTATCAGACGCCGCTTATAGAGGTCTCCGATGGCACGCTTGAAGACCTTTTTCGATACCTGGAACTCACGCTTTATATCCTCCGCATCGGTCTTGTCGCCCATGTTGCAGACACCGCCATTGGCTTTGAGATAGTCGAGCAGGGTAGCCGCGAAATCCTCAGTCTGGCGCATCCCCGTCGGCTGCAACGTACAGTCGATCTTCCCGTCAGGGCGTACGGTGTCGATGTATCCGTCCATGCGGTCGCCGGTGTGTACATACTTGAATATCTGGTCGTCGTAAATCAGGCCTCCGAACTTATTGTCTATGATGACCTTGAAGCCCAAGTCGGTCTTCTGCCATATAAGGAGGCTGACCTTTGAGCCATGATGGTAAGCCTTCATATCCTCGGCAGTGATTGTCGAGAGATACTTGTCGACCTTTGCCGAAGCCATGAGGCGATAGCTTTCTTCGTCAACATGCACATGGACGATATAGCATTCACCGACCTCCATCTTCCTTTTCTGTTCACGGAACGGACAGAACAGGTTCTTGGTGACACCCCAATCAAGGAAGGCACCATACTTGTTGACCCACGAGCACTCCAGGTAGGCAAACTCCCCTGCCTGAGCTATCGGCGTCTCGGTAGTCGCTATAGGGCGCTCCTCCTGGTCCAGGTAGACGAAAGCTGTTATCTCGTCGCCCACCTCCGTGCCTTCCGGCACATACTTTCCCGGCATGAGAATCTCACCCTCATCACCACCGTCCAGGAAGAGTCCGAATTCTTCTTTCTCCCCTACCCTGGCACCGGTATGCTTGTAAGCCTTGCGAACCACCTTCATCGTGTTGTAGCGTCCTAACTGTATTCTTGCCATATCTGTCCTTTTATAATTTCGTTTGCAAATTTAGTGGAAATCGAATACATTGCCAAATATTTCTCTGTTTATCAGCAAAAAATAAGTCCACCGGCTTGCCATAGTCTGAAAAACGACTATAGCATATCCCGGGTTATGGTAACAAGGATAAGCATATTGTCAACTTTGAACAAATTTAAATGCGCGCCGGCTCACGATGATATAAGCCGGGAAGACTATCATGTCGGTCAGTAGCCACGATATAGGGTATATCATCATCAGGTGGTCGTAGCCCTGCCACACGGGATGAATGGTGAAAATCCATATCAGCCTGAAGACGCATGTTCCGAAGACCGTCATCAGTGCGGGTTCAAGCGAATGTCCCAAGCCCCGCATTGCCGAGGCCGGTATCTCATAGAACGTTGCTATCCACTGCGTCGTCATGGTCAGAGTGATACGCATAACAGCATAGTGCATGACTGTAGGGTCGGTAGTAAAGAATTTCAGAAAGAAGCCTTTGCCTGCAAACATCACCATGTTGCCGCAGAATGTCGCCAGCATACCGCATATCAGACAGATGCGGAACACCCGCTTGCAGCGTTCCACCTCCCCGGCACCGTAGTTCTGTCCCATGAATGTTACGCAGGCACCGCTGAACGCATTCATGAGGAAATAGCAATAAGCGTCGAAAATCTGCGATGCCGATGATCCTGCCATGGCTGCCGAGCCATAGCTGTTGATAGCCGACTGCACAAAGACATTTGACAAGGAGAACACCATGCCCTGGATGCCTGCCGGGATGCCTATCTGGAGGATACGCCTGAGCTCCACGCCATAGACGCGCAGCCTGCCGTAGTCTAATCGGAACGGTCCTTGCTCCCTGCGCAGGAGGTACACCACGGCAAGGGCGGAGAACAGGTAAGCGCTGTCGCTGGCAATGCCTACGCCGACAACACTCATCTTGAACACTATAACGGTAACAAGGGCTACTACGGCATTGATAATGCCACCGATAACAAGTATGTAGAGCGGCCGCCGCGTGTCGCCCTTGCTTCGGAGAATCGACGCGCCAAAATTGTAGACCATGAAGAACGGTGCGCCAAGAAACCAGATACGGAGATATGTAACGGCATCGTCAATGACGTTGGCAGGCGTTCCCATAATCCCGAGAACGGGCTTGGCGATGGCGATACCGAAGACAAGAAGGAAGAGGCCGCTTACCACCGACAGCACGATAGTGGTACTGACAGCATGGCGGATGGCACGGTTGTCGTGCTGCCCTATATGGTTTGAGATGATGACGTTGGCACCCACCGACATGCCGATGAAGAGATTGATGCACAGATTGATGAGAAACGTGTTGGCACCAACCGCCGCCATAGCCTCAGAACTGGCGAAACGTCCCACGACCATCACGTCAACAGAGCTGAACAGTTGCTCCATCACACCGCTCAACGCAAACGGAAGGGCAAACATAAGTATCTTGCCCAGCAACGGTCCGTGCAGCATGTCAATCTCATTACGGTCCGGCTTAACAGCCGCAGCAACAGCATGTCCTTCTTCTTTATGACTCATCTATTGTAAATTAAATTTCTATTGCTCCATTACATTACACCATCCCCCCGGCAAGGCATTCCCTGTCCGTTGGCAAAGAGACGGCATTCAACAAGAACGCGGCTGCCAGCACTTGTCTCTTGCGTTGCAAAAGGATAGCTTTTGCGATGCAGAAGCTATCCTTTAACAATGTAAAAGCTAACCTCTTAGAGTGTAAAAGGTTAGCTTTTGCGGCACAGGCATTAAGTTTCTGCCTGCATATAAAGTTATTTCCTACTTCCCGACATTGCCCACCTTGATAAGGTATTCGGCTATCTGGACAGCGTTCAGGGCTGCGCCCTTGCGGATTTGGTCTCCGGTAAGCCAGAGCGTGTTGCTGTTGTCATCGGCAAGATCCTTGCGGATGCGGCCAACGAAGACATCATCCTTGCCTGCCGAGTCGAGAGGCATAGGATAGACATAGTTCTGTGGATCATCGACAAGCGTTACTCCCGGAGCTTTCTTCAGTGCCTCCCGAATCTCCTCAACGCTCAGCGGACGCTCCGTCTCGAACCAGACGCTCTCAGAGTGAGACCGTAACGATGACACGCGGACGCATGTGGCACTTGTGCGGACATCGGAATGCATTATCTTCCGGGTCTCGTTGTACATCTTCATCTCCTCCTTCGTGTAGTCGTTAGGCGTCATCTTGTCGATTTGCGGTATGACGTTGTAGGCAAGCTGATGAGGGAACTTGTTGATAGTCGACACCTTGCCGTCCTCAACCATCTCCTTGTACTGCTGTTCCAGCTCTTTCATGGCAGCCGCACCGGCTCCGCTGGCACTCTGATAGCTTGAGACGTGTATCTTCTTGATATGGCTCAGCTTGTCAATAGGGTTCAGGACCACAACCATCATTATGGTGGTGCAGTTAGGATTGGCAATGATGCCACGCGGACGGTTCAGTGCGTCCTCCGGGTTTATCTCCGGAACGACCAAAGGAACATCATCGTCCATGCGGAACTGTGAGCTATTGTCGATCATCACGGCTCCATACTTGGTGATGGTGTCGGCAAACTCTGCCGACGTACCGCCTCCTGCGCTGGTGAAAGCGATATCGACGCCCTTGAAGTCATCGTTATGCTGAAGTTCTTTTACTGTGTACTCCTTTCCCTTGAACGAATACTTGCGGCCGGCGGAACGCTTCGAGCCGAACAACAACAGGTCATCAATAGGGAAATTTCTCTCTGCGAGGATGCGAAGGAACTCCTGTCCCACTGCGCCACTGGCGCCAACAATAGCTACTCTCATATTTCTTTTATCTTAAACTTTCACTATAAATTGCATGCAAATTTAGGAATTTCCCTTGAAATTGCAAAACATAATGGGACAATATGTTCAAATAGACAGTAATTAATGATGTACAGGCGGCATTGCCAGGGGAAAGGAACTCGAAAACGATAGAATATTGCATTGCCACTGGTACGGGAAAGTGTGTATCATTAATCCGTTATATTGTCATTATTAGAAAATAGAAAGCCTTTCTTTTTGTCATTTCGCACGTTTGCATTAACTTTGCATGTACAAACTGCATTTCAAAACGAAAGCACTCATGCCAGATTTATCACAATACTTCCCAATTACAGACCCGACACTGATCTTCTTTGTCGTCATGCTGATTATCCTCTTCGCGCCGATAATCATGGGGAAGCTGCGCATACCACACCTCATTGGCATGGTGCTCGCCGGCGTTGTCATCGGCAAATACGGACTGAACATCCTCATCCGCGACGACTCCTTCCAGCTGTTCGGACGGGTGGGACTGCTCTACATAATGTTCCTCGCGGGACTGGAGATGGACCTTGAGGGCGTGAGGAAGAGCAGGTGGAGGATAGGGTTCTTCGGTGTAATGACGTTCCTGGCGCCTATGCTGCTGACATTCATCACGTCGATGACGCTTCTCCACCTCAGTGCCCTGGCATCGCTGATGCTGGGATGTATGATGTCGTCGAACACGCTGATAGCATATCCTATCATTGGACGCTATGGACTGCAACGGAACACGGCGTCAACGCTCAGCGTGGGGTCGTCGATGATCTCGCTCTTCCTGGCACTCGTAACGCTGGCAGCCGTCGTCAATGCGGCAAGGGGAACGGGTGAATGGCTCTACTGGATATTCTTCATAGTGAAGATTGTGGCGTTCTGCGTAATAATGATACTGCTCATACCCAGGCTCGTGCGCTGGTTCCTGAGGAAGTACAGCGACGCGGTGATGCAGTTCATCTTCGTCATGTCGGTACTGTTCTTCAGCGCAGCACTCTCCAACTACATCGGACTGGAAGGCATCTTCGGAGCGTTCTTCGCCGGACTGGTACTGAACAGGTTCATCCCGAAGGTATCGCCGCTGATGAACCGCATAGAGTTCATTGGCAACGCCATATTCATTCCCTACTTCCTGATAGGCGTGGGAATGCTGATAAACATCCGGCTGCTCTTCCAGGGCGGAACAGTACTGTGGATAATGCTCTGCCTGGTCATCTTCGGCACGCTTGGCAAGGCTGTAGCAGCCTACGGCACCACGGCGTTCTTCCGCATGCCGCGGCTCTCGGGCGATCTGATGTTCGGACTCACGTCGGCACATGCGGCAGGGGCTATCGCCATGGTGATGATAGGAATAGAACTGGAGGTTGCTCCGGGACAGACGCTGCTGAACAATGAGATTCTCAACGGCGTGGTGCTGATGATACTCTGCACATGTATCATATCGTCTGTCATAACGGAGAACTCCGCAAGGAAGATAAGGCTGAAGGAGAAGGAGAACCCGTCAATAGACAAGGCTGGCGACGACGAGAAGATTCTGATAGCCGTAAAGTACCCGGAATACGCCGACAACCTCATGATGCTCGCCAGCCTGATGCGCAACCAGAAGCTCAGCCGCGGGCTCATTGCCCTTAACGTGGTGTATGACGACATCAACGCGGCACGCAACCAGGCTGAGGGCAAGCGGTTGCTGGAACATATAAAGCGCAACTGCAGTGCCGCCGACGTGCCATTGCAGACGCAGGTGCGGCTTGCCACCAACATAGCGAACGGCATAAAGCATGCCTTCCGCGAGTACCAGGCAAGCGAGATCGTCATGGGACTGCACTTCCATCCTGACGTGTCGAAAGGATTCTGGGGACAGTTTGCGCAGAGCCTGTACAACGGTCTGAACAGACAGATAATCATTGCGCGCATAACGCAGCCGCTGAACACCATAAGGAAGATCCAGGTTGCCGTTCCCTCGCGTGCCGAATATGAGCCGGGCTTCAACAGATGGATGGAACGGCTGTCGAGGATGGCGGGGAACCTGGATTGCAGGGTGGAGTTCCACGGGCGCAAGGAGTCGCTGGTGCTCATTAGGGAGTACATCAACAACCGGCATCCAAGCGTCAGGGCGGAGTTTGTGGAGATGCCGCATTGGAACCAGCTTCCACAACTGGCGGCGACGATCAAGGACGACCATATGTTCGTAGTGGTAACGGCGAGAAAGGGGACCATCTCCTACAAGAACGCTTTGGAGCACCTTCCGGAGGAAATAAGCCGGTACTTCAACGGAAAGAGCATCATGATTATCTATCCTGACCAGTACGGAGAAACGCAGGACCAGATGACGTTCGCTGAGCCTCAGCACACCGAGGAGCACTCTGCCTACGACTGGCTGAGGGAAAGATTAAGGCGCGGCCTCTTCCGGTCTGTACACCTCTGGGGAACTGACAAGCGCGGTAAAGGAAATAAATAACTGACAAGAATAAAAGTAAAAAGACAAACTATCCGGTATCATAAGGGCCGGATTAAGGCGAATAATATGATTGACGTAAAGAACATAACCAAGAGCTTCGGCTCGCTCGAAGTATTGAAGGGCATAGACCTGCACATCAATAAGGGTGAGGTCGTGAGTATCGTCGGACCATCGGGTGCCGGAAAGACCACCCTGCTACAGATAATAGGCACGCTCGACAAGCCGGACGGCGGCAGCGTAACAGTCGACGGCATCGATGTAGGCAGCCTCTCGACCAACAAGCTCAGCGATTTCCGCAACAAGCACATAGGATTCGTGTTCCAGTTCCACCAGCTTCTGCCGGAGTTCACTGCAATAGAAAACGTGATGATTCCGGCATTCATCGCCGGGAGGAAGACTTCCGAGGCACGCCAGCGCGCAGAAGAGCTGCTGGAGTTCATGGGACTTGCCGACCGTGCGGGGCACAAGCCCAACGAGCTGTCGGGTGGTGAGAAGCAGCGCGTGGCAGTGGCGCGAGCCCTTGTCAACAACCCGGCGGTAATCCTTGCCGATGAGCCGTCAGGATCGCTGGACTCCAAGAACAAGGCTGAGCTCCACCAGCTGTTCTTCGACCTGCGCGACAAGTTCGGACAGACCTTCGTTATCGTCACCCACGACGAGAACCTGGCATCGATAACCGACAGGACAATCCATCTGAAAGACGGACAGATAGTAGAAGAATAAAAAAAGTTCCTCATCGAATCTCGAACAATGATTCAATGAGGAACTTTTTTTTATTTTACAAATAAAGGTCATTAGTAACGTCCGCGGAAGTTCCTAATGACCTATATGTAATTGTTTGTTTCCTTAGAACTCGGCGTTCTTAGGTGTGCGCGGGAATGGGATTACATCACGGATGTTCTGCATTCCGGTAACAAAGAGGATGAGGCGCTCAAAGCCCAGACCGAAACCGGCATGAGGGCAGGAACCGTACTTACGGGTGTCAAGATACCACGAATAAGTGCTCTCCTTCATGTGCCGCTTCTCTATCTCGTCAAGCAGCTTCTGATAGTTCTCCTCACGGACGGAGCCGCCGATAATCTCGCCGATACGCGGGAAGAGCACGTCAGTGCCCTGCATGGTCTTGCCGTCAGGGTTCTTCTTCATATAGAACGCCTTAATCTCACTCGGATAATCGGTCATGATGACAGGGCGCTTGAAGTGGTGCTCAACCAGGAAGCGCTCATGCTCACTGTTGAGGTCCATTCCCCAGCCGGTAACAGGGTTCTCAAACTTGTGACCGTCCTTGACAGCCTGCTCCAGAATCTTTATACCCTCAGTATAGGGAAGACGGACGAAGTCTTCGTTTACAACGGAATTGAGAGTGTCGAGCAGGGTCTTGTCAATCATCTTGTTGAGGAACTCCAGGTCATCCTTGCAGTTCTCAAGAGCCCAGCGCACACAATACTTGATGAAGTCCTCCTCCAAATCCATCAGCTCGTCCTTGTCCATGAAGGCTATCTCCGGCTCAATCATCCAGAACTCAGCCAGATGGCGTGGAGTGTTGGAGTTCTCAGCACGGAAAGTAGGACCGAAGGTATAGATGGCTCCAAGGGCCGTGGCTCCAAGCTCACCCTCCAGCTGTCCGGAAACGGTAAGGTTTGTCTTCTTGCCAAAGAAATCCTTGGAATAATCCACCTCGCCGCTCTTTGCCACACGGTCAAGGTCCAAGGTCGTAACCTGGAACATCTCGCCGGCACCCTCGGCATCGCTTGCCGTAATCAGCGGTGTGTTGAAATAGTAGAAGCCATGCTCATGGAAGTACTTGTGGATTGCTATTGCCATGTTATGGCGAATGCGGAACACTGCTCCGAACGTGTTGGTACGCAGACGCATGTGCGCGTACTGGCGCATGTACTCGAAGCTCTGACCCTTTTTCTGCATCGGGTAGTCGTTAGGGCACAAGCCATAGATGACAATATTCTTTGCCTGAACCTCAACTGCCTGTCCCTTGCCCTGGCTCTCGACGAGCGTGCCCTCGACGCCTATGCAGGCACCGGTGGTTATGCTCTTGAGTTCCTCTGCGTCCATAGAAGCGGGGTCTACAACGACCTGCACGTTCTTAATAGTTGAACCGTCGTTAAGTGCTATGAAATCGACAGCCTTACTGCTGCGGTGGGAACGCACCCATCCTTTCACTACTATATCCTTACCATAGTCGGTGCTCTTCAACGCATCGACAACCTTTGTACGTTTCATATAAGAAGCCTCTGCAAGCCTCCCCCGAGGGGAGGATGTCTAAGCGCCATGCCCAGCACAGCGCTTAGACCTCTTTATAAAATGTTCTAAAATTAAATTAATGTTTATCGAAGTAGCCAGCACCCTTCCACTTAGGGAAGGAGAGTGGCTTGGCGTCCCCTATTCGAATGCACCCATACGGAGCATCTCCACTTCCTTCTCAGTGAGGAAGCGCCAGTCGCCGCGACGGACGTTCTTCTTCGTAAGACCAGCGAACTGGACGCGGTCAAGCTTAACGACACGGTAGCCGAGGCTTTCGAAGATACGGCGGACAATGCGGTTCTTGCCACTGTGGATCTCGATGCCCACCTGGCGCTGGTCCTCAGGATCCGGATAGTCTATAGCGTCAGCCTTGACCTCTCCGTCCTCAAGTTCTATGCCGTCAGAAATCTTCTGAAGGTCATTGGCAGAAACGGGCTTGTCAAGGAAGACATGATAGACCTTCTTCTTAAGGAACTTAGGATGCGTGAGCTTAGAGGCGAGGTCGCCGTCATTGGTAAGCAGGAGCACACCGGTGGTGTTGCGGTCGAGACGGCCTACAGGATAGATGCGCTCCGGGCAAGCACCCTTGACAAGGTCCATGACGGTCTTGCGGTTCTGTGGATCGTCGCTGGTGGTAACATAGTCCTTTGGCTTGTTGAGAAGGACGTAGACTTTCTTCTCAAGGGTTACAGGCTGGTCGTTGAAGAGGACCTTGTCTGAACGCAGGACCTTTGTGCCGAGCTCTGTAACGACTTCGTCATTGACCTTCACGGCACCCTTCTGGATGTAGTCGTCAGCCTCACGGCGTGAGCATACGCCGGCATTGGCAAGATACTTGTT
>SAMEA3663069__coassemble_597_pt1 | contig 21796 bp, 15 predicted proteins | sample SAMEA3663069__metabat2_low_PE_007 | metagenome-assembled genome bin SAMEA3663069 (sample SAMEA3663069) | pig gut metagenome | biome: pig gut; feature: pig-associated habitat; material: faeces | place: France | collected 2012 | reverse complement strand
AAGGCAAGTAACTATGAAGAAGTGTATGATATATCTTGCTGCCGGGGCATTGCTTCTGAGCAGCTGCGACACTTATACCGGCAGCGGGGCAGCCACCGGCGCTACATTTGGAAGCATTCTCGGTTCAGCCATCGGCGGAATTACGGGCGGACCGCGCGGCTCCGATTTGGGAACAATAGTCGGCATGGCTGGCGGCGCCGCCATTGGCGCGACGATAGGAGCGCAGGCCGACCAGGCAGAACAGCAGCGTGTCCACGACCACTACGACCGTGTTCAGCGCAACAAGGAGCGCGGCTATAATCCCTATGACCGCCAGAGCCAGTCTTCCGGCGGCTGTTATCAGCCTTCCGACCCGCGTAGCCGGGCTTATGGCAATGACAATAGCGACGATGCCTACAACTTCAGCGACAATGCCGACAACGCCTTGAAGCAGGAGAAGGACAACGCTTCAGTCAGTGGTTTCGACGAGACGAATTCCGGTGATGACCGTATAGAGCTCAACCCCGGCAATAATGACGGCTATACAGCCTCGAAGCCGACCACCATTGTGCCGGACTCGAAGTCGAGCATTGATGAGATACCTGCCGGCGTACAGTATACTCCAAACATTGAAATATCCAATCCGCGCTTCATTGATGCCAACAAGGATGGCTTCCTTAACCGGGACGAGGACGCAAAGGTAACGTTTGAGATTTACAACCGCGGACAGCAGACCCTCTATAACGTTATCCCGTCGGTGATAGAGAGAACCGGCAACCGTCATGTGAGCATCACTCCGAGCATCATAGTAGAGAGCCTTGCTCCCGGACGCGGTATTGTCTACACTGCTTTTGTCAAGGCTGACAATAAGTTAGGTGATGGAAACCTTAACTTTGCCTTGGCTGTTCTTCAGGGAAAGAAAAGCATCAGCAAGGTTACCGAGTTCAATATCCGTACAAAGAAATAGTCAGTCGCGGTCTACGGGCTTCCCGTTGCAGTACCAGTGTACTCCGTCGGTGGCATAACCGTTGCCTTTGTATGTGAACAGTCCGACTCCCCAGGCATCGCCGAGGATATGCCCCTTATAATAAGCATGATGCTTGTCGGCAGCATATTCGCCACCGACATACTTGAAGGTTGTCGCGTCGGCATTCTTTATGACATTGCCATCGTAGGAAACAACCCCTCCTTCGATGGCATATTTGTTTGTGCCGGCATCGGTGCCGAGGACGATATCGAGAAGGGAAGTCTTGTCGCCCTTTTCAGCCTTATCGTCTTTCATGGTGGAAGCTCCTTGCCTCTTTGTCTTTGTCTCGTCCTGCTTGTTGCCGGAAGCATTCTCAGCTGTCAACGAGAATGTTGCCGGATCGGCATATTCCAGTACCTTTCCATTATAATAAACGTGCCTGCTGTCCTTCGCATAGCCGTGAGCCATAATGACGAACGTCTGCACGTCGGCTCCTGACATCAGTGAGTCATTGTAGGCAACAAAGTTCTTCCCTACGAAATATCCCTTTCCTGAGTCCTGCGAGTAGCCTGCCATCGAGATGGCGGCAGCCGTTATGAGCAAGAAAATCCTTTTCATTCCTTTATATCATTTTTTAATCGAACAGGCTGGTAACGCCATTCTTTATGTCATTGAAGAACGAACGCCATTTGCTACCGCTCTGATTATTGTTTTTCTTCTGCTGATTCTGCTGCCGTCCCTGCTGCCTGTTCTGTGCGCCTTGCCTTTGTCTTGCCTGCTGGTTCTGCCTTGCAGGACGGGCGTTTGCCGTTGTCCGCTTTCTGTTGGCGTTGGTGTTAACCTTTCTCGGCACCCTCTTTGGCTCGTCCTTGACCTTTTCCCATTCAGGGATGAACTCATAGCAGACGCCTGCCTCGCCGTATTCCACTCGTGGCAGAGGCTTGATATTGTCGCTTTCGTAAGGAACAGGCTTGTCATCGTCGAGGATTTCTATCCGCACCATCGCCACGCCGTTGCGCAGCGTTCCCAGCCTTTGTGCCGCGGCATAGGAAAGGTCAATGGCCCTTCCCCTGACATATGGTCCACGGTCGGTAACTTTCACTATCACCTGCTGTCCGTTCATCGGGTTTGTGATGCGCAGGCGTGTGCCGAAGGGCAGCGACCTGTGGGCGCATGTCATGCTGTCCCGGTCGTAACGCTGTCCGTTTGCCATGCGCCGCCCGTGGAGATTATTGCTGTAATAGGAAGCCCTGCCGTCTATGCGCACTGACTGTGCATGGACGGTAAGACAAAGGATTGTCAGTATCGCTACTGTCAGATATAATAGTTTCTTCATAATAACATCCCGAAATCCAATGTCCGTCCCCCTGATGGTCTTTGTCTGTCTTTCTGAAGGAAAGTCTCAGGAAGATTTCCCGGTGGAATTAGCTTCTGATTTTTACTTCCGGACATTGAACCTTATAGTTTAAATGGTCGTCCGCGAGCGTAAGCCTGCGGACGACCATCAGCTTTATACTATTCCCTGTGCCAGCATTGCCTTTGCAACCTTCATGAATCCGGCGATATTGGCACCACGCACATAATCGATGTATCCGTCGGGTTGCTTGCCATACTTGACGCACTGCCCGTGTATGGACTGCATGATGAAGTGCAGGCGCTGGTCTACCTCCTCGGCGCTCCAGTGCAGGCGCATGATGTTTTGCGACATTTCGAGTCCGCTCGTGGCTACACCACCGGCGTTGACAGCCTTTCCCGGTGCGAAGAGCTGGCGTGCGTTGATGAATTTCTCCACTGCTTCCGCCGTGCAGCCCATGTTGCTTACCTCTGCTACGCATACCGGATGCTGAGCCAGAATCTTGTCGGCATCGTCACCGTTGAGCTCGTTCTGCGTGGCGCATGTAAGGTATATGTCGGCTTTCTGTTCCCACGGCTTCTTACCTTCGAAGAACGTTGCTCCCGGGAACTTCTCGGCGTAAGGCTGGCAGATGTCGTTTCCACTGTTGCGGAGCTCCAGCAGATAGTCAATCTTCTCGCCGCTGATGCCGTCGGGGTCGTAGATGTAACCGTCCGGTCCGCTAATCGTTATGACCTTTGCGCCAAGCTGTGTGGCTTTTTTCACCGCTCCCCATGCTACATTGCCGAAGCCGCTGAGGGCGATGGTCTTGCCATTGATGTCGATGCCGCGTGTGTCGAGCATGTGATGAACGAAATACAATGCTCCATATCCTGTTGCCTCCGGACGGAGAATACTTCCGCCGTATTCGAGTCCCTTTCCGGTGATGGTGGCACCCTGGAACATGCTCGTCAGACGCTTGTACTCTCCGAAGAGATAGCCTATCTCCCGGCCTCCTACACCGATGTCGCCGGCAGGTATGTCCATGTCGGGACCTACGTATTTGAACAGCTCCTGCATGAAGCTCTGGCAGAATCTCATTATCTCGGCGTTGCTCTTGCCGCGTGGCGAGAAATCGGAGCCGCCCTTGGCACCGCCCATCGGCAGCGTGGTAAGCGCGTTCTTGAACGTCTGCTCGAATCCGAGGAACTTCAGAATGGACAGGTTGACCGAAGCGTGGAACCGCAGTCCTCCCTTATACGGGCCTATGGCAGAGTTGAACTGTACACGGTAACCGAGGTTCACCTGCACCTCTCCCTTGTCGTCGACCCATGGTACGCGAAACGTTATTATCCTCTCAGGCTCCACGAGCCGCTCCATTATCTTCGCCTTCTCGAATTCCGGGTGCTGGTTGTAGACGTCCTTTACTGAAAGCAGTACTTCCTTCACCGCCTGCAAGTACTCTGACTCGCCGGGGTGCTTCTGCTCCAATGCTGACATTATTTTCTCGACTTCCATAGTATTGTAATTTAAGTTTGTTAGTTTATGATGTCTTTGTTTATGTCTTGGGGTGTTTAGCGTGATAGTGTGTTCCTTTAGAGTTTGTGTGATTTTAGTTACGTCTCTTGGGGTGTTGCTTCAGTTGCAAATGTATCTTGTTTTTCCGAGACTTCCAAGAAAAAGCCGTTGAAATATGTTAAATGTGGGATTTTCACATCCTAAAATCCGAGTTGTCCTTTTACCACCATTAAGAAATGCCTTTCGATGAATGGTAAGTTGAGGGTAGCCTTCTAGCGTTTAAATGTGTTCAATATCCCCTCCATTGGGAGGGGCTTGGGTAGGCTTTTCCTTTATATCCTGGCTATATGAGTATATGTAAAGTAATATGACAATTTAATCCCTTCGTTTTTTCGATTGCTCTGAACGGCAAACTAAACGCTATCAAATACTCGAAAAATGGCTATTTTGTATCATCTTGATTATCAATGTGTTATCAAAGACTGTTTTTGAAGAGTCCCAAAATGCCCATTCCGACCCTAAAAGTAAGGCTCACTTGCATTGCAAGTGTAGTACATTTACGAGGTAGATCCAATGCTTTTGCCTTGTAGATCCAATGCTTTTACGTTGTAAATCCTATGCTTTTACAAATCAACCTTTCTTTTCTTGCCAAATAACCGCTATTTCCCTGCCGCTAAAAAAAAATTAACTTCTATATTGATTGATTTCTATGACATGATTTTGTAATAAAAAGTCACGAGCAATAATTTGGAATCCCGCCCGCTTGACATGAACAATTAACAACTCATAGCCTTGGAAAATTGCTCATAGCTCATTATATTCAACTTTCGCAAATGACTGACGCTTCGCAGGGGCCGGCACAAGACCGATCCCTGCGAAGCGTTATTAACTTGCGGGACATGAGATTCTTATGGCGTCATTTTTTCCTTTTCACAGTATCATTATTTGCGTCTTTTCTTTGTCATCTCGTACTTTTAATGTAACTTTACGGCAATTTTATGCTAAATATATACACGATATGAATACAAGAAGAACTATTCTGCTTGGCATCTCGGCATGCCTTATAGCTAGTCTCAGTCCGTCGGAGGCCTTTGCCCAGAGGGCGAAGGACGGCGGTATCAGTACCGAAATGCTACAGATTATTGAGAAAGGACAGATGAAGTCGGCAGGCGACCATGCCCTTGCCAACGCCATAGCCCAGAACTCCATCGACAATCTGGCTAAGAACTTCAGCAATGCCGGACCCGTCGACACCTACTTCAGCGTGCAGACACCAAAGCAGAGCATCCACGACCAGAAATCGAGCGGACGCTGCTGGCTGTTCTCCGGCTTGAACGTGCTCCGTGCCAACTTCGCGCGCGAGCATAAGGACACTGTGAGAGTGGAGTTCTCGCAGGCATATCTCTTCTTCTATGACCAGCTGGAGAAGAGCAACCTCTTCCTGCAAGGTGTCATCGACTGTGCCTCGAAGCCTATTGACGACGAGCGCGTGCAGTTCTTCTTCAAGAATCCCATTGGCGACGGAGGTACGTTCTGTGGTGTCGCCGACCTGAGCGAGAAGTACGGACTGGTGCCTATGGAGGTGATGCCGGAGACCTACTCGGCAGAGAATACCTCACGGATGGCACGGCTCATCTCGTCGAAGCTCCGTGAGTATGGGCTGGAGCTCCGCCGCATGGTTGCTGACAAGGCTCCGGCTTCCAAGCTGCAAAAGCGCAAGACGGAGATGCTCGGAACAATCTACCACATGCTTGCGCTGACTATAGGCGAGCCGGTGAAGACGTTCCAGTACGCCTTCAAGGATAAGAACGGAAAGCAGACAGGCCGTCCAAAGACATACACCCCAAAGGAATTCTACGATGCAACCGTCGGACATAAGCTCAACGGTACGTTCATCATGGCAATGAACGACCCGCGCCGGGAGTACTACAAGACCTATGAGGTGGAATACGACCGCCATACCTACGACGGACACAACTGGAAATACATCAACCTTCCTATGGAGGATATAGCCAAGCTGGCTATAGCGTCGCTGAAGGACAGTACGAAGATGTACTCAAGTTATGACGTGGCTAAGCAGTTCGACCGCAAGCGTGGCTACCTGGATACCGGGAACTATGACTATGGCGGGCTCTTTGGTACAACGTTCCCTATGGACAAGGCCGACCGCATACGCACCTTCGACAGTGGTTCTACCCATGCCATGACGCTGACAGCCGTTGACCTTGACGACAATGGCAATCCCGTGAAGTGGGAGGTGGAGAACTCATGGGGACCGTCTTATGGCGTCAACGGCTGCCTGATAATGACAAACCGGTGGTTCAACGAGTATATGTTCCGGCTGGTAGTCAACAAGAAATACGTTCCGGAGAATATCCTGAAGGCGGAACAGCAGAAGCCGGTAATGGTAATGCCGGAGGATCCGTTGTTCATGGAGGATGACTAATGGCGTCTTGCCAGAAGTCTCCATGCACCCAGCAGCAGTTGGACTATCATAATGAGGAAAATAGCCTTTGACGGATAGACCAGCCGCTGCCACTCAGCCTGGGCTCCGATGATGACTACGATAATGTTGCTTGCTCCAAGCATCAATAGCAGAAGCGGAACCCACGGCAACTTCCTCGTCCTGATTATATAGCCCAGCAGGGCTAATCCGTAAAGTATTATGGTCAGGAAGCCGCAGAAGAAAGCCTGGTTTATGAAGGTCAGGATGTGAGGTCTGTTAGGATACATTCTGTAAGGCTCGTCCAGACAGTAGTGCAGCCGGTACTCTATGTTGTGTAGCTGGTTCTTTAAGGTTTTCGATTTGTGGATAGTCTGCGCAAGGTCGGAATAATCGGGCATTGCGAAGATGTAATAGAAAAGCTCGTTTTTTACATCCTTGCCTTCATAAATCTCTGTTATGTATTTTTTCAGCCTCTCGTCCTTCGAGTAGTTTGGGTTGAGGTCTTTTGTCTGAAGCATCATATCGGTGTCGTTTACCATTCCTATGCTTGTCGTGGTGAATACTCCGTATGCGCTCTTGAACGCCGCGGCGTAGATTAGGAGACAGATGGTTGTGAATGCTACTGACGCCAGACAGCATAGCGCACGCCTCCGCAGTCTTCTTTTCTTGTAAATCATTATAATGAAGGCAACGGCAAGCACCGGAAGTAGATAAATGAATGCTGGGCGCAGGAAGGCAAGGAACAAAAGCCAGAATGAAAAGCCGAGGAGGTTCCACTTCGACTTTCCGTCATAAATGTTTATTGTGTTGTAAAGGAGGAATATCATTCCCGACAGAGCCAGCGACTCTGTCAGTATGCGGTTTCTGAACAGCAGGTATATAGGTAAGCACGCAAAGGCTAATGCAGTGATGAAGGAAATGGTCTGCAAGCCAGTTATGCGGCGTGTGGTCTTGTAGAATATCCATGCGGCTATGGTGGCTACAATGTCCTGAATGATGAAAATCATAAATCCCATGTGCGCCTTTCCGCCAATGATACTTGCCAGACCTATTACAAAAGGATAGCCTGGTGTGCGCTTGGCGTTTATGTGGCATGACGCAAAATCGTTCCAGGCATCAATGTATGAACTCGTATCGCCTTCGCTTATGGGACGCTCAAAGAACAACAATGCCAGGGCAACGCATATAATGACTATAATAAATATGGCTTCTTCTGTTTTCTTGATTCTATCGTTTGTCAGTCTCATTTTTTTATTGTTGAACTGTCTCTGTTGATAAGTCGGCTATAGGGCAGGAGATAATTGCGCCGTTACCACTCAGCCTGCTTGCTGTCAGGTCTCTGGGGTAGTTATTTGTATCCTTTGTTTTGAATGAGGTTATTGTTGTGCTCTATGGCGTTTGCAGGGATTGGGAATACCGTCGTGAAACCCGTTGACTCGCCGTCGATGGGCGTGCGCTGGTCATAGGCTTTGTTGAAGATGCCGAACCGTATGAGATCGTTGCGGCGCCATCCTTCCCACATCAGCTCCATAAGGCGCTCGTCAAGGATGTTCTTGAGTGTTGCCTGGCGTGCCGGCATGCCCACGCGGGAACGGATGGAGTTGAGTTCTGCTGAGCCGTCCTCACCGTTGCGGACCTTTGCCTCTGCCTTCATCAGCACGACATCGGCATAGCGGTAGAGCACAATATCGTTGCTCTGCAGCTTGCCGTCGGAAAAGGCCTGGCGGTCGATGGCGTACTTCGACATTCTCGCACCGGCCGTCTTCTCATACTTGTCGCCACTGAGGTCGAGCCTCACTGCCAGCGGCTCATAGACGAGCGGAGAGCCGTCGTCGAGGGTTACGACCTTTCCGTCAACATAAAGGGTGTCGCTGTAGAAGTTGATGGCATAACGGGTGTCGATGTCAGGCGAACCATAACCGTAGGTGAGTACGGTGGATACTGTCGCGCAGCTTCCGTTCTCGGCATCCATGCCTATTGCCGAACCGTGGCTGTAATGACGGCTGCGGAATAGATTCTGAAACTGGTTGGCGTAGAGGTACTTGTCCATCGGGATTATGAAGATATTCTCGTTGCTTGTCTCGTTGTGCACGGCAAAATTCGACGCGTAGTCGGACGAGAGGGAATAGCCTTCTGCTGTAATCTTGTCGCACCATGCCTGGCAAGCCTTCCATGCGTTCATCTCCTGTCCGTCGACTGCCAGCTGGATAGTCTTTCCGTCAGGACGTGAGCCGTCGGTCCAGTCGTCATCGTCATAGACCTCTGCGTTGAGTGCCAGCTTGGCAAGGAGGAAGTAGGCTACCGGGCGTGTGAACCTGCCGTAATAATCGTTCTGCAGGTTGCTGTGGATGTCGGGGAGCTGTGGGGCTACTTCTGACAGCTCTTTATAGATGTACTTGAACGTATTGCTTCTGGTGCTTTGCTTTACATTGTCAACAGTAAGGCTTGTCGTGGTAACCAATGGTATGTTGCCGTACATGTCCATGAGGTAGAAATAGTACATGGCACGCAATCCGCGGACCTCCGCCACGGCTTCCGCATACTGAGAGTCGGTAAGTAGGGAGCGGCGTTGCTCAAGGATGGCGAGTGACTGGTTGCACTTCATCACCACTTTGTAAAGGTAGGTCCAGGTGTTGTAAAGTGCGTTGTCGGATGGTGTCCACTGATGGTTGTAGAGTGCCTGCCAGAAGCCGCCGTCGTACCAGTCGCCGCCGCGGGTTGGTATCATTGCCTCGTCGGTGGTGAACGTGTTGTAATCGTAGACTCCGCGGTAGGTGCCCTGCAGACCCTGACTGTCGGCGTTGCCGCCGATGTAGTTATACAGTGAGCCTACAGCATTGAGGAGCAGCTTGCTGGTGGTTCCGTAAGCCTCGTCCTCATTGATTTGGTCCTTGGGATTCTCGTTGAGGCATCCCGACAGAGTGAAGGTTGATGCCAAGAACAATATGATGGCGGATAGCTTGGCGAAGGGTGTATGATGGGTTCTTTTCATTGTTATAGACTTTTATAGACTTTATAGATATGATAGATGCTATAGGGAACTATAGGGACTATAGAAACTATAGATACTATAGGTACTATAGGTACTATAGGAACTATAGAAACTATAGATACTATAGAAACTATAGCTGGGATGTGTTTATTGGGACGGCCTCTTTCACTAAAACCCTATGCTTACCCCGAGACTGAACGTGTGGTAGGGGGGATAGGAGTTCTTGTCGTCGATGCCAATGGAGCTGTCGACAACACTGCTGTTGATGAGTGGGGTGAGACCATCGTAGGAAGTGATGGTGAAGAGATTGTTGACCGAGGCACTGAGGCGGAGCGATGAGATGTAGCGTGCCTTCTTGCTGAGAGGGACGTTCCATCCTATGGTGAGATAGTCGAAGTTTAGGTAGTCGCCCTTCTCAAGCCAGTAGTCGGTGGCAGTCTGGTCGTATATCTTTGCCTTCGGGGCATCCTTCATGACATTATAGTCAGGGAACGATGCCATGTTCATGTAGGTGAGCGATGTCCCGTTGTAAATCTTATGCCCGAAAGCCCCGCTCATCTGAAGAGTGATGTCGAAGTCCTTGTAACGGAAGCTGATGTTTGTGCCCAGGAACATTTTCGGAGTAGCCTGTCCTGCGATGTATCGGTCGCCACCATCCTCGATGTTCACCTTTCCGTTGCCGTCGAGGTCGGCTATGGCGTAGCTGTATGTTCCGTCGGCATTTTTCGTCAGTCCGGTGCAGTGTGGCAGGTAGAAGACTCCCAGCGACTGTCCAACAATCTGATAAACGATGTTGTTGTTGCCACCGTGGAAGCCGGCACCGGTGAGTGAGCCGATAGGCGTGATGTCGGCGGCGGTCAGCTGCGTGCCCTCGTAGTTGCCGCTGAGTGAAAGTAGCTTGTTCTTCTGGAACGACATGTTCATGCTTATATTCAGCTCCATGTCGCGACGTTGGATAGGCGTGATGCTGGCACCAAGTTCAAATCCTTGGTTCGACATCTTTCCTAGATTGGCAAGGAGCTTGTCGAAGGTGAATGGTGGCACCGGTACGTCGTAGTTGTAGAGCATGTCCCATGTTCGTGAGTAGTAGTATTCGGCTGTAACGATGAGACGGTCATGCCAGAAGCCCATGTCGGCACCAATATTAAATGTACCGCGGGTCTCCCATTTGAGGTCGGGATTGACGTTGCGGCTTGAAGAGTATGTTACGGCGGCAGTACCGTTCCATGGAATGGTTCCGTCGGGACGGAGCAGGTTCAGGGAATTGTATGACGATATTGCTCCCAGGTTTCCGGTAAGGCCATAGCCGGTGCGTAGCATAAGCCGTGAGAAAATATTCTGGTTGAGCATGAACCGTTCTTTCATTATGTTCCAGGATAATGAGACTGACGGAAAGAAGCCCCATCGGTTGTCCTTGCCTACCATTGACGAGCCATCGACGCGGGCGTTGGCATTGATGGTGTAGCGGTTCAGGCACCTAACATGAATGACAGAAGCTTCGGATTGTCATAGTTGGAACCAGTCTGTCCGTATGGAATGGTGGCAGCACCACCGAGGTTCTCGTATCCCAGGGCGTTGGTCGTGAATCCCTTTGCCGAAGTCCAGAAGCCGCGCTGCTTGGTCGACTCATACTCGGTGAGTGCCGTCAGGCTTATCTCATGACGGTTGTTCCAGTTGTGATGGTAGTTCAGCGAGACGTTGCCGAGCCATGTCTCCTGCTTCGTCTCTCCCCGCCATGCCTGTCCCTGAGCCCATAACCATGTTGGCGCGAACTTGGCGTTCTCGTTGCTGTTGTAGGTGTAGGCTCCGAAAGCCTGTGCGGTGAGTCCTGCTCCAAGGTCGGCAGTCAGCTTGAGATGCGAGCCGAAATTCTGGTTGCGCTCGTCATTCTTCTCTTTGAGTAGTGCTGCCGGCGGATTTATCTGTGAGGCGGTGGCATTCTTGTCCCATCCTCCCGAGGCGTTCATTCCTTCCGGGAATGTGGGGTTCTGTGCGGCGGCGGAGTAGAAGAGCTTCTGGGAGTCGAAAATGTATTTGTTGCTTTGTGACGAACCGAAGACGCCGAGGTCTATGGTGAGATGATTGTCGAAGGCTTTCTGCATCAGGTCGACCTTTGCGGCGAAGTTGGCGTAAGAATTGCTCTTGATGACGGTGTTGTGGTCCATGACACCTATGGACGCACGGTAGTTCTGCTCGTCGGTACCGCCGATGAAGGCGATGTGGTGGTTGGTAACGAAGCCTGTCCTGGTGATGACATCATTGAAGTCGGTGTCGTATCCTCCGTCATTGGCATATAGTCCCAACTCCTTGGCGGTGGAGAGATAGCCGTTGCGGTCGAGCATCTCAATGTTCTTGTATGTAGACTCGAAACCGATGTTTCCGTCGTATGAGATGCTGAACCGTCCGGCATGACCCCGTTTCGTCGTTACCTGTATAACTCCAGAGGCACCACGGCTTCCGTAGGGTGCTGTCTCTGCGGCATTCTTCAGGATGGCAAAGCTCTCGATGTCGGCAGGGTAGATGGTGGATAGCGTTGCTATGTCACTGTAGACACCATCGATGATGACAAGCGGGTCGTTGCCGCCGGTCAGTGATGTGGTACCTCTGACGCGGATGCTGTTGATCATGGCCATCCTGTTCTCTCCTGTGGTGACCGTGACTCCGGCAGCTTGTCCGGTGATAGCGTCAAGGGAGTTTATGACCAGACCTTTGTTCATGCGGCCTTGTCCGATGATGTCGGCAGAGCCGCTATGAGCCGGCGCGAAGATGGAGTCGGCTTGTATGGATGTCAATGATATTGGTTTCTTGTTTTGAGCTGAGGCAGATAGTGTAACAGTGGCCATTGCCAGCAATACGAGGGGGACTTTGCTCATGTCGGGTCTTGTTTTTATTGACGGATAATTATGTTTTATGGAGCGAAGATAATAAAAAAGTTAGTGTTGGGGAAGGAATATCATATTTTTTTTCTAATTTTGTAGTGTTAATGTCTAAAATCTTATCTACTATGGCAAAGAACATGATATTTTTTACGATAATTTTCGTCGTCTTGCTGCTTGCCCCCGACATATACATTGCTTCAGAATACATCTTTCCGTTGGGCTTGTCATGGCTGGACATAGCGTGGTGGATACCTACTTTGCTCATGCTTCTTTGCTTCGTGATGGCAAACCGCGAGATATGGCACAATACGTCTATAAGGCTATTCATCGGACTCGTGCTGTGTGTGGCACTGCCGAAGCTGCTTTTCATGTTGTTGCAGTTTGTGGTCAGCCCGTGGATAGCACTGACGGCATCATTCCTGGTTATACTTTTGTTTGTCTATGGCTTCTTCTTCGGGTGGAGGAGGATAGTGGTGAAGAATGCCACTTGTGAGTCGGCATTGCTTCCAAAGTCGTTCGACGGTTATAGGATTCTGCAACTGTCCGACCTGCATATTGGAACGTTCCGTGGCAATCCGGGATTTATAAGGAAGCTCGTGAAAGTAGTGAATGAACAAAATGCTGACCTAATCGTCTTTACTGGCGACCTGGTGAATATCCGTGCCGATGAGGTGCGTCCGTTTATGGCTGATCTTTCGACAATGAAGCAGAGGGACGGGGTCTTGAGCATAATGGGTAACCACGACTATTGTGAATATGGTCAGGATCATTCAGAAAGATACGAGAAGCGCAACCAGAATATCCTTCATTATCTGGAGGCTAAGATGGGATGGCGCATGCTTGACAACGAGCATGTTACTATCGGCAGACTTCGTCAGACTGGTGGAGAGAATATCAGTGAGTCGATAGCTGTAATAGGTGTGGAGAACATCTCCAAACCGCCATTCCCCGACTACGGTGACCTTGAAAAGGCTATCGGCGACCTTCCCGCCGGAATGTTCAAGGTCCTCCTTAGCCACGACCCGTCGCACTGGCGCCGTGGTGTTCTGAACAAGACTGATATCGCACTGACGCTCAGTGGACACACCCATGCCGGACAATTGAAGATAGGGCGTTTCTCACCGTCGAAATGGGCTTATAACGAATGGGGCGGAAAGTACGTCGAGGGCGATTCCATGCTCTATGTCTCTACGGGAATAGGTGGAACGGTGCCGTTCCGCTTTGGTGCATGGCCTGAGATAAATGTTATTACGCTCAAGTGTAAGAAATAGAGTTTGATGAATAAAAAAATGCATCAAGAAGCTTCTTGTTTTTCCAAGTGGCTTCTTGATGCATTCTTGTTTCGTTTACGGTTCTATGTTTCTTTCTTATTCGTACCGACTTGTGGTCTTATTTCCTCTTATAGGTGATGTCGCCAGAGAAAAGTGTGATGGTGTTCGCCTTGATGTCGACAATGCCGGTGTCGCTGACGGTAGTGTCAGCAGGCAGTCCTTCGGCGGTGCTTGTTGCTTGTAGGATAATGGTGTCGTTCTTGAGAGTCCAAGACTTGTATTGATATGTCGGCATGTTTATTGATTGAGCCTTGCCGCCTTTTTTGAGGGTGAATCCGATTGTATCGGAGAGCTCCCCCGTTCCTTCCGCATCCTCTTGTATCCAGTCGCCTGCTATAGAGTCGGAAAGAGAAGCTTTCTTCGTTTCCGTGTCGTCGACGGGCTTGTTGGGATTGCTGTTGTTGCAGGCTACGAGTGCAATGGCGGAAAGTGCCAGTAATAACAGTTTCTTCATTTGTCGTTGATTTAATTAATTAACCCCAGGCTGCAAGGAGCAGCCTGGGGATAGTTGATAGTTTTCTATAGTGGCTATAGTGGCTATAGTAGCTATAGTATCTATAGTGGCTATAGTATCTATAGTGGCTATAGTGGCTATAGCCTTTGAAACTTAGTCCTGTGAGGCTTCGGACGAGGGCTCTTCGGCTGAGAAGAACTTGAGGTCAGCGGCATCGAAAGACTTGATGTAAGCGGCATGGCCGGTAACCTCTTCCTCGGCAGCACGGACGTAGACCTGAGCGGACTTAGCGAAGAGCTCCGGAGCCTTGCTGGCATCGCTGATGATGAGCAGAGACATGATGATGTCGCCGGTCATATCGTAGAGACGCCTTGCCAGGAAATCGTGCTCATCCTGGTTGCCGTCAGCCTTAACCTTCTCAATAGATTCCTCGTAGAGTGCAACGAGTTTCTCAACGCGAGCCTTCAAAGGCTTCATGTCGTCGCTGACTTCCTCACCGAGCATTTCCTTGATGATGTTAAGGTATGTGCCGTTGGTGATGTAGCGTACGGCAGCTACAACCTGTAGCTGTGTCGTTCCCTCGTAAATGGAGAAGATGCGTGCGTCGCGATAGAGGCGCTGGCTCTTGTATTCCATGATGAAGCCTGATCCACCGTGAATAGAGATGGCATCGTAGGCGTTCTGGTTGGCGTACTCGGAGTTCATTCCCTTGGCAACAGGAGTGAAGGCATCGGCAAGACGGCTGTACTTCTTCATCTCCTTCCGCTCATCGGGTGTCAGCTTGCGCTCGCGCGAGATGTCCTCAAGTGCCTTGTATATGTCAACGTAGCGTGCTGTCTGGTAGAGCAGGCTCCGACCGGCGTCGAGCTTTGCCTTCATGCGGGAGAGCATGTCGTAGACTGCCGGGAAGGTGATGATCTTCTTGCCGAACTGCTGGCGCTCCTTGGCGTAAGCAAGTCCCTCGTTGTAGGCTTCCTGCTCGACGCCCACGCTCTGTGCGGCGATACCCAGACGGGCTCCGTTCATAAGGCTCATGACATATTTGATTAGTCCGAGACGGCGTTCGCCGCAGAGCTCAGCCTTGGCATTCTTGAATACGAGCTCGCAGGTTGGTGAGCCGTGGATACCGAGCTTGTTCTCGATGTGGCGAACTGTTACGCCGCCATCGCGCTTGTCGTAGATGAACATAGAAAGTCCGCGCCCGTCGTGCGTGCCCTCTTCCGAGCGTGCCAGAACGAGGTGTATGTCGGAATCACCATTCGTGATGAACCTTTTCACTCCATTCAAACGCCATGTGCCATCGGCATCCTGAGAAGCCTTCAGCATGACATGCTGCAGGTCGGAGCCGGCGTCAGGCTCTGTGAGGTCCATGGACATTGTCTCACCCTGGCTGATGCGTGGGATGTACTTCTCTTGTTGCTCTTTCGAACCGAACTCATACAATGTGTCTATGCAGCTCTGTAGCGACCATACGTTCTGGAAACCGGCATCGGCGGCGCTGATTACCTCAGAGAGCATTGAGAAAACAGTGTTCGGAACGTTCAGTCCGCCGAACTGGCGTGGCATCGATATACCCCAGAGTCCTGCCTTCCTTGTAGCGTCAAGGTTCTCGTAGGTCTTAGAGGCGTATTTCATGCGTCCGTCAACAAGGTGCGGTCCCTCGAGGTCCACCGCTTCCGAATTGGGCTCAATAATGTTGGCGGCAACATCGCCGGTGATTTCCAGCAAGCGCTTATAGTTCTCGATGGCATCCTCAAAGTTGACAGGTGCATCGGCATATTTATCCTTGTCGGCGTAATCGCGTTCCTTAAGGTCAACGATACGTTTCATCAGAGGACTGTTCAAGTGGAACGCAATCTCTGGATGGTCTGTATAGTAATTTGCCATAATTTTGGTGCCTGTCCAAGCTCTTTCCGTGGAGGAATGTCTTTAATCGCACTTGTCTCGTGTTTGACGAAGTTGACAATGACATCCTTTCTGTTTGAAAATGCTTGGTTGGGCTTTTTTATTTACTGTTTTGTTTATAATACTTGATTAACTTTGGAATGACCTCTTCCACAGTGCCGTTGATAACATAGTCGGCAATCTGGTTGATAGGAGCGTCAGGGTCGCTGTTGATGGAGATGATGATACCGGCATCCTGCATTCCGGCGATGTGCTGGATTTGTCCTGAGATACCGCAGGCAATGTATACCTTTGGATGAACCGTTACGCCGGTCTGTCCTATCTGCCTGTCGTGGTCGACCCATCCGGCGTCCACTGCCGCGCGGCTTGCTCCTACTTCGGCATGTAGTTCCTTGGCAAGTTGGAAGAGCATGTCGAATCCTTCCTTGGAGCCCATTCCGTAGCCACCCGATACGACGATGGCGGCACCCTTGAGATTGTTCTTGGCAGCCTCTACATGGCGGTCGATGACCTGTACGGCATAAGAAGCCGGGTCTACATATTTCTTTGGGTCCGGATAGACGACCTCGCCTTTTGCCTTGCCCTCATAAAGGGCTTTCTGCATGACACCACTGCGGACGGTGGCCATCTGTGGACGGTGGTCAGGGTTTACGATGGTAGCGACGATGTTTCCACCGAATGCCGGACGTATCTGGTAGAGCAGATGGTCGTAGTGCTTGCCGGTTTTCTTGTCATCATACTCTCCAATTTCAAGTTGTGTGCAGTCGGCTGTCAGACCGCTGGTCAGTGAGGAGGATACGCGTGGTCCGAGGTCGCGTCCTATGACGGTAGCTCCGAGAAGCGCGATCTGTGGTTTCTCCTCCTTGAAGAGGTTCACGAGGATGTCTGTATGTGGTGCCGACGTGTAAGGGAAGAGTCCCTCACCGTCGAAGACGTACAACTTGTCGACGCCGTAAGGAAGAATCTGGTCTTCGACCTTGCCCTTTATGCCTGTTCCGGCAACAACAGCCTCCAGATCAACACCGAGCTCATTGGCCAGCTTGCGGCCTTTGGTTAGCAATTCCTGAGAGACCTCAGCAACGGTGGTCTTCTCTATTTCGCAATATACAAAAACGTTGTTCATATTTCTTTTGATGATGGGATGATGGGATGATGGGGTGAGTCATCAAATCATCATGTCATCCCAAATTAGCCAATGATTTTTTCGTCCAACAATTCTTTTACTAGTCCCTCTATATCGGCATCACTGCTGGTCAGAGTCTTGCTCTCCTTAGCCTGGAAGACGATGTTCTTTACAGCCTTTACCTTCGTAGGTGAACCGGCGAGGCCGCACTGGTCGTAATCGGCACCGCAGTCGGCAATGCTCCATTGTCCCAGCGTCAGGTAGGGACGGCTCTCGTAGAGCTCTGTCCAAGGCTCTGTGCCCTTGCGCTCCATGGGGCATGTAGCGTACTTGTACTTCATGACGAGCTTGGCGTTGCAAGGACGTGCCGCAGCGGCAGTCCCGTTGACGGTAACGAGCACCGGCAGTGGTGCCACGACAGTCTCCACGCCTCCGTCGATATGGCGGCGGATGGTGGCCTTCCCGTCTTCAATCTTCTCGATCTCCTCGGCGTATGTCACCTGGTTCAGACCAAGCTTCTGCGCAACTTGAGGACCGACCTGTGCCGTATCGCCATCGATTGCCTGACGGCCACCGAGGACAAGGTCTATCTTTCCTGTTACCTCGGCAATCTTCTCGATGCCTTTGGCGAGGAAGTATGATGTAGCAAGGGTATCGGCACCGGCACTCTTGCGGTCGGTGAGCAGGTAACCGTAGTCGGCACCACGGTAAAGCCCCTGACGGATAATCTCTCCGGCACGTGGAGGACCCATGGTCAGCATTGTTACTTTAGAGCCGGGGAACTGGTCTTTAAGACGCAGTGCTTGTTCAAGGGCGTTTAAGTCTTCTGGATTGAAAATTGCAGGCAGGGCCGCACGGTTCACCGTTCCTTCGGCTGTCATAGCATCCTTGCCCACACTTCGTGTGTCTGGTACCTGCTTGGCAAGTACAACGATGTTTAATTTCATACGAAATATTAAATGTTGTTATAATATTCTTTGATTAATCGGCGGCAAAGTTACAAATAATTTACACTCTCTCAAAATAAAACGGGGTTAAAATGCACAAATCAGTGGTGAGCGTGCACATAACTGCTGATTTGAGCAACCGATTTTTCTCAATAGTCTCAAAACGCAATCTTGTTTTCTGTGAAAGTTTTGGATGGTAATGAAAATATGTTGTGAAGAAGCGGAGGCAATAAAACGACATTAGCCGTTTCGAAGGTTTGGCTGGTCTTGCATGGAAATTAAATGCTTAGAACCTCGCCGTAAAATTCTTGTCCCTCAGAATTTTGTATTGTCTGAAGATTGTCGTATCTTTGTGGTCATGTTTCGGAAAGGAGATTAAGAGGAATGATTGACAGAGCGACTATAGACCGGATTATGGATGCCACGAACATCGTGGAGGTGGTGTCCGACTTTGTGACGTTGAAGAAGCGCGGCATAAACTACGTAGGACTGTGCCCGTTCCACAACGACACCCATCCGTCGTTCTCTGTCTCGCCGTCAAGGGGCATCTGCCATTGCTTTACGTGCGGCAAGGGCGGCAATGCCGTGAACTTCCTTATGGAACTCGAGAACCTCACCTATCCCGAAGCTCTCCGCTGGCTTGCGCGGAAGTACAACATTGAGATTCACGAGCGGGAACTCTCTGCCGAGGAGAAGAAGCAGGAAGGCGACCGTGAGTCGATGTTCCTCGTCAACGAATGGGCTCTGAAGTATTTTGAGGATATACTTCATCATGATGTCGACGGCATAGCTATCGGACTGCAATATTTTCGCAGCCGTGGTTTCCGTGATGACACAATACAGAAGTTCCATCTGGGTTATGCTCCGCAGAACAGGCATGCCCTTAGCGAGGCGGCGTTGAAGGCTGGCTTCAAGGAGGACTATCTTGTGAAAACAGGGCTCTGCTACCGGCGCGACAATGGTGAACTCGTAGACCGCTTCGCCGGGAGGGTCATATTCCCATGGTTCTCGTTGAGTGGAAAGGTGGTAGGGTTCAACGGGCGAGTGCTGGACTCCCGTACACATGGTGTAATGCAGAAGTATGTTAACTCGCCAGACTCGGAAATCTACCACAAGGGCAACGAGCTCTTTGGACTTAATCAGGCGAAGCAGGCAATACGCAAGGATGACAGGGTGATACTTGTTGAGGGCCAGGCGGATGTCATCAGCATGTCGCAAAGCTCTGTTGAGAATGTGGTAGCCGGTTCGGGCACTGCGCTCACGTTACAACAGATAAGGAAGCTGCATAGGTTCACCGACAATATCACCCTGATTTACGATGGTGATGATGCAGGCGTCAATGCGGCGTTGCGCAACAGCGACCTTATACATGGCGAGGGCATGAATGTCAGCGTGCTGTTCCTGCCTGACGGACAAGATCCCGACGATTTTGCCAAGAGTCATTCTTCAGAAGAACTGCGGAAGTTCATAGCCGACAACTCCACCGACTCTATAATCTTCCGTATCGACCGCACTATAAATGGCATTACCGACCCTATAAAGCGTTCGCAGGCTATCAACGATGTCGTCAAGAGCATAGCAATCATCAGAGATCCCATTCTCCGTGACACCTATGTCCGGGAATGCGCTCAGCGGACAGGCGTGCCTGAGGCTACGCTCATAGCGCAAATGAACAGGGTAATCCATAAGAACAGGGAGGAGAATGGCTCCCGGTCCCCTCAGGGCGTGGATAACGCTACGGCGGAACTATCCCCTTCCTCTAAGGCTCAAGGCTCATCCTCCATCCCTAATCATTCGGACGGGGCTGGACCTGTCGCGGCATCCGTGCAGGTATCGCGCGTTGAGCAGATGCTTCTGGAAATGATAATCCGTCATGGAAATGAGATAATCTTTCGTGATGTTGAGAACCAGGCGACAGGTCAGAAAATCAATCTCACGGTAGCGCAATACATCGCCTATGACCTTGGACTCGACAATCTGTCGTTCTCCAGCCAACTCTATAACGGCATACTGCAGGAAGCCGTTGAGAAAAGCGGCGATCCATCGTTTGTGTCAGTAAGCTATTTCGCCAACCATCCCGACATACGTGTCAGCACTCTGGCATCAAGCCTGGGCGCTGAAAAGTACCAGCTCTCCGAAAGTCTGCAAATAAAGAACAGCGAGGAGTCGCTCCGCGAACAGGTGATGCACATGATACTCGACTTCCGGCTCAATTATGTCAACCGCCATCTCAAGGAATTGCAGAAGGAAATCTTCACCATCAAGGAACCGGTGCGGCAGATGCAGATAATGGCCGAGATAAAGAAGATGCAGGATGTCCGTAATATCCTTGCCAAGAAGTTGGGCAGCAACATTGTGGTCTAGCGGCGATGTCCATCTGTGTTGTCTGTTCCGTCAATCAAACTTTGTCGTCGTTCATATCCTGAGAAGATAAGGCATTAGAACTTAAATATGATTTACATCCATTGGCTCATATTGCTCATCTATTCCGTCGTGATCGTGCTGACCATGATAACAATCCTCATGGACAACCGGCAGCCTGCAAAGACCATGGCGTGGATACTTGTGTTGTGGTTCATACCATTGCTTGGCATTATCCTCTACTTCTTCTTCGGACAGAACATAAGGCGGGAGCATATAGTCTCGAAGAAAAGCCTTGACCAGCTGACAAAGCGGTCTATGCTTGAGTTCGTGGAGCAGAGAAACCTTACGCTGCCAGAAAAACACAGGAAGCTCATAGACCTTTTTACAAACCAGCAGATGGCACTGCCCTTTAAGGGAAATTCTGTCGAGATATATAAGAACGGATATGAGTTCTTTCCGGCTTTGCTCGCTGAAATAGCAAAGGCAAGGCACCATATCCATATCGACGTGTTCATCTTCAGTGATGACGCTCTGGGACGGCTGATTTCCGATGCACTGATAGCCAAGGCAAGGGAAGGTGTCGAGGTAAGGCTTGTTTACGACGACGTGGCTTGTTGGTCGGTGAAGAACAGCTTCTATGAGAGAATGAGGGAGGAGGGTATAGAGGTACATCCCTTTATGCCGGTGAAGTTCCCGGTGTTCACCAGTAAGGCAAACTACCGCAATCATAGGAAGGTAATAGTCATCGACGGGAAGGTTGGATTTATCGGTGGAATGAATATAGCCCTAAGATATGTCAAGGGATATGGAAAGGGAAAGAAGCATACCGCATGGCGCGATACGCACATGAAGATTGAGGGAACTGCCGTTTATGGACTTCAGAGGACTTTCCTCATTGACTGGTACTTCGTCGACCAGACGCTTATAACAAACAGAAAGTATTATCCCCCAAACATCGCGAAGGATAATGACTGCCTGACACAGATAGTGCCCAGCAACCCTACCGACAACTGGCCTACTATAGAACAGGGATATGTCAACATACTGCTCAACGCCAAGAAGTATGTCTATATTGAAACGCCTTACTTCATGCCTACCGAGCCTGTGCTGTTTGCTATGAGAACGGCAGCTCTGGCGGGAGTCGACGTAAGGCTGATGCTGCCGTTGAAGAACGACTCGCAATTGGTCCAGTGGGCGACGACATCATATGTGATGGAAACGATTGAAGCGGGAGTTACGGTCTTGTTCTACAAGGCTGGGTTCAACCACAGCAAGCTTATCATCAGCGACGACACGCTCTCGTCGTGCGGCTCGTTGAATGTTGATTTCAGAAGCTTTGAGCATGACTTTGAGTGTTGTGCTTTCTTGTATGACCGTGAGATGGCATTAAGGTTCAAGCAGGTCTTTGTTGACGACGAGCGCGACTGCGTGCCTATTGAGCAGGTCAAGGACCTTTCACACCGTTCTTTCCTTGTTCGGCTGTGGGAGAGCCTTGTCAGGCTCCTCTCACCGCTGATGTAGATCCATGGTCAGCCTCCCCCGCTATAGTTTCTATAGT
>SAMEA3663069__coassemble_595_pt1 | contig 21973 bp, 16 predicted proteins | sample SAMEA3663069__metabat2_low_PE_007 | metagenome-assembled genome bin SAMEA3663069 (sample SAMEA3663069) | pig gut metagenome | biome: pig gut; feature: pig-associated habitat; material: faeces | place: France | collected 2012 | reverse complement strand
AATAATTAACACTGACTTCTGACATTTTCTGGTAAGGGGTGCTGAGTAGTTACCACTTTTAGGTAATCTGTTAATAAATATTAATGGAAGAAAGTTTTCTCACAAGTTCTTCTGTTATTCAAACAGAAAGTAGTACCTTTGCACTCGCTTAACAAAAACGAAGCGACTGGTGCGTTAGTTCAGTTGGTTAGAATGCCTGCCTGTCACGCAGGAGGTCACGAGTCCGAATCTCGTACGCACCGCCAACACGTTGATGAAAAGCAAAGATTGAAATAAAGGAGAGCTTTCGTATAGAAGCGATTTTCGAATATTTCAATCCACAAAGAAAACCTTCTGGTGCGTTAGTTCAGTTGGTTAGAATGCCTGCCTGTCACGCAGGAGGTCACGAGTCCGAATCTCGTACGCACCGCAAAAAACCTTGAAGCTTATCGCTTCAAGGTTTTTTGTTTTAGTATTAATAACGCTTACGTTAGAATGAATACTGGAAACCTACGGAAGCATATTCCTTGAACTGCCAATAGCCATGGTGTTCGTCGCGAGTAACGCCATCATCGAAGCGTGGATATACGAACAACTGGGCACTAATCCACTTATTGAACCTCAGAGTGAATGTGTTTTCCCACTCCATCTCTGTTCGTTCATAGCTGGTATATCCATACAGGCGTGTCTTCCACTGCAACATGTCCATAACCTGCCACGTCAGGTCAACAGTAAACTCAGAACCGAAATCATTAAGGAAATGATGGTTCTTATCCATTCCCAGACGTTCACACAGTTCCAGCTTGCGGGTATATTTCATGTTATAGGCAAACGGAGCAAGATGGATGGAGCCCTTCAGCTTGTGGCGAAGCCAGTCGACATTATAATCCATACCGACAGACACGTTCAGATTGAGAGGAGCCAGGAAATCAGAATAAAGTGTAGGTTTGTTGCTCTTATATCCATGCGTGAACTGCGAATAGGCAATGACCTGCAAGGTATAGTACCAGTGGTTTGAAGCCTGAAGTCCGAGCTTAGAGGTCATGCGGAAGAGGTCCTCAGTAGTCTTGAACTTATGCAGTGAGTCAGAGCGTGAGCTCTGCAGCCCGAAGCGCAGTTCCAGCTTATTGTCCCATTTGACCTTCTGTTTGTTGTTATAGTTGGCTTCCATCGTTACAGAAGACAGAGCCGAGTAGTTGCTCTCACCGCCCTTGTACCAGTTGCCGGAGATATAGTTTTGCATGAACTGTAGGGAATAATCGCCCTTGTATGTCCAGAAGTTCGGCCGCCGTAGCACGACCGTCAGAGGCGATGTCTGCGGTTCCACATATTCCGTTTGTGATTTCTCTACCAGGTCTTCCTTCCTATGCAACGGCTTCTCCGGCTCATATACCGGTGCACCAGCCTTCTCTATCTCTGTTTGGGAGCTCTCCACCAGTTCCGGATGCATTATATATACCTTTAGCAGCTGTCTGTCAGCAAACGACAAGGAGTCGCCCACATTAAAGGCCTTCTTCGTAATGTCGTGATAGAAGGTCAACGGCATGAAGATTCTCGCTTCGTTTGCATCGCTCTCCACGTCCTTGTCGACGGGCGCGTTGAAAATCCGGTTGCCCAATGCCGTCAAGGAGTCGCCGTATTGTGCCACCAGTGGGTTCACCTTCTGCTTTTTCTCTATGCGGCTATATGGAAAATGATAACGCCATTGTGCACTCATGCACAATGGTACCGCAAGCAGTAAGAGCAATATGGGTAAAATTCTTTTCATTATTTACGTGCAAAGGTAAACCTATTTTGGAGAAAAAACAAATAAAATGTAAAGTAATGAACACTTTGGTTTTGTATTGTGGGCAATTTACAGTATCTTTGCACTCATATCACATATCTATCACATGAAGAAAATTATTCTACTACTGCTCGTGCTGATGCTGCCTGCAATGGGCATCGACGCACAGATCATCAACGAACGGAACAAAGGTCAGATAAGCCAAGACATCAAGGACGGCTTCAAGAGTGCCATGGATGTCATCAAGCAAGACACCAAGCCCACCGGCGAGCACGACCAGTGGGACGGCTATATAGCCCCTAAGGTCGGAGTGGGCGTCTCTTCTCTGCCGGGAGCAGGCGGCAAGCCGGAGTTCTCTTATCTCTTCGGTGTATATATAGAGGCGTTCGTAACCAAGAACCTGGGCATCTCCTTCGAGATGGACTACCAGCATCAAGGAGCAAACAGCGTTAAGAGCTCCATTGAGATCCCCACTACCGACGCCGATGGCAATGTTATGGGCTCGAAGGTCTATTCTGGGAAATACGACTACAATCTCAACTACATCAACACCAACTACCTTATACATTGGTATCCATGGCCATACAGGCCTTTCAGCGTATACACCGGATTGCAGCTCTCACGTCTGGTAACAGCCAAATCGAAAGTACACGGCGGCTCAAACACCGACATAAAGGACGAGATACATGAGGGAGAGTTCAACATTCCAATAGGCGCGTCATACGAATGGAAGCAATGGGAATTCGACGTCAGGTACTTCATATCGCCAAGAGAGCTTGCGTCATCAAACAAGGCAAAACAAATTCTCGGTAATGCCAGAAATATGATGCTCTCATTCTCTGTGGCATACAGGATAAAGATATTCTAAATGAAACGTCTTTCCGTACTTCTTCTTACCATTCTCTGGGTCCACTGTCTTGTTAAAGCGGCTGTTCTTACAGCCGATACCGTCGGCTATGCCGCCTACAATGCCGAAAGCGGTTATACAGAGGCTACTATCGCCAGGCGCGATCCCAAAAACTTGCCGGCAAGGTGGGGTTACATGCTCGCCGCCGTTCCCGGGAAGGTACTCGGGCTGGACAGATGGGCGCGCCACGAACTGGTGGACGACAACACCTTCGCAGTGGCAGGTGAGCTACGCTATACCCCACAACCCGACGACGGCGACATCTTTGCAGAAGACTACGACTACCCCACCTTCTCCGTGGGTTTCAGATATTCGTTCAACCACGGCACGAAACTGACACGGGTCGTCAAGGACTACAACTCCGTTCTTGGCGATGTAGCAACCATATATGGCAAATTCTCCCGTCCCGTCATTAGGACGCGGTGCTTCGAACTGGCATACTATATCGGCACGGGAATAGGATACAGCCACCGTAAGTACAACACTACCGATGAGGTGAACAATGAGTTTATTGGCAGCAGATGGAACATATTCTTCACGGGAGGACTGTCGGCAACCTACAAGATTGGACAAGAATGGGCGGTAATAGCAGCAATAGACTACAGTCATCACAGCAACGGCGCCTTAAGACGCCCTAACAAAGGATCCAACTATCTGGGTCCGCTAATTGGTGTAGCATACAGTCCGCAGAACAGAAAGCAACTAAAGGTAAACGACAGACTGACATCACCGGCAGAGCTCAGTCCAAGGGAGCATCTTTACCTGGAGCTCTCGGCTGGTCTCGGTGCGAAAACGCTACTTGAAGACTGGTTCAACACCCAGGAACATTCAAACAGCCCAAAATACAGAACATCAAAATTCTCTACCTATGGAGCCTTCAGCATGCAGACAGCACTGATGTACCGCTATGCCAGACGATGGGCGTCGGGCGTCGGCTTCGATGTCTTCTACAGCGATTATGCCGACAAGATAGAACGCCTTGACAATATCAACGGACACAGCAACGAGAAGCACAGCCCATGGTCAGTGGGATTAGCACTAAAGCACGAGGTCTTCTATGGCCGTTTCTCTGCACGTATGGGCATAGGAGCCTATCTTTACCGGCATATGGGCTATGTGGCTCATGAATATGAGGGACCAAAATGGCTCTATGAGCGTATAGGACTGTTCTACACCATCCCCTCCCTTGGCCATGCCAGCATCGGATTCAGCGTGAACGCACATGTTGCCAAGGCCGACTTCACCGAACTGGTCATAAGCTATCCTATAAAACTATAGAACGCTATCACCCCTATATATAAATAATGTATTATGAAGAACGCTATTAACAAACTCGTCGATTCAGTATCAAAGGTCTTCGCCGCCAAGTCAGGAAGCAAGGAAATCCGCATCATACACCTTGACTCCGTCGACAGCACGAACAGCTATCTCATGGCATACAAGCCCGGAGACGGCGAAAAGATTACCGTGGTCATTGCCAATGAGCAAACGGCAGGGCGTGGACAGGGCTCCAACCACTGGGAGAGCGAACCAGGGAAGAACCTCACATTCTCAATACTCGTCCACCCGTCAATGGTTCCCCTGGCAAGGCAGTTCCTGCTCTCTGAGACGGGAGCACTGGCAATATATGATGTCTTGGGCGATATTCTCGGCAAAGACGATGTAAGGATGAAATGGCCGAACGACATCTACTGGAAAGACAAGAAGCTCAGCGGCACACTCATTGAGACAAAGGTTGGAGGAAGCCATGTCAAGGACTGCATCTTCGGCACGGGAATTGACGTCAACCAACAGGTTTTCCACAGTGATGCACCAAATCCAGTGTCTATGTATCAAATCCTTGGACACGACACAGATCTGAAGACGTTGCTTAACAAGCTTCTGGAATCGTTCAAGAAATACTATTCTGCATTGGAGAACGGCGAGTATGCCGCCATATCAGAGCTATACCACGCCGGCCTGTACCGCGCTCACGGCTTCCACCGGTATCTGGATGTGAAGGAGCAGAAGGAGTTTGAGGCTGCCATCGTGGAAGTGGAGGACAGCGGAAGACTTATCCTTAGAGACCGTGAGGGCGAAATCTCGTCGTATTACTTTAAGGAGATAGTCTTCCTTAACGACTCTTCCGAAGAGCAAAAGGACTAAGCGGGCCGCGTAAAACTGCGGGCTCCATGTCATAAGGAGTCCCGGTTCAAAATGGCAGAACCGATCACCAGCGAAACAACAAACAACAAAGAATAAATTTAATACTAAGTATCGCCAAGTCCTCAATACGCTAGCAGAGCATTAATTAACGGGACGATTTTTCATACTCTGTCTTTAGTAATCAACTACTCTGCGGCTTTGGAGATATTGGAGAAGTGAAAATTATGGCACGATTTAAAAGAATTCTTTTAAAGCTGTCGGGCGAGAGTCTGATGGGCAAGCAAGGCTTCGGCATCGATCCGGAGCGTCTGAGCGACTACGCTCGGCAAATTAAGGAAGTACATGACATGGGTGTACAGATAGGCATCGTCATTGGTGGCGGCAATATCTTCCGTGGATTGAGCGGAAGCCAGAAAGGCTTCGACCGCGTCAAGGGCGATCAGATGGGCATGTGTGCCACCGTCATCAACTCGTTAGCACTCAGCTCTGCCCTGGGAGCCATCGGTGTGAAGACCAAGGTGATGACAGCCATACGCATGGAACCCATCGGTGAATTCTACAACAAGTGGAAAGCCGTAGAGGCCCTTGAACAAGGCTACATCTGCATCTTCTCTGCCGGAACAGGAAATCCCTACTTCACCACCGACACTGGCTCAAGCCTTCGCGGCATAGAGATTGAGGCCGACGTGATGCTGAAGGGAACCCGTGTCGACGGAGTCTACACTGCCGACCCGGAAAAGGACCCTGCAGCTAAGAAGTTCAAGGAGATTACTTACAAGGAGGTGCTGGAGCGTGGGCTGAAGGTCATGGATCTCACTGCCATCTGCATGTGCCAGGACAACAATCTGCCAATTTATGTGTTCGATATGGACACAGTCGGTAACCTAAAAAAGGTCTTGGCAGGCGAAGAAATCGGCACTCTGGTACACAATTAGTAAATGGTTTAAAATCAACTATATAAAGAGTACCTTGCAAAAGGTATACATTTACAATGCAAAAAGGATAGCTTTTACAAGGTAAAAGCTATCCTTTTATTATGTAAAAGCTATCCTTTTACAGATAAGCCTTTTAATACGTTCTTCTGATTACTTGTTTATAAGGCGCAGGAAGATGCAAATCAAGAGGTAAATACCTATCACCGGAGCCCAGGCCTCAAGGAACCCGGTCCATCCGTGAGCGAATATCGCCACCAGAAATATTACGGCAGCAAGCGCAATGAAACTGTAGCGAAGGCCATTCCCCTGCCAGCCCCAATGCTTGAACTTAAGAGCGAACATCGGGAGCTCGCTAATAAGCAGCCAACTGCTGACAAACACGCCGGCGACTACCAGCGCTACAGCCCAAGGATGAGTCTCAATGGTCGACTGCATGCCTATCAGCGCGCCGCCCCAAAAGAGGGCATTGGCTGGCGTTGGCAATCCTATGAACCCCATGGACTGACGCTTGTCCAAATTGAATTTCGCCAGTCTCAAGGCAGAGAACGCTGCCATTATATACGCAATGAACGGAAGCCAGGAACGCAACCCTTCCATTCCGTCCGGATAGTTCATCACGCCTAGCTCAAAGAAAATCATTGTCGAAGGAGCGACCCCAAAGGTAACGTCATCAGCAAGAGAATCCAGTTCCTTTCCTACAGGCGATGCCACATGCAGCAGGCGTGCGCTCATGCCATCGAAGAAGTCGAAGACCGCACCTATTATTATCCACGTCAAAGCCCATGTGAGGTCGCCGCAAAACGCGAAATATGTTGCTATGCATCCTGAGATGAGGTTGCAGCATGTTATGCAGTTGGGGATAGAAACCAAGTTCCCGACACCATTCTCATCAGCTACGGGAGCTTGCCTGCAAAGAGCATCCTTCTGCACGTCAACGCCATCAAGGTGCTGCTTGGAAATATCCTTCGTATTCTCTTGTTCCATAATGCTCATTCTGATGTTAATACTCCGCCCCACCCCGAAAGATATGGGGACAAATAATTACCCTTTTGCAGGAAACCTGCTACTTCAACTTGGCTATGACTGTCTGGTCGCCTGTCGTGGGCTGGTTCATCTTTACACAGACCTCAGAGTTCAATGGCAGATAGACATCCACGCGGCTTCCAAGCTTTATGAATCCTAAATGCTCATCTATAAAGCAATCCTCACCCTCCACGGCATAGGTAACAACGCGACGTGCCATGGCTCCGGCAATCTGCCGGCAAAGTACATCATGACCGTTTGTGGTTGTAAGCAGTATGTCGGCATGCTCGTTCTCCTCACTGGCCTTTGGGAGCCACGCCTTATGGTGATTGCCGTTAAAGTGCTTGACAAGTTTCACCTTGCCGTCGACGGGGAACCAGTTGGCATGCACATTAAGCGGACTCATAAAGATGGAAATCATCAGGCGGCGGTCATGAAAGTATTCGTTTTCATCGACTTCTTCAATGACGACAATCTTGCCGTCGGCAGGTGCCACGACAATATCATCCGTTTCCTCAGAGGGAAAATGTCTGATAGGACAACGATAGAAATTGACCACCAGGCCATAAACGGTTCCAAAGACAATAAGGAATATGATAAATGGGATTTTAGTGCTAAATCCGAACCAGAGAAGAAGTGCCACCAGAATGATAAGCACAGCGCCATAGAACAACTGGTCGCGGCCTTCACTGTGAAATCGTATCTTCTTTAGTTTCTTTATTTTCTGTACCATAGATGATGGTTGATGCTTATTTGTTTCAGTGATAACTTATTCGAAATGCAAAGGTAATGATTTTTTGTACGACAGGCAAATTTTTGTTTCTTTCTTTTGGCTATCTCGGATTTTAACCGTAACTTAGCACTCACAAATAGATACTTATGGAAGACTTCGTACATCTGCATTGTCATACACATTATTCTATACTTGACGGACAGTCAAAGGTTACGCATCTCGTGGATAAAGCCGTCAAGGACGGCATGAAGGGCATGGCGATAACCGACCATGGCGTCATGTTCGGCATCAAGGAGTTCGCGGACTACTGCGCTAAAATCAACAAGGGCAGGAAGAAAGACGGACTTGAGCCGTTCAAGCCCATATATGGTTGCGAGATGTATGTCGCACACCACAGGATGGAGGACAAGGTGAAGGAGCATGGCGACAACGGAGGATACCACCTCATAGTCCTTGCCAAGAACTACAAGGGCTATAAGAACCTCATAAAGCTTGTCAGTCACGCCTGGGTGAAAGGATATTATTACAAGCCACGTACCGACAGGAGCGAGCTTGAGAAGTATCACGAGGGACTTATCGTCTGTTCGGCATGTATTGCGGGCGAAGTGCCATCAAAGATTCTGAAGGGCGACATCGAAGGGGCAAGGGAAGCGTGCCAATGGTACCACAACTTGTTCGGAGACGACTACTATCTGGAACTTCAACGGCATGAGGTGAAGGACCCGAACATCATCGCCAACCGCGAGACATTCCCATTGCAACAAAAAGCCAACAAGGTTCTTATACAGTTTGCCAAGGAATATGGCATAAAGCTGGTGTGTACCAACGACTGCCACTTTGAGGACAAGGAGACGGCAGAGGCTCACGACCATCTGCTCTGTCTTGCCACAGGCAAGGACCTGAACGATCCCAACCGCATGCGTTACTCCAAGCAGGAGTGGTTCAAGACACGTGAGGAGATGAATGAGATTTTCTCTGACATACCGGAAGCTCTGTCGAACACTCTGGAGGTACTCAACAAAGTAGAGTTCTACAGCATAGACCACGGTCCCATCATGCCGTTCTTCCCCATCCCGGAATCGTTTGGAACAGAGGACGACATAAGGCAGAAGTACACTAAAGAGGACCTGCTAAAAGAATTCTCCTCCGATGAAAATGGAGAGAACACACTGCCTGAGGAGGAGGGCATGAAGAAGATAGAGGCTCTCGGCGGCTGGGACAAGGTGTACCGCATTAAGTTCGAAGCCGAATATCTTAGCCATTTGGCCTACGAAGGTGCTAAGAAAAGGTATGGCGACCCATTGCCCGACAATGTGAAGGAGCACATAAAGTTTGAGCTGCATGTCATGAAGACAATGGGATTCCCGGGCTACTTCCTTATAGTCCAGGACTTTATCAATGCGGCCCGCAACGAACTCGGAGTGATGGTCGGACCTGGCCGTGGCTCTGCTGCCGGTTCTGTGGTGGCATACTGCCTGGGCATAACAAAGATAGATCCACTGAAATACGATTTGCTGTTTGAGCGTTTCCTCAACCCTGACCGCGTGAACCTGCCGGATATCGATACCGACTTCGACGATGACGGACGCGGAAAAGTGCTGCGTTGGGTCATGGACAAGTATGGATGGGACAATTGCGCTCACATTATTACATACTCTACCATGGCCACAAAGAACTCCATAAAGGATGTGGCACGGGTAGAGGGATTGCCACTTGACATATCGAATGCGCTCTGCAAGGCCATTCCAGACCGACTGCCCGACGGATTGAAGATGAATCTCCCTAATGCCATAAAGTGCACGCCGGCACTGCAAGAGGCTGAGGTGAGCCTGGACAGCAGGGAAAGCAACACCATCAAGTATGCAAAGATGCTTGAGGGAACAATCCGCGGAACCGGAATACACGCCTGTGGATTCATCATCTGCCGGGATCCTATCAGCAACTGGGTTCCGGTGAGCACTGCCGACGACCCGGATTTCCCAGGAATGAAGTGTAACGTCACACAGTATGATGGACATGTGATTGAGTCGACAGGACTTATCAAGATGGACTTCCTGGGACTGAAGACGCTCTCGGAGCTCAAGGAGGCGGTGAAAGTCATCAAGGAGACCACTGGGGATGTCATTGACTTGGACAACATTCCTATTGATGACGAGAAGACCTACAAGCTTTATCAGGAGGGACGAACCATAGGTACGTTCCAGTTCGAGTCGGCAGGCATGCAGAAATATCTTAGGGAGCTGAAGCCGACGGTCTTCGAGGACCTCATAGCTATGAACGCGCTCTACAGGCCGGGACCTATGGACTACATTCCGTCATTCATTGCCCGAAAGAATGGGAAAGAGCCCATTACGTATGATATTCCCTGCATGGAGAAATACCTTAAGGACACTTATGGCATCACCGTTTATCAGGAGCAGGTGATGCTCCTAAGCCGACAACTTGCAAACTTCACGCGAGGTGAGAGCGATGCCTTGCGTAAGGCCATGGGTAAGAAGAAGAAGGCCATCGTTGATGCCATGAAGCCTAAGTTCATCAAGCAAGGTCAGGAGAACGGACATCCAAAGGAGAAACTGGAGAAGATATGGGCCGACTGGGAGAAGTTCGCCAGTTATGCTTTCAACAAGTCGCACGCAACATGCTACTCATGGGTTGCTTATCAGACCGCTTATCTGAAGGCGCACTACCCCGCCGAATATATGGCCGCACTGATGACGCGCCGATTCGACCAGAAATCGGAAATCTCAAAGCTAATGGAGGAATGCAAGTCTATCGGCATTGCCACACTGGGACCTGACGTCAATGAGAGTCGAAGCAGCTTCGCCGTGAACAAAAAGGGAGAAATACGTTTCGGAATGGCGGCAATCTCCGGCATGGGAGGCACCGCCGCCGACGCTATTGTTGAGGAAAGGGAAAAGAACGGACCATATAAGGACATCTATGATTTCGCTGAGCGCATCGATTTCACACGTGTAAACAGGAAGGCCTTCGAAAGTCTTGCCTACAGCGGAGGATTCGACAGCTTTGGTCTTCAGCGTGAGCAGTACTTCGGCGAGAACGGAAAGGGAGGCAACTTCCTGGACACTCTCGTGCACTATGGGCAGGAATTCCAACGTGAGAAGCGTGAGCAGATGAACTCCCTCTTCGGTGGAGAGGACGTGGAGATAAAGCACCCGACACCACCAAAGGCGGAGAAGTGGCCTGTGATAGAGAAGCTCAACAAGGAACGTAGCCTCGTCGGCATTTATCTATCAGCACATCCGCTTGATGAATACAAGGTAATTCTGGAGAACATGTGCAACGTCAACTGCAAGGATATTGGACGCGATGCTGACAAGGCAGAGCTGGCAAAACTTGACAAGCTGACATTCGGAGGCATTGTAACCAATGTCACTGAGAGATTCTCACAGAAGACGGGAAAGCCTTTCGGATTTGTAACAATAGAAGATTTCGACTCTTCAGGAGAGATAGGCATCTTCGGAGACGACTGGTCACGGTGGAACGGAATGCTGAAGAAGGACTATTCCGTCTTCATCACCGCCAAGTGTGTGCCAAGATTTAGAGATTCAAGCGTATACAACATTAACATTGAGAACGTGGAACAGCTGTATGACGTTAAGGCAAAGCGACTTGAGAAGTTCACAATTACCATTGACGCAAAACAGCTAGACTCCACGATGGTCACAGACCTGGCTGAGGTCATCGACTCCTGCCCTGGAAAGACACAGCTGTTCTTCAAGCTCAAGGGCGATGGCACAGATGTGTTCCTAAGAAGTTCGAAGAAAGCCGTGAATGTTGACAGCAAACTTGTGTCTTACATCAAAGACAACGAGGCATTGGACTATAAGATCAACTGACATGAAAGTTTGGCACGCTGTTTGCAAATAAACAACAAACAAAATATTATTTCATCACCTTTAAAAAGAAAAAAGACAATGGAAGTAGAAATCACATCAAAGAATTTCGAGGATTATAAGAACGGCGACCTGCCGTTGGTAGTTGACCTGTGGGCAACATGGTGCGGTCCCTGCCGCATGGTTGGACCGATAATCTCCGAGCTTGCCAATGACTATGACGGCAAGATCGTCGTAGGCAAGTGCAATGTTGACGAGAACGAGGATCTCGCCGCACAGTTCGGAGTGCGCAACATCCCTACAATTCTGTTCTTCAAGAACGGAGAGCAAGTAGACAAGTTCGTCGGTGCGGCTCCGAAAGCAGTACTTGACGAGAAGTTCAAGGCTCTGTTGTAAAAGACAGAAAGACTCCTTACAAAAACTCCCCAAAGAGAATGATGGCTACCTGCGCCTAATATGGATATTGATAAATCCTAAATTAAGCCAGGCATTTAGACACCCTTCCCTTTGGGGAGTTTTCTATTAGAAATCTTCTATTAGAAGCTCAGCGTTCTGGAACCATCACCATTAACGGTAATGGTAACTTTCTTAGCGTCTTCCGGCAAGATATCCTCAATAAGCTCCGGCCATTCCATAAGGCAGAGGTTACCACTGTCAATATAATCTTCATAACCCATGTCGAACACCTCATCGAGTTTCTTGATTCGATAGAAGTCGAAATGGTAAATAGGCTCGCCTTTTCCGTCTGTGTACTCGTTGACAATGGCGAATGTCGGAGATGTTATCACATCCTCAACTCCCAATTCCTCACACAATGCTTTTATGAACGTGGTCTTGCCTGCGCCCATTTCTCCATAGAAGGCAAAGACATTTCCATTGCCCATATTCTGAATAAACTCCTTAGCTGCCTCGCGAATATGTCCGAGGTCTTTTATTTTTATTTCCATTATCTTCTCCTTGCTTTCATTGTTATTAATGGTATAATCATTTCTTCCATAGATATTCCGCCATGCTGGAACGTATCCTTGTAGTAACTTACATAGTAGTTGTAGTTGTTGGGATAGGCAAAGAACGCATCTCCCATGGCAAAGACATAGCTTGTCGATAAGTTCGGCGACGGCAGCAGTGCCTTCGCAGGCTCATGGATAACGAACACATCCTTAGCATTATAGCTGAGGTTCTTTCCAAGTTTGTACCTTAGATTAGTGTTTGTATTTCTGTCGCCGATTATCTTTAATGGTTTTGTTGCGCGGATAGACCCATGATCGGTGGTTATAATAACCTCATAGTCAGTCTGGGCAAGCATTCTGAAGAGCTCCGAGAGGACAGAATGCCGGAACCAGCTTAACGTTATGCTCCTATAAGCACTCTCATTGTTTGCCAGCTCACGCACCATCTTCATCTCTGTACGGGCATGTGAGAGCATGTCAATGAAGTTTATGACGACAACGTTCAGGTCATTCTGCTTCAGGTTGTTGAATTCCTTTATGAGTTTATCAGCAGCAGCGGAGTCATTTACCTTATGGTAAGAGAACTTGTCGTGCCTGCGATAACGGTCTATCTGCGTCTTAATTAGTGGAGCTTCATTGAGGTTCTTGCCTTCCTCCTCGTCTTCATCAACCCAGAGGTCCGGAAACATCTTAGCAATTTGTAACGGCATAAGTCCGCTGAAGATAGCATTGCGGGCATACTGTGTGGCTGTTGGCAGAATGGACATGTACATATTCTCGTCAATATCGAACATGTCTCCGATCTCCTCCGACAGAACCCTCCACTGGTCATAGCGGAAGTTGTCAATAACAATCAGGAAGACCTTGTTCCCCTTGTCAATAGAAGGAAACACCTTTGTCTTGAAAATCTCAGGAGAAATGAGTGGACGATCGTCCGACTTATTGGCTATCCAGTCCAGATAGTGCTTCTGAATGAATTTGCCAAAACCATTGTTTGCCTCTTCCTTCTGCATCTTCAGCATCTCGGTCATGCTGCTGTCGGCATTGGACAGTTCCAATTCCCACCGCACGAGCTTCTTATATACCTCTTTCCAGTCGTCGAACGAGCGGCAATCTCCTATCTGCATGGCAATCTGCTGATACTGTTGCTGATAACTGTTTTGCGCCACCTCAGTAACAATTTCCTTTTGATGGATATTCTTCTTCAGCGCAAGCAGAATCTGGCTCGGGTTGACAGGCTTAATAAGGTAGTCAGCTATCTTGGAGCCAATGGCCTGGTCCATGATATTTTCTTCCTCGCTCTTGGTCACCATCACCACAGGCGTAGCCGGCTGTATCTCCTTAATCTGCTGAAGAGTCTCCAAACCGGAGAGGCCAGGCATCTGCTCGTCGAGAAGAACAAGGTCGAAAGTCTGCTGACGGCACTTGTCTATGGCGTCAGGTCCATTGCTGACGGTAACGACCTCATAACCTTTCTTCTCAAGGAATATGATGTGTGCCTTGAGAAGTTCTATCTCGTCATCGACCCAAAGTAATAATCCGTTGCTCATCTATATCGTCCTCCTTTAATAAAATCATTTAATATGACCTTTTATTTCTATCTAATATTGTACAGTTCCATTTAGAAGCCGTCCAAATCATAATATTCATCCTCAATGCTGTCGTCAGTCGGCTGTTGAGTATTATTGTTCCCCGATGACGGAGTATCAACATCATCGTCGAAAATAATCACCGGTTCATCGCTCACTGGCTCCTCCTGTTTTTTCGTTGTTGGTTCCGTAACGACCTTATTGGATGGTTCCGCAGGCTTAGGCAGGTCAGTCTGAGACTTGACTGAGTTTGGCTCAGCCTTGGCAGAACCTGGCTCAGCCTTGGCAGGCTCCGACTTGGTAGCAGGCTGAGTCTCTTTTGGTACAGGATTACCAATTGCCGTGGTTTTACCGTTCTGTTCATTAGGCAGGGTGAACTCGTTATCTTGTTCAGAGACTTCCGTCTTGCCATTCCCCGGAACAGTTATCGTTGCATCATTCTCCGGAACCATCACCGTTGAGGAACCGCTTCCTATTGTATGCTGTGGAACCTCTTCCGGCAGGGTAAAGGAATTCGAATCATCGTCAACAGCCTTCTTTGAAGTGTCAGGAGCGATATTCTCTGATGAAGATACTGAATCAACAACAGAAGTGGTAACTGTCTGAGTGCCAACTCTTGAAGAATCGACGACGGCAGACGGCTCCTCTTCAGGGATGGTAAAGGTCTCCGATGTCTGCTGAGACCCTTGTTGCTGCGCATTGATATCCTCTTGTGTAGGTGCCTTGCTCTGTATCTCATCTTGAAGGTCGCGCTCACGGGGAGTAGCGACCTCTGCCGGCTCAGAAAGCAGATAACGTTTGGTAACCTGAACAGGCGAGAATTTCTTCTCATAGAACTTCTCATAATCGTTATAGCTATATTGCAATCCGATCAGTTGCAAGTTCTTGTCGCTTATCACGACCACCCTTGTATTCTTGTTCATCCTTGCCACCACGCTCTTTGTTCTCGCCAACTCACGAGCATACTGGTAGGCTTCATCAAAACTACGGAAGCCACTGAGCTGCATCCTGTGCATTCCCCCGTCATCAACAATCTCGATATCGAAATTACGTACTACGAAATGGGTGAAGTTGAACTTTGCCATCTCGAAGAGAAGTTTGTTCTCATTAAGAGAATCCGGATTATAGACAAGCATAACCTTGAAATCTATATTCCTCTCCGGTGTGAAACGCACCTTGCGAATAGCGTCGCTATCATTCAACACATCAGTACGCCTGTCCCAGAAGCTCCCCATGTCGAATTTTCCACCCCTAAGCTTTCGTCCTGCCTGAACGCCATTTACTATCATTCCCGCAATCTCACTGATACGGCTTTGAGGATATTTCTCAACCACCTCCTTCATGCTTTTCAGGCATCCGTCCAAATCCCCGTCATTAAGTTTGCCAAGTCCGCCAATAAACAAGAACTTATCTCGGTTGGCACCAAGCGGGAATCTGTTGTCAGAGATCTTCACATTTCCGGCGACCTCATCGTAACGGCCAGCAATAAAGGCATTATAAGTAGCGCCATAGAGTGAGTCCTCTATCTGAACACCAAACCTTGAGTTCTCCACAAAATTAGGGTCAGACAACAGGCTTGTCCACTGACTGTCGGGGAAGCGGTTCTTCAAACTATCAACATAAGCCCTGGCAATGTCCGGCTCGCCCTTCCTCATATATAATAGGTATAGGTGGTAGAACACGTCATCCATGCTCCCATAGTCGCTATAGTTGTCGGCAAGTCTACGCAACGCCTTCTCCGCCAAATTGAGATTATCAAGCTTATCCTTGAAAATCACACCACTATGGTGCAACCCTTCCTCCAGAGCCCTGTTACTTTCCGCCATCTTCTCAGGTGTAAACGGAATTTGTGCGAGATAATACTCCCTCTTGTGAGGGTCGTTCTGCGCACTGTCCATTCGTTGCTCAAGAGAATCCTGCTTTTGCTCAGCCTGGAATATAGAATCACGTTGCTGGTCTGACAGCTCGTCAGTGGCACTGCTGCTACCTATATTGCCCACAACCGTCTTGTTGGCACGCTGCCAGTTGTCAACGTTCTCACGCTTCCCCCACAACCGCTGGAAAGTAGCCTTTCCCTGATTGACAGCCATTTGATTATAGAAATACCATGTGCTGTTTTGTTGCTTTTGGTTCTGCGTACTATTATTCCTATTCCGGTTACGGTTAGTCAGGTCCTCATTACCGGTATTTCCCGACTGGTTCTGAGCCAGCTCTTGCTCAGCCTGGTTCTTTCGTTCTTCCTTCTCCTTTTTCTTCAGAGCCTCTATAACCCGGTCTATAGCAGCATTACGTTCCTGCTCAGGGCATTTTGCGAGATGTTGCAGCGAATCCTGAAGCTGAACAGCCTCAGTATAAGGAACCAGCTCATCCAGGACTTTCGAACGGTTAGAGAGCTGTTCATAGTCAGGACGATCCTTGTCGAGCAGTCCTATAGCCTCCCCGTAGCATCTCTTGGCATCGCTGAACTTCTCCTTAGTCCAATAAAGGTCTCCAAGGTGTAACAGCAGCACACCCTTTTCTATACCGCTTCGTGTCGCCTTCTCGTTACCTTGTTCGTAAGCCCCGATAGCCTTTGTGGTGTCCTTATCCAGGAGATAGATATTACCCATGGCATAGTACACCTGGTCCAGATAATCCTTGTTGTTGTCCGACGCCGCCATCCGCTTAAGCCTGCCTATCATCTGCTTCGAACGTCCCTTTGCCATCACCTCCGTCATGGCTATCCGGGCATTGAACTCCAGCTCATATGGCGGATTCTGACGTATGACATGCCTGAACGCGTTGTAGGCCTCCGTCCTATTGCCCACGGCAGCCTGCAACTGTCCCATAAGATACCACTCACGCGCTTTCTGTTTCCGCCGCATCTCATGCCTTATAACCTTCCTCAGATACGGAATTGCCTTCCCATAGTCCTTTGTGTGGACATAATAGTCGGCCATGGTATAGTCCCATTCCTTCTGCGCCCGCCAATCAATGGAGTCGCGTCGCATGTTTCGGATTACATCCTCGGCATCGTAGAGCCAGTCTTCCTCAATGTAGCACTTTGCCAGCCAAGCCCTTGCCTTGCCATAGATAGCAGGTTGTGTCTTGTAGAGCCGGCTCATATAAGAGAATGTGGAGGCAGCCTCCTCGAAAGCCCCCTGATGGAACTGTGATCGTCCCATGAGCATCCAAGCTTTCCACAGGAAGGGATTATATTCCTTTCGGCTGAGCCATTCAATATCCCTCTCCGTCTTTTTCCGGTTCTTAGTCCATTCAGGACGTCTCTTTATGCTATGTCTGGCTATAGCCTTCTCAGCCTTCTCGATAGCACGATCGAAATTAGCCTTTCCAAGCTCGCGGCTATCCTTGTTCCCGACCGTGTAGAGGGGAATCATCTCCGTGAAGTTGTCCTTATTGCCGTTCTCCTTCTCGAGGGATCCGTCAATATAAGCCTGCGCTCCATTGAAATAAGTATTGTATTTTGCATTGAAGGCGTGCCAGAAGCGTGAGCCCGAAGTATTCTTTTGGGTAGAGCAAGCCGTAACCGCCATGAGGATGATGGCGGCAAGGAAAGGTACGATATGTCTGAAATAATGCGACTTCACTCTATAATAAACTCATTTTCCGATGTTTTATTGCCTTATATGGGCTATCCTTCTGCAAGCGCGATATATTCATCCTTTATCTGATCGGGCATGTTGATGCCACGAAGGATAAGACTTCTGTTCCAAGGCTTCACGTCTTCTGCCCGCAGTGTCTCCAATACATCGGCGAACTCAGCAGCCTCATCATCAGAATAGCTGTCGGAGCTCCGTCCTTTGTACGCATCAAGTTCCTCGTCATCGAAGTACTCAACCGGTTTAGTCGCCGCTTCCATCTGGCAAACCTGCTCACATGCCGTGTTGACGCCGTCGCATGTGGAACAGTCGGAGGCCGGAACCACAATGGGCTCGTCATTCTTTCCGCCGAAGAGCTTGGTGCCAATCATGACTATCGCACCAAGTGCTATTATTGCTATTATGCTGATAATGATAATATTCATAAGAGAGGAGTTTTCTTAGAAGACATTGGGGACATGGTGTGAACAATCTTTAAAGGGGAGCCGCAATGTTATTGCGGCATACTGGACGACTGTCGACGGGAAGGCTGAGGGTTCATGCTGAGCTAAAGTTCCTCTATTGAGAAGCCTGCCGAGCGCAGGTCGTCCCAATAATTGGGATAGGACTTCGTCACCACCTCAGGATTATTTATTCTAATCTCTCCAAGTTTGATAGCAGCAGGGGCGAACGCCATAGCCATACGGTGGTCCTCATAAGTATCAATGGCAGGGGCTTTAAGAGCCTCACACCGTTCCCCATTCCATGAAAGCTCAGTCTCCACGCTGTCGTCGATGACATATCCCAGCTTGCGAAGTTCTGTCTTCATAGCCATTATCCGGTCGGTTTCCTTTATCTTCAGATTGCCAAGACCCGTAAAGTGAAACGGCAGTCCCAAAACCGTACAGGTAACGACAAGCGTCTGCGCCAGGTCGGGCTGATTGATGAAATTGTAGTCCATTCTGGGCAGCATGCGCTGATGGCGTGTCAGCGTCACTCCACCACCGTCGATGAACGAAGTCTTCACGCCGAGCATGCTGAAAAGATACCTCACGGCAGAATCACCTTGCCTGGAGCCATCCTTCAGTCCCGGCAGCCGCACCGTCGACTCACGGTCGTCAAGCATAGCCAGTATCTCATACCAGTAGGACGACGCGCTCCAGTCATTCTCTATAGTGTATGGTGGCTGTTGGTACTTCTGGTGCTCCACATGAATGGTGTCGACATTAGTCCATTCCACATCGATTCCGAACTCATGCATCACGTGAATGGTCAGGTCGATGTATGGTCTTGAGACTATCTCGCCCGTCAGCCATAATGTCAGTCCATGCCTCATGGCAGGACCTATCAGCAAGAGTGCAGAGATGTACTGGCTGCTAACGTTACCAGGGATGGTCAGCACCCCACCCTCTAACTCACCGCCGGTAATCTTCAACGGAGGGAAGCCCTCCTCACCGGCATAGTCTATTCTGGCACCAAGCTTTCTCAATGCGTCGACAAGTATCCGTATAGGACGGTGCCGCATACGCTCCGTCCCAGTGAGTGTGTGGGTTCCCTCGGTAACGCTGAGATATGCGGTCATGAACCTCATTGCCGTACCAGCCGCCTTGATGTCGATAACATCGGGCATAGTCTTGAGGGCATTGATGATGACTTCTGTGTCATCACAATTGGAGAGATTCTCCGGAAGAGTCTTGCTTCCCGAGAGAGCGTGCAGCACTAGAGCCCTATTGCTGATGCTCTTCGATGCCGGAAGGTTGATGCTTGTGTCTATATGGCCAGGAGCCTTAATCTTATACGTCATTTCTGATTATTCGGAAGTTACTATTGGCAAATTGATTATACCCTCACCGGCAATGCCGCGGGTCTTCTTGTTCACGCCGTTTTTCTTCGGTCCGGGAATGAGCGGACTGTAATATAGCACATGACGGATGCGCTGTTTCTGTTCCGGCGTTATCCTGAAGGCATAGCCTATGGCATAGTCCATGATGTTGTTGGAATCAAACACCGTGCCATCACATGAGTTTCTGCTGACCAGGTCGTTCATATCCGCCCCGGAAGTAAGACTGGAAAGATACTTGTCATATTCCACCTTATTATATGATGGCGTGTCATCACAAAAGTCAGAGTCAAAGCAGTCGTCAGTCTCAGTCCATGCCGACGTGCCATTGCTCTCCGTCTTCTGTTCGGTGAACACGTGATGAAGCCCAAGATAGTGTCCCAGCTCATGTGCCAAGGTGGCAACTATGTCGCAAGAGTCATAGATGTAGGACTTTGAACCGTGGTCGGCAAGCGTATATCTTGTCGACATACGGTTGACATAATCGCTGTTTATTGACACACAGTATGGAAATCCCAGATTAGCCTTAGAGATATACCGCGCCGACGTCGTCTCAAGTCCGTCCAGAAAGGTCGTGTCATTAAGACTGTAGGGCATGTGGCTTATTCCCAGGATAATACTGCCTTTGGTTTCCTGCTTGAACGGATATACCATGACGTTTATATAGTCGTTGGGCTCCCAAAGCAGACTGGCGTTCTTCGAAGACATGAACGACGTGGCCTCAATAGGAAAATCGCCGTTCCATTTCTGGAAAGTAACGCCTGGTGTTGAGAGAATCTTGCCGTCCTCATCAGCCTTTGCAGGTTGAAAATCGACATTGATGTTCTCCCCATATACGCCGCGCCATCCATAGACACTGCCCTTATATATCTCGTTAACATAGCTCAGAACCTGCGGCAGCCTTGTGGCAAGGGCACGCACGGAATCGTTGTCGTCAGTATAAAGTACATGGAAGATAACAGGCAGCTTATATGTATAGCTGTCATTGATTACGCTTGTGGTTGTATCTTCATCCTGATTGGTTGCCGATGACTTATATCCAACGACCTCATCGTCGCCGCCGCAACCTGCCAGCAATACAGCCGCCATAACGATATATAATATGTATAGGCTATTTTTCATTACAGAATATAGTTAATCCAGTAAATTATCAATCCTCTCGCCCCATCATACTTGCTGATAAAGCCACATGCAAAAGTACGTATTTTGTATGTAATAGCCAAAAGCGCAAGGTTTAATAGTCCAAAAAAAGTAAAAAAGCTGATTAATATTTGGTAATTACATTCAGTTTTAGTACTTTTGCACTCGCTAACAAGTAACGGGATGTAGTTCAGTAGGTTTAGAATGCTGGTCTGGGGGACCAGTGGTCGCTGGTTCAAGTCCAGTCATCCCGACAAAATTCCAGAGCCAGTTTATTGATTTCAATAAGCTGGCTTTTTTGTGCACTGATGAAAACTTCATGATACATCTTTTAAAATTAGTACGTTGTTTTTTGGAACAGGTTAATCATTATTCAATTTGGCAATCCATTCATATTTCTTTGCCCACCTCCAGACGGTGCTATGCGGCAGGCCTGTAATATTGAGTATCTGAGGATTAGTCAGGCCTATGCGCAACAAATAGCACATCCGCAACACCTTCTGATCAACGCGTCCCAGCTTACTCGCCAGAAGGTTACTGAACTCAGGATGCTGCTTATCGACAGCCTGTATTAGCATGTTCCATTCTTTTACCGACATCTTGTGCTTCCCTAATGAAGACTGGAGAATGGTATTAATGACGTCTTCTGCGCTTTCCTCAAATTCAGTCCTATGGACAAGTCTTATGAGATCCTTGTTCTCTTCTATCTTCTTCTCCAGCTGAACCTTCTGCTCATCAATCATTCCCTTGTAACGCTCTGTCTCGTCAATAACTTTCTGCAACTCATTGCGAGTCTGTTCAAGGATTGTCATGTTTTCATGCAGGCCGCATCTCTGTTTCTCTATTTCTTCTTTCTGCCGCCTTATCTCCTCATTGTATGAGCTAATCGTTTTCCTTTGCGATATAATTTCACGTTCAGACTTTTTCTTCTTATACACATATAATAATATGACAATGATAATAATGGGTATAAGGGTCGATAGTGTCCATAATTCTATGCTCTTGTACTTAGCACTCCTTTCCATTATTTCTCACTCCAGATGAAGCCGTTTACAAAAAAACTTCGTAAATTTGCACTTGCTAATTGACTCCGCCAGCGATTTTTTGGACTATTTAAATTATTATGAACAAATTGCATATGAAAGCAAATGGTTTGAGAAAGGTAATTAAAATAATAATAGCAGTTGGATGTCTGGCAGCTTGCGACGTCCCTTCTACTCTCCTTGTAAATAATGCTCCAACTTATTTCATATCCTCAAAATGCGGAACAGTAAAAATTAAAGGAGCGACACTATTCAGTGATCGTATTATGTTAATTTTTGCAGGTGACTTTATGGTAAATATTGATTCCCTTAAGCTTAAGGCAAATAATGTTCCTATTGAAAATAAAAATGTGGACGTATTCTATAGAAGCAAGTTGCTTGAAGATACCAACAGAACTATTCAAATCAATGGAAATGATACTATATCTCTGATAATAAAAAATAAAATCCCGATAAAGTATGGGAAAAATA
>SAMEA3663069__coassemble_585_pt1 | contig 23040 bp, 19 predicted proteins | sample SAMEA3663069__metabat2_low_PE_007 | metagenome-assembled genome bin SAMEA3663069 (sample SAMEA3663069) | pig gut metagenome | biome: pig gut; feature: pig-associated habitat; material: faeces | place: France | collected 2012 | reverse complement strand
GGTAGCCTCCCACATGCTTTCTGACAGCATTCTCAGCATACCTCTGCATGCGTGTATCAATGGTTGTGAAGATTCTCAGCCCATCAGTATAGATATTGTACGGATCACCGTTGCGCTTGAAGTTCTTATTGCACCACCCGTAGAGCGGATCCTGCGCCCACGCAATGGAGTCGATGGTGAACTGACGCTGGTTCCAGGAAGGATAGTCGTCGCGTGTCGGCTCCTTTGCCATCATGTACTGGCGCAGGAACTCACGGAAGTATGCCGCTGAGCCGTCCACAGCCTTTGCCTTGAACAAATGCTCAGGGACATCCAGTGGTTTGGCACTGTAGGTGAGATATTCGTCTTGTGTCAGGTACCCCGCTTTCCTCATCTGTTGCAACACCACGTTCCTTCGGGATAGGCACTTGTCGGGATGGCGGTGAGGATTAAACATCGACGGGTTCTTGCACATCCCCACAAGAGTCGCCGCCTCAGTGACAGTGAGGTTGCGCGGTTCCTTGTTGAAGTAAGTGTTGGCTGCATGCTTTATTCCAACCGCGTTGTTGAGGAAGTCGAAATAGTTAAAGTACATGGCTATTATTTCCTCCTTGGTGAAGTGGCGTTCAAGCTTTATGGCTATGACCCACTCTATCGGCTTTTGGAGCAAGCGCTCCAGGCTGTTGTGTGCCTTCTCTGAGTAGAGCTGTTTCGCCAATTGCTGGGTGATGGTCGAACCACCGCCAGCACTTGCCTGCCTCATAAGCCCTCTCTTCACCACCGCACGTCCCAGGGCTATGAAGTCTATGCCGGAATGCTCGTAGAAACGCTCATCCTCCGTAGCGACGAGGGCATGCACGAGATGCGGTGAGAGATTGTTATAGTCGACTGCCACACGGTTAGCCTTATCCAGATTCCATGTTCCAATCAGCTTTCCATCAGAGGAATAAACCTGAGAGGCATACTTATCGATAGGATTCGACAGATCGTCCATATCCGGCATATAACCTATCCAGCCAAACCAAACAGCAATGAAGAACACGGCGACAAATGCCAGGATGGAAATCAGCGTTCCCCAAAGAAAGTGGACAAATTTTATTCTCATTGGTTTTGATATGTGTATTTCTTTGCAAAGATAATGCAAACCAAAGACAAAACAAAAAAAACAAACCACAAAGTTCGTTATTTTTGTTTTGTTAAGGTGAACCCTGACTTATTTGAAGATAGTGCAAACCGAAGACAAAACAAAAAACGAACATTTTTTGAGGGCCGGCACAAGACCACTGCATGCGACAGACTTGGCTAGAAAGTAATTATCAGCTTGCGGAACTTGGATATGATTATAATATCTCTGTGGCGGTGACCACATAGAGGATATTACCACCATATAGAACAAGTGTCTTGGTGACCAAGCTGTGGTCATAGGATGACCGCTGCTTGGTCATAGGATGACCGCAGCTTGGTCATAGGGTGACCACAGCTTGGTCATAATATAATTGTTTGCTGCCTAAGGAGCAAACAAAATCTACTTAGCGAGGGATCGTTCTTTACTTAGCGTTTCCAAGGATAAGAATTGCGTTTCCAAGGATAAAATTGATAATGGCCGGAACTGATACTTATCCCCCTTACGCCAAAACTGGAATATAGTCGCAATAAGCTCAATTTAAAATAAATATTCTCAACAAAAGTTTGTTATAACACGAAAAAATTGTATTTTTGCATCAAATAATAAGAACCTATGAACATATTCACGCAACTCATATCGAAAGCGACACACCTACCGGACAGTAGCGTCAATGCCACACTGACACTGCTGGACGATGGATGCACCATCCCATTCATAGCCCGTTACCGAAAGGAACGCACGGGAAATCTCAATGAAGTTCAAATAACACTAATTGCAGAGCAATACGAAAGGCTGAAGGAGATACAGAAGCGCAAGGAAACCATCCTAAAATCGATTTCCGAACAGGAAAAGCTCACGTCACAACTTCAGGCAAAGATTGAGGGCTGCTGGAACCAGACAGAGCTGGAAGATCTCTATCTGCCATACAAGCCAAAACGGCATACACGCGCGGAGGTAGCGCGCCAAAAGGGACTCGAGCCTCTTGCCACGCTCATCCTGCTACAACGCGACGCCTATCCGGAAAAGGCTGCCGAGAGATACGTCAAAGGCGACGTAAAGGACACAGACGATGCCATTGCAGGCGCACGCGATATCATCGCCGAGCAGGTCTCTGAAGACCAGCAGGCCCGCAATACCATTCGTCAGGAATTCCGGCGTGAGGCCGTCATCACCTCCAAAGTCATTAAGAAGAAAGCCGACGAGGACGATGCCCAGAAGTTCCAAAGCTACTTCGACTTCTCAAAGCCCTTAAAGCGTGTCTCGTCCCACCAGTTGCTGGCAATGCGGCGTGGCGAGGCGGCAGGCTTCCTTCGCGTGTCAATCTCCGCCAACGACGACGAATGCATATATCGGCTTAAACGGCAGTTCGTCCGTGGCCACGGCCCATGCCAGGAAATAGTAGGCGAGGCTGTGGAGGACTCATTCAAGCGCCTTATCAATCCTTCCATCGAAAACGAGTTTGCAACATTAAGCAAGGAGCAAGCCGACGAGGAAGCCATCAATGTCTTTGAAGAGAACCTGCGCCAACTGCTACTCACCGCACCGTTAGGACAGAAGCGCACCATGGCTGTAGACCCGGGATTCGCCAACGGCTGCAAGACCGCTTGTCTTGATGCGCAAGGCAATCTGCTGCATCATGAGATAATTTATCCACACCCGCCGAAGCGTTACTATGCCCAAGCCACGGTAGCCGTAATGCGCATGCTCCACGACTATAAGATTGAGGCGATAGCCATTGGCAATGGCACGGCAAGCCGCGAGACTCAGGACTTCATCAGCGATGCCGTGAAAGAATACCAAAGGCAATACAAGAACGCAAAGGTTCCGGCAGTATTCGTCGTCTCCGAGGACGGAGCGAGCATCTATTCGGCTTCGCCAACGGCAAGAGAGGAATTCCCTGACGAGGACGTCACCACGCGTGGTGCCGTCAGCATAGGCAGAAGGCTTATGGACCCGCTGGCAGAGCTTGTAAAGATAGACCCGAAGAACCTTGGTGTGGGACAGTACCAGCACGACGTAGACCAGAAGAAGCTGAAGCATGAGCTCGACCTTACGGTTGAGAGTTGTGTTAACCAGGTAGGAGTAGACCTCAACACGGCATCACCACATCTGCTCCAATACGTCAGCGGACTGGGACCTCAGCTGGCAAAGAACATTGTGGAATATCGTCGAGCCAACGGGGCATTCACGTCGCGCGCCCAACTCAAGAAGGTTCCGCGGCTCGGTTCCTCAGCCTATGAGCAATGTGCTGGATTCCTTAGAATCCCAGGTGCCCGCAACCCGCTCGACAATTCGGCCGTGCATCCTGAGAGCTATCATATAGTTGAAGCCATGGCAAAAGACAGCGGCTGTACGGTAGCCGAGTTGATTAAGGACAAGGCAAGGCAGAAGCAGATAGACATAAGAAAATATGCAACGGGGGACGTGGGCATTCCAACACTTACCGACATAATGAAAGAACTCGACAAGCCAGGCCGCGACCCACGGGGAGAGATGGAGGAGTTCCACTTCGACGAACACGTGCATTCCACAGACGATCTGAGCGAAGGCATGGAACTGCCAGGAATCGTTACCAATATCACAAATTTTGGTGCATTCGTCGACATAGGTGTGCATCAGGACGGGCTTGTCCACATATCGCAACTTGCCGACCACTTTGTTAGCGACCCCACAAAAGTTGTACATCTTCACCAACATGTTCGGGTACGTGTCATCGAAGTGGACGACAGACGGCATCGCATAAGCCTGTCAATGAAGGGCGTGCGGCAGGATTAGCAATGGTGCAATATGCACTCGCTGATAGTAGTTGTGCTATCAATGAATTCGAACTTTTAACTAACTGATATTTAAAATGAGACATTATCTTACATTAGCGTTAGCCGCAATCCTTTCCCTGCCCGTTTCAGCGCAAACGGTGGAGAAGAACAAACTCACCTTCACAAAAGAGGAAAGCCAGGAACTGGGCAAAGTCTATTCGCTCGGCGACTCGTTGTTTACAGATGTCAAGGACTTCGACACCCATCCGAGGATAATCCTTTACAAAAGGGCCGACATGAAGTTCCGCCATGACGCACTCTACGGCAATAAGTTCGACGGGCAAATAACAGAGGACTTCGCCCAATTCCCAGGCAAGCTCAGCGAGTGGATAAGCAACAACATTGTTTATCCGAAAAAGGCGTTGAAAAAGAGAATTCAAGGCAAGGTCACTGTATCCGTCATCATTGACCCTAACGGCAAAGCCATCAACCCGCAATTTATTGGAGAGCCTAACGAACTGCTTGCAGGCGAGGTCTTACGGCTTCTGAGTATCATGCCGGCATGGACGCCAGCACATTTCAATGAACATAAGGGATACTACTCCTGCGCCATAGACTTCATTTTTGAGCTGCCCGCTAAAGACAAGAAGTAAATAACAAACGGTGATACCACATACAGGAAAACACAAGGCATTACGCAACGACAGTTTTCCGGATATATAGACAAAAAAATCCTCTGCCAAACCATTGATGGTTCAACAGAGGATTTTTTATTCTTTCCCTGCAATTCAAGAAGAAAGCAGGACTAAACTCTTACTTTACCTTCTCAACGATAGCCTTGAAAGCGTCAGGATTGTTGACAGCGAGGTCAGCAAGGACCTTGCGGTTGATCTCAATACCATTCTTGTGGAGTGCGCCCATAAGCTGGCTGTAGCTCAGGTCGTAAAGACGAGCGGCAGCGTTGATACGCTGAATCCACAGAGCACGGAAGTTACGCTTCTTGTTTCGACGGTCACGATAAGCATAGGTGAGACCCTTCTCATAAGTATTCTTCGCAACTGTCCAGACGTTCTTGCGGGCACCATAGTAACCCTTGGTCTTCTTCAGAAGTCTTGTTCTCTTTGCTTTTGAAGCAACATGATTTACTGATCTTGGCATAGTTTTTCTTCTTCTTTAATTGTTCAACTGATAAGTTACTTTAACGCAGATTCAGCAAGTCGCGTACCTGCTTCAGATTGCTACGGTCAACAAGTGTCTGATGATCGAGATTTCTCTTCTGCTTCTTCGTCTTCTTAGTCAGAATGTGACTGTGATAAGCGTGATGACGCTTAATCTTACCAGTGCCGGTGAACGTGAATCTCTTCTTCGCGCCGGAATTTGTCTTCAATTTTGGCATTTTTACTTTTTGTTTATTAATTAATAATTATAAAAGGTGGCAACGTATATACCAGGACGGTACCACACAGTTGATGGCTTCACACCCGCTCTCTCGAAGGTAACAAGTGACAAAGCCGTTTTTATAGTCTTAATCTTCTCCGTTGGAGAGTTTTTTCAGAGCGTCTACACCGCCTTTTGCATTAGCAAAGAGACCGGTCTTCTCTGTCTTCTCCTCCTGAGCCTTCTTCTCTGCTTCCTTAGCAACAGCTTCCATCTGCTCGCGGTCGCGCTTCTGCTGACTCTTCTTCTGCACCCCGGCTTTCTTCGGAGACAGATAGAGGAACATCTTCTTGCCTTCGAGCTTAGGCATCTGCTCTACCTTGCCGAGTTCTTCCAAATCGTTGGCGAAGCGAAGCAAGAGAACCTCACCCTGCTCCTTGAACAGAATGCTGCGCCCACGGAAGAAGACATAGGCACGAACCTTATTACCTTCACGGAGGAATTCCTCTGCATGCTTGAGCTTGAACTGATAGTCATGCTCATCGGTCTGCGGTCCGAACCGTATTTCCTTAACTTCCTGCTTTACCTGTTTCTGCTTCATCTCCTTCTGACGGCGCTTCTGCTGGTAAAGGAACTTAGAAAAGTCGATGAGACGGCAGACAGGCGGTTGGGCGTTGGGGGAAATCTCCACCAAATCAACTCCTTCACGACGCGCCAAATCCAGCGCTTTACGTGTCGGCATCACTTCTGAGCCATTGTCGCTAACGACACGCACCTCCTTGACACGTATGTGTTCATTAGTGCGATACTTGTACTTTAGATCGTCTTTCTTACCTCTCATTCAATTATTTTAAAGTTCTTTTTGTGTAAGGGTACTATACCCCCTTTTTAGGAATCGGCTGCAAAGTTACTAAATTCCAAGGTATTGAACAAATTTTTTTGTTCCAATTTTCCCGATAAACAAAAGAAAAGGAGCCAAAACAGAATCTTCCACTGCTTTGGCTCCTTTTTGTCAGGTGTATGTGCAATAATTATAGGCTGCATCGACATTACGGGCTAAAACCGCCGAAGTATATACATGTCAATATCAGCCCTTAAAGGTTGAAATGTAGAGACTACTCGTCAACGACTTTAAGCTGTTCTGCAACCTTATCATTGATACGCTTGCAGAAATCTTCCATGGTCATTGTATCCTGCTCGCCGCCACCTTGCTCACGCATGCTCACAAGGCCGTCGGCAGCTTCCTTCTCGCCGACAATAACCATATAAGGGACACGCTTCAACTCGTTGTCGCGAATCTTACGACCAATCTTCTCGTTACGGTCATCAATATATCCGCGGACATCGTTCTTATCGAAGAACTTCTTCACCTTCTCGGCATAATCATTGTACTTCTCTGAAATAGGCAGGATAGCTACCTGGTCAGGAGCAAGCCAAAGTGGGAAATGACCGGCTGTATGCTCGATGAGCACTGCCGTAAAGCGTTCCAGAGAGCCGAAAGGCGCACGGTGAATCATAACAGGAGTCTTCTTGGAATTGTCCTCAGCGGTGTACTCCAAGTGGAAACGCTCCGGCAGGTTGTAGTCTACCTGGATGGTACCAAGCTGCCAACGGCGACCGATAGCGTCCTTTACCATAAAGTCGAGCTTAGGACCATAGAAAGCAGCCTCACCCTCTTCCTCATGGGTCTTCAGGCCTTTCTCCTTACAAGCCTCACGGATAGCATTCTGGCTCTCTTCCCATATCTCATCGGAACCGATATACTTCTCTGTATCCTTCGGGTCGCGAAGCGAGATCTGAGCCTCGTAGTCGTTGAAGCCGAATATCTTGAACACCTTCTGAATGATGTCGATAACGGTCTCGAACTCCGTCTTCACCTGATCCGGACGGACAAAGATATGCGCGTCATCCTGTGTGAAAGTACGGACACGTGTCAGTCCGTGGAGCTCACCGCTCTTCTCATAGCGGAAAACCGTTCCAAATTCAGATATACGCAGAGGCAGGTCCTTGTAAGAACGCGGCTTACGTGCATAGACCTCACAGTGATGAGGGCAGTTCATTGGCTTCAGCATGTATTCCTCGTCCTCTTCCGGCGTGTGGATTGGTTGGAAAGAGTCTTTGCCATAGTGTGCATAGTGGCCAGAAGTAACATAGAGGTTCTTGGAACCTATTCCCGGAGTGATGACCTCCTGATAGTTGTAAGGCTTCAACACACGGCGCAGAAGGCCCTGAAGGCGCAGGCGCAGCTGAGTTCCCTTTGGCAACCATATTGGGAGGCCCTTGCCGACACGCTCTGAGAACATGAACAGCTCCATCTCCTTGCCAATCTTACGGTGGTCGCGCTTCTTTGCTTCTTCCAGCATAACGAGATACTCGTCAAGCATCTTCTTCTTCGGGAAGGAGATACCATAGATACGGGTCATCTGCTCACGCTTGGCATCACCGCGCCAGAAGGCTCCGGCTACACTGGTGATCTTTATTGCCTTGATGGCCCCGGTCGACAAAAGGTGAGGACCGGCACACAAGTCTGTAAACTTCCCCTGCGTGTATGTTGTGATCGTACCGTCTTTCAAGTCCTGCGAAATATGCTCCACCTTGTAGGTCTGCCCCATCTGGTCAAATTCCTTGACAGCGTCAGCCTTAGAGACCTCACGGCGAACGACAGGCTCATCGTTCTTGGCAAGCTCCTTCATCTTTGCCTCAATCTTCGGGAAATCGTTTTCACTGATAACGGTACCCTTTGGAGGCATCACATCATAGAAGAAGCCATTCTCTACAGCCGGGCCGAAGCCGAACTGTATGCCTGGATAAAGTTCCTGCAGGGCTTCAGCAAGCAAGTGGGCAGAAGTATGCCAGAAAGTGCGCTTGCCTTCCTCGTCATCGAACTTGTACAGTTCGATCGTTGCGTCCTCATTGATAGGACGGTTGAGCTCTACAGTCTCACCATTCACACCGCAACATACAACGCTGCGAGCGAGAGCCGGCGAGATACTCTCGGCGATTTGTAACCCGGTTACCCCCTGCTCGTACTCACGAACGGAGCCATCCGGAAAAGTGATTTTTACCATAACAAATTAGTATTTATTTAAATCGGGGGCAAAGGTACTGCAAACGAGTGGAAAGACAAAGAAAAAAACAATATTTTTCCTGTTCTCCAAAGGCATGAAGGATACGGCATCCTGGATGGCTTCTATCAAGACATTACTAATTCTTCCGTCCGAGCAATCATTTCCATGGTCGGTAATCAAAAAATCTTTTCCTCTCATGTATGAATAAGACATAATTTTTACTACAAAATCCATATAAATGACTATTGACCCTTATAAACATTATTTGTACCTTTGCAGTCGATATTATATTCAAGTAATACATTACTTATTATCACACGGGGAAATAACATTACTCAAATACTATCTTGTATGAATAAAACAACATTGATTGTTCTTGCGGCAATAGCCACGTCCACGCTTCCTGTCTACGCAGACAAGAACGTCAAGAACACGAAAGCCGAAACAGAAGCGGAAGCCCTCGCCGATACGTCACGTGTCTATGACATTGACGAGGTCGTCATCATCGACCAGCCTAAGGAAAGTTTCCGCTTGCGCCAACAACCACTGAGCAGCAACTCTTTTTCGTCTTATGAGCTCAAAAGTCTGAACGTTCAAGACCTGAGGCAGCTCTCAGTATTCGTCCCTTCGTTCTGCATGCCGGAATACGGCTCAAGGATAACCTCCTCAATGTATATTAGGGGCATAGGCTCACGAATCAACTCACCGGCTGTAGGAATATATGTCGATGGCATGCCGATATTGAGCAAGAGCGCGTTCAACTTCCACACCTATGGGCTCGAACGCGTAGACATTCTTCACGGCCCGCAAGGAACACTCTACGGAATGAACACCGAAGGAGGACTGGTACGTCTGTATACACACAACCCATTCGATTACCAAGGCACCGACGTCAATCTGTCCATCGGCTCACGTTTCTGGCGCAAGGCTGAGGTAAGCCATTATAAAAAAGTCAGCGAAAAGTATGCCTACTCCATTGCCGGTTTCTATGACGGGCAAAACGGATTCTTCCGTAATCAGTACGACAACAGCCATGCCGACCGGTTCAATGAGTTCGGTTTCCGTGGCAGAAGTCTCTGGCGTCCGACGGAAAGGCTTACCTTTGACCTTATGGCAGACTACCAGTTCACTGGCCAGAACGGATTTCCTTATGGAAGGTATCTGACGAAGAATGACCTGAAGGACGTAGATATCACATCACCTCTCTATCATGCTAAGGAAGGGACACAGCAACCTTCACAAAACCGGCAGAGCAACTACTATAGGAACATGCTCAACACGGGACTCGGAATAAAATATTCCGGAAATGGATTTGACATCAACTCCATGACCACCTATCAGTTCCTGCGCGACAGAATGCTTATGGACATCGACTATCTGCCGCAGGATTACATGCACATGACGCAACGCCAACTCCAGAACTCACTGTCAGAGGAGCTGTCAATAAAGAGCAACAACAACAGCATCTGGCACTGGACATTCGGTGCATTCGCCTCATACCAATGGCTGAAGACCGATGCCAACGTCTACTTTGACCCAGACATGAACTCCATGCTCTCAAAAACCATTACCAGCTATGCATACAACGGTATGCTGAACGCTATGGCCAGCCGGATAGCACAGAAGATGATTGCTGCCGGCATGCCTGAGGAACAGGCTAACACCATGGCTCGCATACAAGCGGCGGCTGCTATACAAGCGGCAGGAGGATGCAACATAAACATGGACATGAGCTACGTACCGGGCAACTTCCATACCCCCACGTTCAACTACGGCATTTATCATGAGAGCAACATCGACATCACGCCGCATCTCATGGCCACATTAGGCTTAAGATATGACTATAGCAAGGTAAAAATCGACTATATCACATCGGCAAGCATAAAGATGAATGAGAACGTCATGGGAACACAACTATCACCAGTAATCAGTTCCCTGCTCAACCATAAGGAGAGCAACCACTTCGATGAGTTCCTTCCTAAAGTGGGACTGACATATAAGTTCGACAATGGAAGCAACATCTACGCTACATGGTCGAAAGGCTACCGCTCAGGAGGCTATAACATCCAGATGTTCTCCGACATTCTACAGAGCGAGTTGTCCGCACAAGCGAAAACGGCACGTACAGATATGAATATCCAACACGATGACGCCTACTATGAGCGCATTGCCAAGACCATACAGTACAAGCCGGAACGCAGCTGGAACTACGAGCTTGGAACGCATCTCAACCTCTTCAACAACCAGCTCCACGTTGACCTCGCAACCTTCTACATGCAGATACGCAACCAGCAGCTCTCCGTCATGGCTGGCAACTACGGCTTCGGACGTATGATGACCAACGCCGGAAAGAGCCACAGCACGGGAATGGAGCTCACGGTCCGTGGTGCCGCCATGTCAAACAAGCTCAAATATCAGCTCACATACGGCTTTACAAGTGCGGAATTCGACGAGTACAAGGATACAACAAGTGCCGGAGCCGTCGACTATAAGAACCGCCATGTGCCATTCGTACCACAACACACGCTCGCTGCTGCCGCCGACTACACTATCGACATCAATCCTAATGAGCTTCTGGACCCAGAAAACTGTTATCGTCTTCGCAGTGCCACCTTCGGGTTGAATCTCTTCTGCCAGGGACAGACATGGTGGAACGAGACGAACACCATCAAACAAAGATTCTACGCAGTCCTCGGTGCCCATGCGGCAGGCGACTTCGGTCCTTTAGGCATAAACATCTGGATTCGCAATCTGACGGAAACGAAATACAACACGTTTGCAGTGCAAAGCTCGGCAACGGGCTCCACGCTGACATTCGCACAGCGAGGAAACCCATTCCAAATGGGCGTTGATGTAAGCTTCCACTTCTAAACTTAAAACTGCTGCCATTTAAGCAGAGGTCTGTTGTCCGTACATTCGGATATGATTAGGGGCTATGTTGAAATAATTTTCGACATAGCCCCTAAAAAATTACCCTCCGATTCACATCGAAGGGTAACAACAACACAAACACAAAAATGACCCACCCACAAAACGGTGGGCCTTTATCTTAATGAGACATCAGAATGACGGAACAATTGCTTCGTAGAAATCCGCAAGTCGCCATTCCGATATTCCCTTTACATCATTTCAAACTTGCATTCTATTATTTGATGACATTACATTACCCCGTCTTCACGTAGCTTCTGTTGCCATTTCCATGCAGAGCGCAACACATCGTCAAGAGGAGTCTCAGCCTTCCAGCCGAGGACCTTGTTAGCCTTTGTGCAGTCGCCCCAAATCTTTTCTATATCACCCTCACGCCTTGGTCCGTACTTCCAGTTGAGCTTAACGCCAGTAGCACGTTCAAAGGTCTCGACAATCTCAAGTGTCGAGTTGCCCTTACCCGTTCCTATGTTGAAGTACTCTATAGGCTCTGTATCCTTATCAAGCACTCTTGACATCGCTGCCACATGAGCTTTGGCGAGATCTACCACATATATGTAGTCGCGGATGCACGTTCCGTCAGGCGTATTGTAATCATTGCCGAATATGGTGAGCTGCTTGCGAATTCCCATAGCCGTTTGTGTGACATAAGGAATAAGGTTGTTCGGCACGCCATTAGGCAATTCGCCGATAAGCGCAGATGGGTGAGCTCCTATTGGGTTGAAGTAGCGAAGGATAATACTCTTAATATTAGCTCCGCTGTGTATGTAATCGTATATAATCTGCTCGTTTATCTCCTTTGTGTTGCCATAAGGTGATGTGGCCTTCTGGTGGGGAGCGTCCTCAGTAACAGGGAGGTTCTCTGGCTTCGGCTGTCCGTAGACAGTGCAGGAAGAGGAGAATATAATTCCCTTAACATTATACTGGGGCATCAACTCCAAGAGGTTTACCAACGAAACGATATTATTGCGATAGTAAAGCAGGGGCTTCTGTACACTTTCTCCTACTGCCTTTGATGCCGCAAAGTGTATAATTCCCTCTATATCGGGGTGCTTCTTTAAAACCCCCTCCGTGGCATCCTTATCGCGCAAGTCAATCTGCTCAAAGTCAGGACGCACGCCTGTAATTTTTTCTATACCGTCAAGTACCTCAATTTTCGAATTGCTAAGATTGTCAACGATGACAACCTTATAACCAGCCTCAATCAACTCAACAGCTGTATGGCTGCCAATGAAACCGGTACCACCCGTAACCAAAATTGTCTGTTTCATGTATTAAGAAAGTTATAAGATGATGGCAAAGGTACACATATTTTTTTATAACACAAAATTCAGAGTTCAAAAATCACAATTTTCAGTTTCGTCTGTGATAGTTTTAACATTGTATCTATCTCTGAGCTGTCCGAAAGCGCCTTCTTAAACGCAAAATCATGATCTTTGAACTTTGAAAGTTGTGTGCCTTACACGTTTAGTTAACACCGAAAAGAGTGCCGAGTCCGGTCTGCAGGCCACTGAATCCCATGAAGGCAAGCGCCAGCAGAGATGCCGTTATAAGCACTATTGGCATTCCGCGCATCCCCTTCGGAATGTTTACCAATGCCAATTGCTCGCGGATACCTGCAAAGGTAACGAGAGCCACGGCAAAGCCCAGAGCCGTAGAGAAGGCATACACGACACTTTCCAGCAGGTTATAGTCGCGCTGAATGACGAGTATGGCAACACCCAGGACAGCACAGTTGGTGGTAATAAGCGGAAGGAAGATACCAAGAGCCTGATAAAGTGCAGGCGAAACTTTCTTAAGGATAATCTCAACCATCTGTACCAACGCCGCAATCACAAGTATGAAGGCCAGTGTCTGAAGGTATTGCAGTCCGAACGGGTCAAGGACATAGACCTGTACGAGATAAGTCACGATAGTGGAAAGCGTCAACACGAAAGTAACTGCCGCTCCCATTCCCAAAGAAGTGCTGATTTTCTTGCTCACGCCTAAGAACGGGCAAATGCCCAGGAACTGCGACAACACGATGTTGTTGACAAATATCGCGGATATGAATATAAGCAAATATTCCATAATATAGCTTCCTAATTATTCATTATTGATACATTAATTATTAATTGCTCTTGCGAATCTTGTTGAAGATTGCAACAAGATAGCCCAGTGTAAGGAAAGCTCCCGGTGGCAATATGAACAAAAGTACGTTTGTAACCTCCGGAAGTATCTGTATTCCAAACAGAGAGCCAGCTCCGATAAACTCACGCACGCATCCCAGGAGGGTCAGTGCCAAGGTAAAGCCAAGTCCTATACCCAGTCCGTCGAAGGCACTTGCTACCGGGGTGTTCTTACACGCAAACGACTCAGCACGTCCAAGTATAATGCAGTTAACCACTATCAGCGGAATGTAAATGCCCAAGGCCTTATTGATGGAATCAGGCGCATAAGCCGACATGAACATCTGCAACACTGTTACGAATCCAGCGATGACGACGATATAGACTGGTATATGCACCATATCCGGAACGAGTTTGCGTATGCATGAGATTACGAAGTTAGTGCAGATGAGCACCGCCATTGTGGCAAGCCCCATAGAGAGGCCGTTAATGGCACTTGTTGTTGTTGCCAACGTAGGACACATGCCAAGGAAGAGCACGAACGTAGGATTCTCCTTGACGAGTCCATTCATAAAAATCTTAAAGTTACTCATTGTCGATTACCCTTTCTTGTTTTGTTTACTTGCGCTGCTTGCGCCGTCAACACCATTCTTGGCATAAGCCGAATAAGCATCGTTTATAGCCTTCAGAAATGCCCGGCTGGTTATGGTTGAGGCAGTAATGGCATCGACCTGTCCGCCATCCTTGCTCACCTTCAGCTCACCGTCCTTCGGACTCAGTCCGATAACGCAACTCTTGCCACCCTTTCCTCCGTCGTTAGTGCTTTGGAACCATTTGTCGGCCTTAGCGCCCAATCCCGGTGTTTCTGACGATTCGAGTATTGTATAGCCGGAAATCTTCCCGTCCTTATCGAAACCGACAAGTACCTTCAGGTCACCCCCGAAGCCGTTAGTAGTGCTCTCGACAGCAGCACCGAGGCTTTTACCGTCCTTATCAGCAGTCTTATGGACGACGAACGCCAGTTCCTTTCCGTCCACGGTAGTCTTTACAGTATCGTCAGCAGTAACTTTCAGGTCGTTGACTTTCATCACATCCTTAATACCCTGTGCCAATGTGACCTTAGCCTTCTGAGCAATTGGCTCCTGAGTGATATGGTTTACGTACGCCAGTACAAAGCCTACGACGACAGCCACACCAACGAGCACAAGGGTCATATTCTTCAATGTTGGTTTTAATTTCTCCATTGTCTTTTAACTTTTTAAGTTCTTGAGTTCTTAGTTTTCGAATCCTTGCCGATGCCAGCGCAACGCACAAGCTCAAAATACGGCGAACTCACAAACCCTTTCTTTACTTCTTAGCCGGCACCTCGCCATAGCGCTTAGGCTTAATGTAGTAATTGATGAGCGGAGTGAATCCGTTCATGATGAGGATAGCGAACGACATGCCCTCAGGATAAGAGCCCCAGTTACGTATGACCACCGTAAGGAAGCCAATGAGTACTCCGTAGAGAACCTGTCCCTTATGTGTCATAGGACTGGTAACATAGTCCGTGGCCATGAAAATAGCTCCAAGCATAAGTCCGCCGGATAGTATTTCCGTCAACGGGTCAGCATATACAGGGTTTGCCAGGTGGAGTAGTCCGCTGAAGACAAAGACGGTCGCAATGATGGACACTGGAATGTGCCACGTGATAATCTTCCGCCAGAGCATGAAGCAGAGTCCGATAATAAGAGCCAAGGCACACACCTCGCCAATAGTACCTGCTCCTCCAGCCGGATTATTACCAAGAAGCAGATGCATGGCATCGGGCACCTGGTTGAGCACTGACGGGTCATTGGTCTTTATCGCAGTCTTCATCAGCGACAGAGGAGTAGCACCGGTAGTAGCATCGGCATACTTCGTGAGTTGTCCTGTCACAGGCCAGCTTGTCATCTGTGCCGGGAAAGACACCAAGAGAAAGCACCGTCCCACCAGTGCGGGATTGAAAGGATTGTGTCCCAGACCTCCGAACGTCATTTTGCCGACGCCTATAGCCACGAGAGCACCAATGATTATTATCCACAGGGGCAGGTTGGAAGGCAGGTTCATGCCTAAGAGCAATCCCGTCACTATGGCAGAGCCGTCAGTAAGAGTAGGCTCTTGTTTCAGCATGTATTTGGATATCGCCCACTCAAAGAATACGCAGGCAGCCACACTAGTCAGACAGACAACTGCCGACCCCAGCCCGAAATACAGGAACGAGACCAGCAAAGCAGGCACAAGCGCTATAACGACGCCGAACATATTGCGTTCCACCGTGTCATTGCCATGTGCGTGTGGTGAAAGAGAAACTACTAGTTTTCCCATTATTTTATGTTTATAAGTTTCTTAGTTTATTTGTTTACGAGTTATGCCTTTACAGGTTCGGCGCCTGCCTTTGCTTCAGCTTTAGCCTTTGCTTCAGCCTCCGCCTTAGCCTTCTCCGCCTTCGCCTTAGCTGCACGGCCTTTGATAATGCCCATGACATGACCCTTTCCGAAGGTGATATTGTCGAGCAATGGACGATGTGCCGGGCACGTGAACTGGCACGAGCCACATGATATGCAGCTTGTCACATCCTCTGCCTCCAGACGTTCCCAGTCCTCATTCACGGAGAGGGTTGCCAGCAAGTACGGTTCCAGTCCCATAGGACATACCGACACGCACTTTCCGCATCGTATGCAGTTCTGCGGCTTCTTGCGTCTCGCGTCGGAGCCGGTGAGCACTGTCACGGAGTTGGTACCCTTCACTACAGGAACATCAAGGCTGACAACCGACTTACCCATCATCGGTCCTCCGGCAAGCACTTTGTTATCCCCGTCAGGCAGCCCTCCGCAAGCATCGATGAGCTGACCGAACGGTGTGCCCATACGCACCAGAAAGTTGCCAGGATGCTTCACCTGAAGTCCGGTAACGGTGGTATATCGTTCGAATAGGGGCTTATGTTTCATCACCGCCTGGTAGACAGCGAAAGCAGTACCGACATTCTGGACTATGGCGCCAACATTGACCGGTATGGCTGGAGGTGCCGGCACCTGACGACGGATAACGGCATCAACGAGCTGCTTCTCTCCGCCCTGCGGGTACTTCATCTCCAATGGCACAACCTCTATTCTCGGGTCGCTGGCAGTCTTCTCTGTCAGGAGTTCTATAGCCTTAGGCTTGTTGCACTCAATGCCTATGTATCCTTTGTCGACCTTTGCAGCCTTCATCAGCAGGCATAACCCCTGGACAATCTCGTCAGCATGCTCCATCATCAGCCGATAGTCGGACGTGATATACGGCTCACACTCGACACCGTTGATAATAACGCACTCAGCATGTGCCGTCGGCGGTGGTGTCAGCTTGATGAACGTTGGGAAGCTTGCGCCACCCATTCCGGTAACTCCAGCCACCTTAACCCTGTTGATTATCTCCTCAGGGGTAAGCTCCGGGTGAGCATCAACAGTCTCGAGCTTGTCCGACCGGTCGATGCTCTCCTCCCATTCGTCGCCTTCCACATTAATTATAATGGCAGGCTTGCGGTATCCCGTGGCATCAATTACATCATCTATTTTCAACACCGTACCACTGACAGAGCTGTAGACGGGCGCACTCACGAAGCCACCAGCCTCAGCGATCAGTGTTCCCACCTTCACCTTGTCGCCACGCTTCACAACAGGCTTAGCCGGGGCGCCGATATGCTGACTTAGAGGGAAGACCGCCTTTGTTGGCAGCTCAGCTGGCTTTGTGGGTATTTCAGCCGTCAGTTTATGTTCTTCTGGGTGAACGCCACCTATTCTAAATGTATGCAGTTTCATGCTTTAGCCTCCTCTTCTTTATTGTTAGTCGTTAAAGGTTCCGCCTCCTTCTTTGGCTCAGCCGCCTTGTCAGCCTCCATGCCTTGCACAGTTTTTGCAGGCTCCGCCTGCTTAGGTGCCTCAGGCTTCGGCTTCCTTACCGGGAAGTTCACCTTGACGATAGCTCCTGTCGGGCACTCATCAACACACTTCGTGCACAAGCGGCACTTATCCGGGTCTATGTAGGACAGATTGTTCTCAATGGTAATAGCGTCAAACTTGCACACCTTGAAGCATTTTCCACAGCCTATGCAAGCCACCTGGCAGTTCTTTCGTGCCACGGCGCCCTTGTCCTTGTTCACGCAACGCACATAGACCCTGCGGTTCTTAGGACCTTTCTTGCGGAGCTCGATGATATGACGTGGACAAGCCTTGACACATGCCCCGCATGCGGTACACTTGTCCTCATCAACTTCAGGAAGTCCAGTTTCAGGATTCATGTGGATGGCATCAAAGGTACATGCTCTGGTACAGTCGCCACAGCCGAGACAGCCATATCCGCAGCCCGTTTCTCCCTGACCGGTGGCATTAACAGCCGCACACGTCATTAGTCCGTCATACTCGGCAATGCGCGGACGGTTCTCACAAGTACCGTAGCACCGCACCACAGCCACCTTCGGTTCGCTATTAGCGACCGCCATTCCCAGCAAATCGGCAACCTGCCCCATGACAGCCTGTCCGCCAACGGGGCATAGCAGTCCGTCGATAGAGCCGCCATCACACGCCTTCACCAATGCTCCAGCCATGTCGGCACATCCGGCAAATCCGCATCCTCCACAGTTGGCACCAGGAAGGAGTTCCTGCACTTGCCCGATTCTGGGATCTTCATACACAGCAAACTTCTTGGAACAAGCGTAAAGCACTACAGCGGCTATCAACGCTATGGCTCCAAGCACGATTACTGCACTAAGGATAAAGTTCATAATATTTTTTGTTTTAGTAATTTAAATCCAGATTTTTATATGTCTCACAATATTCAGGTTCTTTCAGCTATCAATTGAAAAAGAGAAATCGCGTCTCAGATGCTCCCTCAGCATATATATAATAATGTAATAGGGAACCAGTGCGGCTATGCTCACCAATGCCGAGAGCGGTTCGGAATGCGTAATGGCATAGGTAACAGCCAGCGCAATGACAAGAATGACAAGCGGCAATCCGAAGCCCAACATCACAGCTTTTCTGCCAGTGGCATTGGCGGCGGTAACAACAACCATGTCGCCAGCCTTGTGTCCGTTCATAGCCTTGGTGCCATAGATGTCGATGACCTTTTCTTTCTTTTCTGCCGCATTGCAGAACGAGGCCGCCTTACATCCGGCACAAGCCGATGTCTGTAGGATTCTGACCTTCATACAGTCGCCTTCCACCGACTCCACTATCCCACTGTGCTTTATCTTTCCACTCATAATGCTTTTGCCTGAAATTGCAATCTCTAGTTTACAAATGCAAAGTTAATACATATTTTCATAAAGGTAAAATAAAATCAAAGTTTTTTTTCGAAATCGTTTGCAGAGCATTCAGGAAGTATTTATAAATGAAGATAAGTCAAAATAAAAGATGTGAAAAAACAGACAATAAGCAACGATAATGTAATCTTTATTGTAACTTTGCACTCGCTTTCCAACCCTAGGGTTGGCACTGACGTTTTTCCAATGCCGAAAGGCATAAATGAAAGTAAGGATAATTTAAAAAATGACAAAGAGAAAATCGAAGAAAGGCAGCCGCAAGAACCTCATCGTTACGATATGCGTTGTGGCAGCCATCGTTGTCGCCATTGTGTGGGCACTCTTCTTCCATGCCATGTCCAAGGGAGGCGAACGCTACATCTACATCTCCCCCAAGGACAACCTTGAGGACGTCTATTCCAAGCTACGTCCGATAACCAACACCACATCGTTTGCCGGTTTCCGGCTGTTGGCAAGTGTAACGGACTATGCCAGCAACATACGTCCCGGAAGGTACTCCGTCGACAATACCGGTGCACTGTTTACGTTCCGCAACATGAAGAACGGCCATCAGGCAAGCGTCCATCTCACCGTTCCGTCAATGCATCTGCTCAGCGACCTTGGTGATGTCTTCGCCAAGAAGATGCAATTCACGAAGAAAGACTTCATGGCTGCCGTAAGCGACTCACTGTTCCTCGACTCGCTGGGTTATAAGCCGTCGAACATCATCGGAGTGTTCATTCCGAACACCTACGACTTCTATTGGGACATATCGGCACGCGACTTCGTGCGCAAGATGGTAAAGAACAGCGACAAGTTCTGGACGCCCGAACGCCGCCAAAAGGCCAAGGCAGACAGCCTGACTCCAAAGCAGGTCGTAATTATTGCAAGCATGATAAGCGAGGAGACGAACAACAAGAAGGAGAAGCCCATCATTGCCGGAATCTACATCAACCGCCTGCGCATAAACATGCCATTGCAGTCGTGCCCGACCGTGAAATACGCGCTGAAGCAGTTCGACCTCAAGCGCATATACACATGGATGACGCAAATCGACAACCCGTACAATACCTACAACCGATACGGGCTTCCTCCAGGGCCGATACGCAATCCTAACCCGGAGGACATCGACGATGTGCTCAACTACGTTCATCACGACTACCTCTACATGTGTGCCAGCGCGAAATTTGACGGCACCCACCACTTCTCGAAGACTTATGAGGAGCAGAAGGCCTACTCAAAGGAGTATGACGCTGAGCTCAACAAGCGCAACATAAAATAGGGTCCGTACCAAAGAGACATCCAATTAGAGACGCGAAAATGCCACATCAGCAAATGACTTACAATCAGTCAAATGCAGATGTGGCACTTTTGTATTCCAGGAGCCATCCTTTTACACTGTAAAAGCTATGCTTTTGCAACACAAAAGCTATCCATCTGCAGTGCAAGTACTATACACTTGGAAAACAGCCACTATAAGTTTGCAAAACAGGTGAAGTTCTTAACGACTTTATGAAGGCGGAATCTATAGCCAATTACAGATTTCCCTACATTCCAAGTACAGGAGGCTATAAAACAAGATTGGTCCATTGGATACTGAAAAAAAATCCGCCAATACAGATACAAGGTCTGCACTGACGGAATTACAATCTTATTTCTCCTATTGATTATACTCTATCTTAGAACATACAGATACTATCAAGCGTTCAAAGCCTACTCATAATGCATGCTCTTTGCCGGATGAATGTGCGAGACAAGATAACTTGGGGCTACAAGCACAAAGACGCATATAAATAATGTAGCAACATTAAGGGCGATGATAATCGGCCAGTTGAACTCTACCGGCACCGTACTGACGTAGTATGTTTGCGGATCGAGATGAACGAAGCCGGTATATCGCTGCAAGGCTGTTATGCCGAGACCTATGGCGTTGCCTATGACAAGCCCACGACCAATGATAAACGTCGCAAACCAAAGGAATATATGCCTTATGGTCTTATTACGGGCCCCAAGAGCCTTCAGCACGCCAATCATCTGCGTACGCTCCAGGATGATGATGAGCAGGCCCGAAATCATCGTTACGCCTGCAACAGCTACCATCAGGGCGAGGATTATCCATACGTTGAGATCCATAAGGTCGAGCCAAGAGAAAATCTGAGGATTAAGCTCCTGGACTGTAGCCGAGGTATAGGTATTGCCATAGCGGTCCAAGGTGCGGTTCACCTTCTGTGCCACCCTGTCGGCAATAGGCTGCAACTGATTGAAGTCGCCAACCTCAAGCTCCGCTCCGCTAGCCTGGTCGCTACCCCATCCGTTGAGCTTCACGCATGTGTAGAGGTCAGTAAAGCACATGGTCTCGTCGAAACGCTGCAAGTTGGTCTCATAAATGCCACTTATAGTAAAGCGCCTGGTCCTTACGCCCTGCTCATTGATAAAGTAAGCGAAGATACGGTCGCCGACCTTAACATTCAGCTTCTCTGCCATCATGTTGGAAATAACAATCTGGTTCTGGCTCTTCGTGTCGGAGAAGACAGGAAGAGTGCCTGAAATCATGTTCGCCTTAAGGAACGACTCATCATATTCTGGTCCCACGCCCTTGAGCATAACGCCAAGGAAGTCATTGTCGGTCTTGAGAATGCCTTGCTTCAGAGCGTAGCGTCCCACATGCTTCACACCAGGTATCGCCTTCAGGACATTGGTCATGGAATCGCCCATTGCCACTGGATACTGGTCTGACGAGTTCAGGCTGAGGAAATTCGCGACGGTGATATTGCCGCCGAAGCCCACGACCTTGTCGCGTATGGAATGCTTGAAGCCCAGGACCACGCTAACGGTAACAATCATCACCGCCAAGCCCAGTGCCACTCCTACTGTTGCAATGGTTATAGCCGGCTTGGAAACCTTCCGGCGGTTGTCCTGACTGCCGTAAATCCGACGTGCTATGAATAACGGAAAATTCATATTGAAAGCATCCTTACCCTCTCTAAGAAGAAAGGAACAGAAAAATATTTGTTTATCTTTTCAAAAAATAAGAGTTCAAGTGTTTAAATGTACCTTCAATCTCCCATTCCTTCGATGGATCGGGGAAGCTTTGAGGCAATCTTATTCACTATCCACTCTGCCAGGATAAGCCTCCAAAGCCTTACGCAATACCACAAGCGCGCGTTGCAGGTCTTCCTTCTTCAACACGTAAGCTATGCGCACCTGGTTGATGCCCGCACCCGGTGTAGTGTAGAAGCCCGAAGCAGGAGCCATCATTACAGTCTCACCCTCATAGTTGAAGTCGGTAAGGCACCAACGGCAGAACTTCTCGCTGTCATCGACCGGCAACTTGGCAACGGTGTAGAACGCTCCCATAGGTATCGGTGAGTAGACACCAGGTATACGGTTCAGCCCATCGATGAGCGTCTTGCGTCGCTCCACATACTCGTCATAAACATCACGGTAGTAGCTCTCCGGTGCATCGAGGGATGCCTCAGCGACAATTTGTCCAAGCAAAGGTGGTGACAGACGCGCCTGGCAGAACTTCATAACAGCCTTCCTTATCTCCTCATTACGTGTAATGAGAGCCCCTATGCGGATACCACATTCACTATAGCGCTTCGATACTGAGTCTATGAGCACGGCATTATCCTCCAGTCCCTCAAGGTTCAGTACGCTGATGTAAGGAGAGCCGGTATAGATATACTCACGATAGACCTCGTCAGAAAACAAGTATAGGTCATACTTGCGTACAAGGTCGCGAATTTGGTTCATCTCGCGGCGCGTGTAGAGATAACCCGTAGGGTTGTTAGGATTGCAAATCATGATGGCACGCGTCTTTTCGTTGATAAGCTCTTCAAACTTCTCAACACGCGGCAACGCGAACCCCTCCTCAATGCTTGTGGCAATGGTCCGTATCTTTGCCCCGGCTGATATGGCGAACGCCATATAGTTGGCATAAGCAGGCTCAGGAACTATGATTTCATCGCCAGGATTGAGGCAAGCCATGAAAGCGAAGAGAACTGCTTCCGAGCCGCCTGAGGTGATGATGATGTCATCGGGAGTAATGTTTATGTTGAACTTCTTATAATAAGGTATAAGTTTCTCCCTATAGCTGAGGTAACCCTGGCTGGGAGAATACTCAAGTATCTTGCGGTCTATCTTCTTTAAAGCGTCAAGTCCACATTGTGGAGTAGGCAGATCAGGCTGTCCGATGTTTAAGTGATACACCTTTATGCCCCTGCTTTTAGCCGCATTGGCAAGTGGAGCCAACTTTCTAATCGGCGATTCGGGCATCTCCAATCCACGTACTGATATTTCTGGCATATTATTTTCGTTCTTTATACTGAATTGCAAAGGTACAAAAAAACTAAGAAGTAAGAAGCAAAATGTTGAAAAATTAAAGAAAGTGGAATATAAA
>SAMEA3663069__coassemble_558_pt1 | contig 25937 bp, 18 predicted proteins | sample SAMEA3663069__metabat2_low_PE_007 | metagenome-assembled genome bin SAMEA3663069 (sample SAMEA3663069) | pig gut metagenome | biome: pig gut; feature: pig-associated habitat; material: faeces | place: France | collected 2012 | reverse complement strand
TGTAGGGATCCGAAGGCCTCGCATCCCGGGAACTCTCTTCTGTTTCGGCTTAGCACAATGTTCCGCCTGTCCGGCAATGCTCCAGAAGGCAATGATTCGAAGGTCTTCCGACCCATAATAACGGTGTGTCCCGTGGTAAGTTGCCGGAAACGCCGCATGTCGTCTTTTATATGATAGAGCAACTTGTTTTGAAAGCCAATGGCGTTGTTTTCTGCAACAGCAGCTATAATGTTCAGTGTCATAAGATTTTGTTCTATGCTGTAATTCAGTTCATGGAAGATAGGGCTATACACTCACGGCACCGGCTATATGCGGCCAAGGATGGTAATCTGTGAGTTCGAAGTCTTCATATTTGAAGTCGAAGATATTCTTCACCTCTGGATTAATGTGCATCTTAGGCAGGGGGCGTGGCTTACGGCTTAGCTGGAGACGAGCTTGCTCAAGATGGTTGAGATAGAGGTGTGTGTCGCCGGTTGTGTGAATGAATTCTCCTGGTTTCAGCCCGGTGACCTGTGCCATCATCATTGTCAGCAGGGCATATTCGGCAATGTTGAACGGAACGCCAAGGAAGGTGTCTGCTGAGCGTTGGTAGAGTTGCAATGACAGCTTCCCGTCAGCAACATAGAACTGGAAAAGACAATGGCACGGTGAGAGTGCCATTTCCGGAAGGTCGGCGACGTTCCATGCATTGACGACTATGCGCCTGGACTCCGGATGGTTCTTTATGAGGTCCACAGCATTTTGTATTTGGTCGATGGTGCCGCCCTGATAGTCTTTCCATGCACGCCATTGCTTTCCATAGATAGGTCCGAGACTGCCGTTTTCGTCGGCCCATTCGTCCCAGATACTGACGCCATGTTCCTTGAGGTATTTTATGTTTGTGTCGCCTTTAAGGAACCACAACAGCTCATATATTATGGATTTGAGGTGTAGTTTCTTTGTCGTGAGAAGGGGAAAACCGTCTTGGAGGTTGAAGCGCATCTGATTGCCGAAGACGCTCAGAGTGCCCGTTCCTGTCCTGTCTTCCTTCTTTACGCCCTCGGTGAGGATACGGTCAAGAAGCTGTAAATATTGTTTCATGTTATATTTGTATTTTTGTTGTTATAGAATTGTCATGCTCTTTATCCACCATATCCGTTAGCAGACGTTCTGACGTGTGTCGTCTTTATTCTCCATTCTTGTGGATAGAGATTGTTGGCGCGGTTGCCAAGGTTATTGGCGAAGCCGAGGCTGAAGCCGTTGAAGCATACTGTCACAATGCCTCGTGGTGCATCATCGGGTAGGGTAATGGCCTCTCTCCGAAGATAGTTTATTGCCGTTGGATAGTCGACATCTATCTTTGGATATTTATTTTCCTCTTGCTTTGCGGACAAGGCCAGGGATATATCGGGGATGATCTTCTTTCCCTTTTTCATGGGGGGATTTATACCATGTGAGAGTATGTGCAGGGGGGTGAGGTTTGCCTTGCCACTAATGCAGCTGCCATCGTCCCTCTTCCTGAGAACCGCCAGGAAGAGACCCTCGCCACGTGTCTTTCCTGGGATGAAACGGTAAACGGGTAATGAGCCTTTTAATGCTCCGGTAATGTTCCATTCCTTTCTGACGCCTTCCAGCATGACGGGCTCGGCTCCCAGCTCGTCAACAATCCAACTGACGTTGTCCTCGTCTTCCTTGGCATTGAAAGTACACGTGGAGTATATGAGTATTCCGCCAGGACGAAGACATTGCCATATGTCACCAACTATGGACCTCTGCAATTTCCAACATGACTCTACGTTCTGCATACTCCATTCATTGACGGCGTTGGGGTCTTTCCGGAACATGCCTTCACCAGAGCACGGCACGTCGGTTAGGATAACGTCGAACGTGATCTTTGCCTTGAGATAGTCCTGAGCATAGTTGTTGGTGACCGTGATGTCGGGGTGTCCGAACTTTATGACGTTCTCCGTGAGTATGCTTGCCCTGTTCTTTACCGGCTCGTTGGAATAGAGCACCGATCCCTTGGGCAATGCCGCCAGTGCGCATGTGCTCTTTCCGCCAGGTGCAGCGCAAAGGTCGAGCATGGTTACTGGTTCGCTTACCAGTTGACGTAGTACGAAATCGAGAAACATTGACGATGCCTCCTGCACGTAGTAGGCTCCTGCGTGAAACAGAGGGTCGAACGTGAATGAAGGCCGCTGTGGAAGATAGAACCCGCCATTGCACCATGGCACAGGCTCTATGCCCTCTGTTCCAAGAGCCTCTGCAATGTCAGATGGCGAGATGGTGCCCGTCTTGAATGGATTAAGGCGGATGCTGACCGGTGATGGACAGTCGAGAGAGTCCTTAAGGGCGGCAAAAAGGTTGTCGCCCATCAGATTTGATGTATATTCCTCAAATTCCTTTGGCAGTTGCATGTGAGTTTCTGTTATTTATTCAATCGTTATATCGAAACTGTTGTCATCATTGGTACCTTCTTCCTTCGGCTTCGGCTTCGGTGGATTCTTGAGGTTCCCCTTGTCATCGAACATTCCGTATGTTGTCCTAAGCACTATGAACTCAGTGCGGCGGTTCAATTGGTTGCATATCTCCTGCTTGTCCTTGTCGAGCTTTTTGATAAAGTCCTCTGTAAGCGCGTCGCCTTCCTTCAACCATGGGTATTTCTCTGTGAGCTTCTTGCGTATTGTCTTCGGCTTCTCCTTTCCATAGCCTACAGGAGTAAGGCGGTCTTTGGCTATTCCGTGTCCGATGAGATAGCTGACCACACTGTTGGCGCGTTCTTGCGACAGTCGCTTGTTATACTCAGCCGAGCCTTTATAGTCGCAATGGGCGCTGAGTTCGATGGTAACATTGGGATTCTCCTGAAGCAACTTCACCAACTCGTCAAGGGCTTTCTTTGATTCTGGGCGCAGGGTCGCCTTGTCGAAATCATAGAAGATGTTGTCTATCATTACCGGCACACGGATGCTTGCCAGTGGAAATTGCAGGGTATACTCCTTACTCTCGGATACAGAATCGACCTTGAGCTCTTCTTTGTGATTGAGAAATCCCTTGCATGTCGCCATCATGATATAGTCTACACCGGGCTTGATAACCTGCTCGAAACTTCCGTCGCCTTTTACACTGAGCTTGAGGTTTGTGCCATCGTCTCCTACCATGTAGACCTGTGCTGCCGGAAGCTCATAGCCCTCCATTTCGTAGACCCATCCTTTGACGGTCTGAATGACCTCAGGGAGCTCAAAACTGTATATGTGGTCCCATCCCCGTGCGTCATTGCGGTTGCTGGAAAAGAATCCGCGGTTGTGGGGGCCCTCGAACGTACAGCCGAAGTCGTCGCCTTGCGAGTTAAGAGGGTATCCGGGATGTTCCAGGTGATACTTGTGGTCAGCGCCCACCTTGGCAATGAATATGTCGAGTCCGCCCATTCCTCCATGTCCATTGCTTGAGAAATAAAGGTCGCCGTTAGGCCGGAATGTCGGAAACATCTCGTCGCCCGGGGTGTTTATTGGCTCGCCAAGGTTCTCCACACCACCGGTAGTGCCTCCGATGAGCCTTACCCGCCAAATGTCGAGCCCGCCCTTTCCACCTGGCATATCGCTAACGAAGTATAGCCAGTTGCCATCAGGGCTGATAGCCGGATGTGCAAAGCTGGAAAGGGTGTCCCGGCTAATCTCCAGGGTTGTCGCCTTTCCCCATGCGGCATCAGAGCGGTTGCTGACGGCTATCTGTGCATAGCGCGGATAGGAGGGATCTGGGGTGCATTGCGTGATATACATCTCCCTGCCATCAGGTGAGAAAGCGGGAGTGCCCTCATCGTATTCGGTGTTCAGACCGGACTCAATCGTCTGTGGACGCGACCAATTGCCTTTGTCGTCTTTCTCCGAGAAAAATATATCGCCGGGTTTCTGTCCTGTGATACCGCTGAGCTCATCGCCTTGTGCCTCATTGCGTGTAGATGTGAAATAGAGCTGGTCGTACTCGTCGCCGAAGAGCATTGGAGAGTAGTCGGAACGGCGAGAGTTGAAGATTTCCATTTTCTTTACCTTGTACCTGGAACCTGTCCGTTTCAATTCCGGTGCCTCTGTCGCGGCTTCCAGTCCCATCATCGCCTCCTTGTTGCCGGAGGCGGAATCCAATGCGAGACGATATTCCTTTGCTGCTTCCCGATACTGTCCTTGCTTCATGAGATTGTCTGCGAGTTTGACATGCGTATCAATGTCATCCTTGTGGTAGCGTATGACGTTTCGGTAGGCGGCAATAGCCTTTGCGGATGCATTAATGTGGTCGTTGGCAAGTGCTATCTTCCGGCTTATCTCGCCTCGTAGGTCCCTGTCTTTAGGTGGTGTACTGCGGTATGCCTGCTTATACTGCTCTGCGGCATCGTAATACTCTCCGAGCGACATAAACTTATCACCTTTCTTGATGTTGCGGTCGGCACCACAAGAAGATAAGAATATGGATGACAAGAGAAACAGAACGCAACAGATGACGCGCCCTATAGTACGTATAGTAAAATGTATTGATGTCTTAGTCTTCATATACTTGGATAACGGATTTTCATGTCGGTTATTGTGCAAGTAGTCGGTAACATTCCATAGTTCAATCAATCCGTCATTTTCGTAAGGCATGTCATTGACAGCAGGTACCCGTTAGCCAATGAACCTGTTCGAGCTGTCATTCAGCACATCGGCCACGATGTTTGAAATCTGTTCCTTCAATCCATTGATAAAGTCGGCTGGATTGTACTTGTGATGCTCAATGTCACGAAGCTTCTTCTCCCATATGCCGGTCAGCTCTGCCGAGGTAAGCAGCTTCTCGTGAATGGTGTCGATGAGGGCAATGCCCGTTGGCGTGGCCTCCAGGTTCTTGCGGTTGCGTCGGATATAGTGGCGTTTGAACAGTGTCTCTATTATTCCTGCGCGCGACGAAGGACGTCCAATGCCATTCTCCTTAAGTGCGGCACGAAGTTCCTCATTGTCAACGAATTTTCCAGCCGTTTCCATTGCACGGAGAAGGGAAGCCTCAGTGTAATGCTTTGGCGGTACGGTCTGTTTCTCTGTTAGTGTGGGATTGTGCGGTCCCGACTCTCCTTTCTCGAAGTGGGGCAGTATTCCGCCTGATGCAGGAACGGCACTCTCTGTCGCTTTTCCCTCTACATAATTGTCATCGGAACTTCCTTTTCCATAGACGACATGCCATCCGTCTTCAAGTATCTCTTTGCCTGTTGCCTTGAACTCTATGGGCTTTCCATCGTCGGGCTGAACCTGTCCGAGAACGGTTGTCGTCGCAAATTTGCAATCAGGATAGAAGACTGATATAAATCTCAGTGCTATGAGATTGAATACGTTTGCCTCTATATCAGTAAGACCGCGTGGAGGCACGCCGGTAGGAATTATGGCATGGTGGTCGGTAACCTTTGACGTGTCGAAGACACGCTTTGACTTCTTCAGTGCTTTACCACCGAGAGGCTTGATAAGAGCGGCATAGGGACGGCTGTTCCCAAATGATGTCTGAAAGAGCCCGTTCATAATGCCAGGGCACTTGGGGTAGATGTCATCACTGAGGTATTGTGTGTCGACACGTGGATAAGTAGTAACTTTCTTTTCGTAAAGACTTTGTACTGTCTGGAGCGTGAGGTCGGCGGAATAGCTGAACTTGCGGTTGCAGTCGACCTGCAGGGAGGTGAGGTCATAGAGCTGTTTGGGCTGTTCCGTACCATTCTTCTTTGTTACGCTGGTAATGGTGAAAGGCTTGCCTTCAATGAGTCCGAAAGCCTTTTCTCCCTCGTCCTTGCTTGTGAACCGGCCCTTTGACGCTGTGAAGAGAGTGTTGCGGTAAATGGTAGAGAGAACCCAATAGGGCTCTGGCTTGAAATTGTCGATCTCTTTCTGTCTTTGGACGATGAGCGCAAGGGTAGGGGTTTGTACTCGCCCTATGGACAGTACTTGGTGATTGCGGCCATACTTGAGGGTGTAAAGGCGTGTGGCATTCATGCCAAGAAGCCAGTCGCCGATAGCGCGGCTAACACCGGCAAGGTAGAGGCTCTCGTAATCCTTCTGCTCCTTCAGATGTGCGAAACCTTCTCGTATTGCCTCGTCTGTCATAGATGAAATCCAAAGACGCTTGACGGGACACTTCACCTTTGCCTTCTGCATGACCCAGCGCTGGATGAGCTCTCCCTCCTGCCCAGCATCGCCACAGTTGATGATCTCCTCAGCATTGTCATAGAGTTTCTTTATTGTTGAGAATTGTTCCTTGATGCCCTTGTCATTAATGAGTCTGATACCAAACCGTTGGGGTATCATTGGCAAGGCGGCAAGCGACCAGTGTTTCCAGTTCTCGCAATAGTCTCCGGGCTCTTTAAGCTCGCATAGATGTCCGAAAGTCCACGTCACCTGATAGCCGTTGCCCTCCATATAAGTACGGTGATCAGTGGTTGCTCCGAGTATTCGTGCAATGTCCCTTCCAACGCTTGGTTTCTCTGCAATACAAACAATCATGCGTGCAAAGGTACGCAAAAATCCCGTTCGTAGGGACTAAATACTAACTTTTTCTGTTAAAAAACTTGCATGAAATTAGAAAAGTTCTTATTTTTGCAATCGCTTAACATTAATTACAACCATCAAACAAATTTTGCCTATCGAAGCAACATTACTTAAATTGATAAATAAATTTTAAGGAATGAAGAATCTCGAGGAGATGACTGACGAGGAGTTGGCCATTTCATATATTAATGGAGACAACAGAGCTTTCGACATGCTGTTAAGCAATAATCAGCGAAAGGTTTTTACATACATTCTGTTTGTCGTGCGCAATCGCGATGTTGCCAATGATGTCTTTCAGGACACCTTTGTCAAGGTAATCACGCAATTGCAGCAGAGACGCTATGTGCCTAACGGAAAGTTCAGCGCCTGGGTGATGCGTATAGCGCATAATGAAATAATGGACTGGTACCGGAACCAGCGTAGTGGACGTATCGTGGAGGCTTCCGAGGACAACGACTTGTCGAATATCGGCGGCATGGACGTAACGTTGAACAGCATTGAGAGCCAGTATGTCAACACGCAAGTGCTTGCTGATGTCAGACGGATGATGAAGCTCTTGCCAGCATCACAACGGGAGGTTGTCTTCATGCGCTTCTATCAGGGCATGTCATTCAAGGAGATAGCGGAGACAACTGGCGTGAGCATAAACACCAGTCTCGGTCGCATGCGCTACGCCATCCTGAACCTCCGCCGTATGGCGAAGGAGAATGGTGTGCAGCTTCAGTTGGCATAGGCGGAATTGTTATGCCTTTATGCTTTTTAGCTCGATGATTTTCCGCAATGGATCCTCGGCTTTGAATACGTAAGAGCCAGAAACAAGGACATCGGCTCCATGGGCGACAAGCTTAGGGGCTGTGTCGCCATTTACGCCACCGTCAATCTCTATGAGTGCATTGCTGCCACTGTCAGCAATGAGCTTGCGAAGTCTGTCAACTTTCTTATAAGTACCCTCTATGAACTTCTGCCCTCCAAAGCCAGGGTTTACGCTCATTAGAAGTACCATATCGACATCGCAGATGATATCTTCAAGCATGGCGACCGGTGTGGATGGATTTAATGTTACGGCGGCCTTCATGCCATTGTTGTGTATTTCCTGGATGACACGGTTCAGGTGTGTGCATGCCTCATAATGGACGTTCATCATCATAGCTCCTGAATCGGCGACAAGATGAACCCACTTTTCCGGATGTACAATCATGAGATGTACGTCTAACGGCTTTTGGCATACCTTCGCCAGGCGTTGCAGGACGGGAAAGCCAATGGATATGTTTGGAACAAACACACCATCCATGATATCCACGTGAAGCCAGTCGGCATCACTGTTGTTAATCATTTCAATGTCCTTTTCAATGTTCAGCGGATTACCGCCAAGCAATGAAGGAGAGATAAGTACTTCTTTCATCAATTCAAACAATATGATTCAACTCTGCCGTTTATCCGCACTGTGCGGTACGTATAGGCAATCTGCCGAATGAAGTTCAACGTCTTCTCTGACGGACTGACGTCCTCATGTGTAGAATGATCCATAGGCATGATTAAATGTTTAAAAATTCTTGCATAGCCATTATTATGGCTGTTTATACTCTTAACGTTATATTTCCGTATATATTATATCGGAACTATTAATTTTTCAAAAATGTTACTTTCCGTCCAGGCACGCCATGGGTATTGTTTTAGCAAGTAATGTAATTCAAGTTCCACAAGCTAATAATTACTTTCTTGTCAAGTTTGCTGAATGCAGTGGCAGGTCTTGGAGCTGTCCCACACAAAATGTTCGATATATTTTCAGGGGGCTGAGGCATTATTCTGTGCCCGGCAAGAGACCGGCAAGTGCAGGGCGTTCGCAAAATACATAACATGAATAATCTAAAAAATGGCTCATTTCATTTTGATATTCCATGCTTTTGTGCTAAATTTGCACAACTATAAATAACAACAGCCTTTTTCAACCAAGAATGTAACTAATGACACGCTTATAGCTAATGGCGTGTAGAGGTTCTAAAAACGATGAATTATGGATAATAAACGGTACGGTCATTTTGATGATGAACACAGAGAGTATGTCGTCACAAATCCTGAGACGCCATGGCCTTGGATAAACTATCTGGGCAATGAGGATTTTTTCTCATTAATTAGTAATACTGCTGGTGGATATAGCTTCTATAAGGATGCCAAGTTCCGCCGGATAACACGCTATCGCTATAATAATGTCCCGATGGATAATGATGGCCGTTACTTTTACATAAAGGATGGCTCCACCGTCTGGAACCCAGGATATAAGCCTTGCCGTACACCGCTTGACTTCTATGAGTGCCGTCATGGAATGAACTACACGCGTATTACTGGCAGAAAGAACGATGTAACAGCCAGTGTACTTTTCTTTGTGCCATTGCATAAATGGTGCGAGGTGCAGAAGATGACAATCTCTAACGATTCCAATGAGGAGAAGCATCTAAAGGTGTTCTCTTTTGAGGAGTGGTGCCTGTGGAATGCTGCTACCGACATGGAGAACTTCCAGCGCAACTTCTCTACCGGTGAGGTGGAGGTGGAGGGCTCTACCATTTACCATAAGACGGAGTATCGTGAGCGCCGTAACCACTATGCCTTCTATCACGTCAACCAGCCTGTAGTGGGTTACGATACCGATAGGGAGACTTTCGTAGGACTCTATTCGGAGAAGAGCATGCCTGATGCAGTACGTGAGGGTAAGCCCCGTAATAGTTTCGCACATGGATGGAGCCCAATAGCAAGCCATTGCCTGGAGGTGGACTTGAAGCCTGGTGAGAGCAAGGACATTATTTTCATCCTCGGATACGTGGAGAATAAACAGGAAGAGAAGTGGGTTGACGAGAAAGGATGCCTTTCCGACCATGATTCTCTTACGTCAACGATAAATAAGGCCAAGGCGCATGCATTGATTGACGAGTTCGATACTACGGAGAAGGTCGATAAGGCTTTCAGAGAACTCGGCATGTATTGGGATGAGCTGCTTAATATATATAATGTACAGACCGGCAATGATAAGGTAGACCGTATGGTGAATATCTGGAACCAGTACCAATGCATGATAACGTTCTGTATGAGCCGTTCTGCCAGCTTCTTTGAGAGCGGCATAGGCAGGGGAATGGGTTTCCGCGATTCCAACCAGGACCTTGTGGGATTCGTACATCAAATCCCTGCCCGGGCACGACAGAGAATTATCGATATAGCCTCTACACAGTTCCCTGACGGTGGTTGCTATCATCAATACCAGCCTCTTACGAAACGAGGTAATAATGACATAGGTGGCGGCTTCAATGATGACCCTTGCTGGCTTATCTTTGGAACGGTGGCATATATCAAGGAGACCGGTGATTTCTCTATATTGGACGAGCAGGTTCCGTTCGACAATAAGCCGGGAAGTGAGAAGACACTCTTCGAGCATCTCACTATATCCATGAATCACGTGATAAATAATCTCGGTCCACATAAACTGCCCCTTATCGGTAGGGCTGACTGGAACGACTGCATGAACTTGAACTGTTTCTCGTGGGATCCTAATGAGAGCTTCCAGACGACAGAGAACAAGACCGACGGTTCTAAGGCTGAAAGCCTGATGATAGCCGGACTGTTCGTTTGCACGGGCAAGGACTATGTGAAGTTGTGTAATGAACTGGCTGATGATAAGCCGAACTTTAAAAGTGATGCCTTGAAAGGCTATGACTTCAACGCGGAAGCAGAGCGCATGAAGCATGCTGTCGACGATATGACCGAAGCCGTCAAGACAGCAGGCTGGGATGGAGAGTGGTTCCTCAGGGCTTACGATTATTATGGCAATAAGATTGGCTCTGATGAGAACAAGGAAGGCAAGATATTCATCGAAAGCCAGGGATGGTGCACCATGGCTGGCATAGGGCTGGACGATGGACTTTGCGACAAAGCCCTTGACTCTGTGAAGGAGCGTATGGACACTCCATTTGGCATAGTTCTTCAGAACCCCGCCTACACACATTATTATGTGGAGTACGGAGAGATCTCAAGCTATCCTGAAGGATATAAGGAAAATGCCGGAATATTCTGCCATAACAATCCGTGGGTAATAATCGGTGAGACTGTCGCCGGTCGGGGCAATGATGCTTGGGAACATTACAAGAAGATACTTCCAAGCTATGTAGAGGAGAAGTATCAGACCCTGCACAAGGTTGAACCGTATGTCAATTGTCAGATGGTGGCGGGCAAGGATTCCGCTCGTCCTGGCGAGGGCAAGAATTCCTGGCTTACAGGAACAGCGGCTTGGATGTGGTATACGATTTCTGAGTTTATTCTTGGAATAAAGCCGGATTATCGTGGCTTACGCATTGACCCTTGTCTGCCTGCTTCTGCTAAGGAGTACACTGTGAGGCGCAAGTTCCGTGGAGGAGAGTATGTCATTCACGTATCTAATCCTAATGGCTCACAAAAGGGTGTGAAGTCTATTACGGTGGACGGCAATCAGATAGACGGCAATCTTGTACCGGCATCCTCAGGAAAGCATACGGTTGAGGTTATAATGTAGTATGATGGGACATCTGTTTTTTGTCCGTTCGTAAATAAAAATCATTGATTGATGACTATAGCAGTAGTAATTCTGATTATCCTTGCCTCTATAATCGTTGTGATGGTAATACGTCGCACAAGAGGCATGGATTATGTTCCTGAGAAGCCTACAGTGGTTGACGCGTCGTTAACCATTGACGAAGCGCGGAGCCTTTTTGTGGACGGCGAGCTGACGACACGTGCCGGTTTCCTCCATTATGACCTTTCTGAAGCCTTTGAAGTTGATGACAAAGAGCTCGGGGTTTTCACCGGCTATGTAAAGCCAGACGCACAACACGATGGTGAGCTGATAGTCAGTGATGATAAAGGAATGCTACGCGGTACGATTACAGGACAGATGGCTTTCTATGCTTCTCTGCTTAACCGTCGCCGGGCTGTATGCTATGGTTTTGAGCTCAAAGACGATGATGGATACAGGGGAGAAGTGTGCGTTCAGAACATACTATAATTCTTAATGGTCATTGATGTTAAAATAATCTTAAAGACCTCTATGGGTCAATATTTCATATTATAAAGAAAATGCATAAATACATTGAAGCAACATACAGTCTGTACACCATGTCCGATGAGGGTTTACAGCTGGTAGAAGAATCAAAGGAAGGCCAGCCCCTAAGGTTGTATACAGGTCTGGGAATGGCAATGGATGCCTATGAGAACGGCATTGCGTCTTATTCGGAGGGCGAAGACTATGAGTTCGTTGTTACAAAGGAAAAAGCCTATGGGGAATATCATGACGAGATGGTTATAGATATTCCTCGGGAAGAGCTGTCATTAGACGGCGAACTTGATGAGAGCCTGGTATATGTCGGCGCGACACTTCCTTTGCAGAGTCAGGATGGGCAGCGTTTCCTTGCACGCGTCGTGAATATCGGCGAAGAGAGTGTACGTGTGGACCTGAACCATCCTTTGGCAGGCAAGGACCTGACTTTCCGCGGACATGTGATTGTCAGTCGTGAGGCTTCTGACGAGGAAATCGATGACCTGAAGAAGAAACTGCACCACCATCATTGCGGCAATGGAGAGTGCAGTGGAGGCAATTGCGGCAATGGAGAGAGCTGTGGAGGCAATTGCGGCAACGGACATTGTGGTGATGATGGATGTGGAGACGGCACTCATTGCGGCAGTTGTGGCGGATGCCATTAATGCAACAAAGGGTTTCTTCACAAAGAGGTAGTATCAACTTACAGACAGCCTTTATTATACAGACAGCCTTTATTATACAGACTGCCTTTATTATCAACGCATACTTTTTTATTAACGCTTAAATTCATACTTGTCAAGAATGCGAAATACATTTGGTGAATTGTTCAGGCTCACAACGTTTGGCGAGAGCCATGGTCCTGCCGTTGGCGGGGTGGTAGACGGAATGCCGGCAGGAATAGATATTGATGTCGATTTTATTCAAAGTGAGCTTAATAGACGCAGGCCGGGACAGAGCCGGATAACCACTAACCGTAGGGAAGCCGACAAGATAGAACTCCTAAGCGGTGTGTTTGATGGAAAGTCGACGGGCGCTCCCATTGGCTTTTTAGTCCGGAATACGAACCAGCACAGCCAGGACTATGAGAATATGAGATACTTGTTCCGTCCTTCCCATGCTGATTTTACATATTATAGTAAGTATGGGATACGAGACCATCGTGGTGGTGGTCGGTCCTCCGCACGTATTACAATATCGAGAGTCGTCGGTGGCGCCTTCGCAAAACTTGTCCTTCGCAAGCTTGGCATTGTCGTGAAGGCATATACGTCGCAGGTTGGCGATATATCCTTGGACAAGGACTATCATAAATACGATCTTAACGCTATTGAAGACAATATTGTCCGCTGTCCTGATAAGGATAAGGCCAAGGAGATGGAAGAACTAATATCCAAGGTCAAGTTGGAAGGTGATACCGTTGGCGGTACGATTACGTGTGTAATCAAGAACTGTCCGACGGGCCTTGGAGAGCCTGAATTCGGCAAGCTCCATGCCATGCTCGGTGCGGCTATGCTTGGCATTAATGCGGTGAAGGGCTTTGAATATGGTGATGGCTTTGAAATGGCGAGGCACCGTGGTTCGGAGGTAAACGACATCTTTGTCCCTAACGGTACAAACGATTTAAGCAGGCCCTCAGTCCTTTCCAACCATTCCGGTGGGATACAGGGCGGAATAAGCAACGGTCAGGATATTTATTTCCGCATAGCCTTCAAGCCTGTGGCAACAATCCTGCGTGAGCAGCAGACAATCGACATGGATGGTAACGCCACAACGTTAAATGCCCGTGGAAGACACGATCCATGCGTGCTTCCCCGGGCAGTGCCTATTGTCGAGGCAATGGCCGCAATGACCATTCTCGATGCTTATCTTATGAACAGAACGGTGAGGTTATAGGAGATAAGAACATCCTTAGCAGGAATGCAGTATTGTTTTTCCTACTATATTACACCTATAATCTCATTGAGACTTCTACATCCGTGACGGTCCAGCCATGCGCTTATGCCATCACGGATTTTTATTGTTACCGTAGGATCAATGAAGTTAGCGGTTCCAACCTCTATTGCCGTTGCGCCTGCCATGAAAAATTCTATGGCATCCTCTGCCGTCATGATTCCGCCAAGTCCTATGACAGGTATTTTTACGGCATGGAACACATCGTTGACCATGCGGACGGCTACTGGCTTTACGGCAGGACCGCTAAGGCCGCCTGTACGGATGCTGAGCTTTGGCTTGCGCTTCTCAATGTCGATAGCCATGCCCATAAGGGTGTTGATTAATGAGACGCTGTCAGCACCTTCCGCCTCACATGCCTTTGCTATCGAGGCTATGTCGGTAACATTTGGCGACAACTTCACAATCATGGTCTTGTGATAAGCTTTACGTACAGCCTTGACAACACTTGCCGCACCCTCACATGTTACGCCGAAAGCCATACCTCCGTCCTTCACGTTAGGGCAACTGATATTTACCTCGATAGCCGGGATCTTATCCAGAGAATCAAGTTTTGCTGCGCATTCCGCATATCCTTCCGGACTGTTTCCACTGACATTTACGATGATATTCGTGTCGATGTCCTTTATTTGTGGATAGATATGCTCAATGAAATAGTCAACCCCCTTGTTCTGCAAGCCTACGCAATTGAGCATGCCTTGTGGTGTCTCAGCCATTCTCGGATAGTCGTTGCCTTGTCTTGCCTTTAGTGTGGTGCCCTTTACGATAATACCGCCAATACCGTCCAGTGGTACGAGGTCAGCAAATTCCAGCCCGTAACCAAAGGTTCCGCTTGCAGTCATAACCGGATTCTTAAGCTCCAGCTTGTTAATCTTTACTCCTATATCAGCCATCGTTATGATATTTTAGTCTTAATCTTTAAAAATCTTACCACAATAGTTTATTGATATTGAATACGGGCCCGTCCTGACATACTCTGAGATTTCCCTCAGTCGTCTTCTCCACACAGCACAGGCACGCTCCCAATCCGCAAGCCATCATGTTCTCAAGGGAAGCCTCACAGTCCGTACCTGTCTTTCGTGCGAATGATGCCATAGCCTTCATCATCGGCGTAGGTCCACACATTGAAATCCTTGTGAAAGATTTTCCGTTGAGTATGGAATGGTTAGTGACAAATCCCTTCTCTCCCATAGAGCCGTCCTCAGTCGTGATGAAGACCTGTCCTATGGAGCGGAACTCATCCAACTCCAGGAGGTCCTTTGCAGTACGGGCTCCAAGAAGGAACGTCACGTCAGCGCCATAATCACGTATCTTCTTCCCGAAGAAGAGTAGGGGAGCGGTTCCCACACCTCCGCCGACAAGCAGTATATGTTCATCTTTCGACTTTGGCATCGTGAAGCCGTTGCCCAGCGGCAACAAGCAGTTCAGCTTGTCTCCCTTGCTTAGTTGCGACAAGTGTCTTGTACCATCGCCGACAATGGCAATCAACAACCACAACTCATTTCTCTTGCGGTCAACATAGTTGATTGAGACAGGTCGGCGAAGGAATGTGGATGGTGAGTTGTCAATCCTGATTTCAACAAACTGTCCGGGCAGCATTTCCGGCAATGGCTCCTCATGTGTCAGTTTGAGAAGCACGTGCCGGCCGCTCAGTCTTTCGACGGAGGTAACAGTAAGGTCTAAGAGATATTTTTTCATTGTATGATAGTATTATCTTTCCGAATGCAAACTTACATATTTTTATCCGATATTACGAAAGTTTGATTAAAAAGTTCTTGCTACTTATCTATTTAAGTTCAAAGAACCCTGACGGACTTTTGCGGTTGAGGACATCCAGCCCGAGCTGACTGTCAATGCTTATCCCCCTTTCCCTCAAGGCATTCTCGACGGTCAGGCGTGCCTTGTCTGGTGTATTGTTCTTCTCGCTTAAATGGCAAAGCCATATATGCCTTAGGTTTTTGCTATAGTTGTCGGCGAGTGCCTCCGCACATGAGTCATTGCTCAGATGCCCGTATGGTCCGCTGATTCTCTTTTGCAGGTATGGAGGGTAAGGGCCATTCTTAAGCATGTCCAAATCGTGGTTTGCTTCTATAATCAGATAATTGGAGCCGGAGATTATTGAAGGCATCTCTTCTGTTATATGCCCGCAATCTGTTATAATGGACAATGTAATTCCATTGTTCCTTATCACATATCCGACATTGTCGTAAGAATCGTGCGGAACGTTAAAAGGCGTTACCTGAAATTCCCCTATCTCTGTAGTTATCCCTTTCTCTATATAGCGTATAAACGGCTCATGTATCTTCTTCTTTATAAACCTGTTGTTGAAGATAGCTGTATGAACCGCCCTTGTTGCGTAGACCGGAAGATTATACTGCGAGCTTATCGAACCTACCGATTTCACATGGTCGGCATGGTCGTGCGTGATAAGGATATTATGTATTGAGCTCAGACTGATACCATAGTTGGAGAAGTGGTGCTTCAGTGCCCTTATTCCGACGCCAACATCGACAAGCATAGCGTCAGTACCGGTTGAAAGATAATAACAGTTTCCACTGCTCCCGCTTCCGAAAGAGATAAATTTCATAGCTTTATAAATGATATCATGGGTATGTGATAGTACATACGGTATAGACTAAAAGAAAGGCCGACTCCCAAGGGGGTCAGCCTTCCAATGCAAAGTGTGAATATTATTTATCCCACCAATTGGTTAAAACTCTGGTGGAATAGGGTTGTTACTTGTTCTCGCCCTTCTCCATGTCGGCCTTGAGCTTTGCCAGGACATCGATGTCGCCAAGGCTTGTACCAGCCTGAACGTTCTCAATCTTCTGAGTCTCGTTCTTGTGGCTTGTATGCTGCTTGTGCGGCTTGTAGTCGTCCTTGACCTCCTCGAAAGTGCGGGAGTGAGAGAGGATGATACGGCGTGTGTCCTTAACGAACTCGATAACCACGAATGGGAGATGGTCGCCAAGCTGAGCCTGCGTGCCGTCCTTCTTGACAAGGTGCTTAGGAGTAGCGAAGCCTTCACCACCCTCGTCGAGGGTAACAACGGCACCCTTGTCCATAGACTCTGTGATGGTACCCTCATGGACAGAGCCAGGAGTGTAGATCTTCTCGTACTTGTCCCAAGGATTCTCCTCGAGCTGCTTGTGTCCGAGGCTCAGACGACGGTTCTCCTTGTCTATCTCAAGAACGACAACGTCGATGTCGGCACCAACCTGTGTGAACTCTGAAGGATGCTTGATCTTCTTTGTCCAAGAGAGGTCGCTGATGTGGATAAGTCCGTCAACACCTTCCTCAAGCTCTACGAAGATACCGAAGTTGGTGAAGTTGCGAACCTTTGCGGTGTGCTTGGAACCAACAGGATACTTAACCTCGATGGTCTTCCATGGGTCTTCCTTGAGCTGCTTCAGTCCGAGGCTCATCTTTCTCTCCTCACGGTCAAGGCTGAGGATAACAGCCTCTACCTCGTCGCCAACCTTCAGGAACTCATTAGCTGAGCGCAGGTGCTGGCTCCATGACATCTCAGAGACGTGGATAAGACCCTCGACGCCTGGCTGGATCTCAACAAATGCGCCGTAGTCAGCCATGACGACAACCTTTCCGTGCACATGGTCGCCAACCTTGAGGTTTGGATCAAGGCTGTCCCAAGGATGCGGTGTGAGCTGCTTCATGCCGAGAGCAATGCGCTTCTTCTCCTCGTCGAAGTCAAGGATAACGACCTTGATCTTCTGGTCGAGCTGTACGACCTCATGCGGATCGCTTACGCGGCCCCATGACAGGTCAGTGATGTGTACGAGTCCGTCAACACCACCGAGGTCAACGAATACACCGTAAGAAGTGATGTTCTTGACAGTGCCTTCGAGAATCTGTCCTTTCTCAAGATGAGAGATAATTTCTTTGCGCTGTGCCTCGAGCTCAGCCTCGATGAGAGCCTTATGCGACACAACGACATTGCGGAACTCCTGGTTGATTTTCACAACCTTGAACTCCATGGTCTTTCCTACGAATACGTCGTAGTCGCGTATTGGGTGGACGTCAATCTGTGAACCTGGCAGGAATGCCTCGATGCCGAATACATCGACAATCATGCCGCCTTTGGTACGGCTCTTGATGTATCCCTGGATGACCTCGTCGTTCTCAAGAGCAGAGTTGATTTTCTCCCAGCTCTTCTGCAGACGTGCCTTGCGGTGAGAGAGAACGAGCTGACCTTTCTTGTCCTCCTGGCTCTCTACGTAGACTTCTACCTTGTCGCCTACCTTCAGGTCCGGGTTGTAGCGGAACTCTGCTGCCGGAATGATGCCATCGCTCTTGTAACCGATGTTTACGATAACTTCCTTCTTGTCGATGGAGATTACGGTTCCTTCAACAACCTGATGCTCCTGAATCTTGTTAAGAGTCTCGTCGTAAGCCTTCTCCTGGTCTTCCTTGCTTACTTCGACCTTACCGCCGTTCTCGAACTCGTCCCAGTCGAAGTCGGCTAAGGGCTGTACGTTCTTGACGTCTTCTAATTTTGCCATAAATGTTTAATAAAAAATTTAATTAATAAAGTTAGACTTTATGTTGATAAATACTATGTTTTGGGTCAGATTCTTGGAAGGTTATTTGCCCGGGTTGAACACCTGCGGCACAGCCCTCCAGACAGTCTTTTCCCATTTCGGGGTGCAAAGTTACAAATAAAATATTGGTTATCAATACTTTTTCGCCGATTTTTTTTCTGTTTTAGAATGGAAGTCCGATAGCCAGGTTCAATGCCTGCGCATCTTTAAAGCTGTCTACATTATAGAATCCATGCTTGTCGGCATATGGTACGTGCAATCCTATACCCCAGTCCAGTCGCACTATGAAGTATCCGAGGTCATAGCGCAGTCCAATGCCGGTGCCCAGTGCCATTTCGTTGAGGATATTCCTGAACTTGAATTGTCCTCCCTCACGCACCACGCCGTCTTCGGGATTGTCCTTGTGCAGTGTCCACACGTTGCCGGCGTCAATGAAGACGGCACCGTAAAGGTCTCCCAGAAGATGCGGCCGGAACTCCAGGTTGGCGAGGAACTTCACGTCTCCTGTCTGCTCTATGTACGAGTAGTTCTTGATGGCTGACCGGTACCGTCCCGGTCCAATGCTCCTGACATTGAATGCTCTGATGCTGTTGGCGCCTCCCACGTAGAACTGCTCGCTATATGGTGCTTCCCGGCTATTGCCATAGGAGTATATCACTCCTGCGTTGACATGTGCTGCAATAGAGTTCTTTTCCGACAATGCCCATAGCTTAGTGAAGTTCGTCTCAATCTTGAAGAACTGCGCATACGGGTTCTTGAACATCTTCTTTCCGTTGTCGCCCCATTTCTGTCCGAAGCACATGTATCCTGCCGACAGGAGGTTTGCCGACTCGCTGACCGTTGTCCACCATGTTATCGGGCTTCTGTATGTTGCCGGTGAAGAATATTTATATGAGAAGCTTGCCTTGGGTATGAACTGGTCAGCCATGGATGTCTTAAGGTATGGCATGCTGTCCTCCAGTTCTATGAACTTGGCTGTCCGGCTCTGCATATATTCATATGTAAGGATGAGCGGGCTCAGCGAGAACGTGCTTTGCTCAGATGTCTGCCACTGATAGGTCAGCTCGCCGGACACCACATGCCGCTTGAAGAACGTCGCTCTGTTGAGCACGTCGAACGATGCCTTCAGCGTTGTCGACGGTGCGTCATAATAGCTCTGCCGCCTCCACGTAGGCTTTATGCCTTTCCGTCGCATCCTCTCTATTCTCTTGCGGATAGGCACGCGGAAAGGATTTACTATCCGTGGGAACTCCAGGCTTGCCTCGGCACCATATTCGTATGAGTTTATCTTAGAGCTGGACCCCTCGTCCTTGTGCCCCGTCTGCCATTCGTAAGAGCCATGAAGGCGCACGTTCAGCAGCTCAGCGGCACGGAACGCATTCTGCTTGGTCATACCGACAATGACCTCCGGGCCATACTTGCCACTGGTCTTGCCTTTGCCGTAAGCCTCTATATAGAAGTCGTATGGCTTGTCGAATGTCACGTCGACACCCATGTTGAGCGTATCGCAATCGCTGGTGGAGTCCTGCGGCGTGTATGTGAACCGTGTGTTGGTGAATATTGACAGTGCGTTGACCTTCGTCTTCGACTGCTCGTCCTTCTCGGCACTGTATAAATCGCCATGCCGCAATTGCAGGTCGTTGAGTATTACCCCCAGCCTCAGTGGCGGCTTCCTTCCATTGAAATTGACTATGTAATGTCCGAACCGTCTGCTGTTGCCGGTGCTGTCCAGCATCTGCCTGTGGAAGTTCACGGTGATGTTGCCAATATACCATTTTCTCATTGCGGCGTCTTGCAGGCTGTCAGCCATCTGTAGCTTCAGGAGCACGCGTCCCGGACTGGAGACGGTGTCAGCCATATAAGCCGCATTGCTTTTGTCATAATAGTAGTAACCGTTGTTGCGCAGAAGTCTGGAGATGCGTTTCCGTTCGTTTTCCAGTGTCTCGATATTGAACGGGTCTCCATTGTGTATAACGGCGTTGGCACTGTCGGAGCGTATCAGGCTGTCGGCCTCGGACGGGAAGTTGACATACCCTATGGAGTCATAACGCCATAGAGGTCCCATGTCAACGGTGTACTGCATTTTCATCTTCTTCCTGTTCTTCTGCGGTATCATGTCATAGCTTATGGCACCGTGGAAGTATCCTCGCTTTTGCAGCGTTGCCTCGCCAACCGACTTGTGCAGTGCCGGGTTGGCGTAGCTCATCAGCACCGGCTGTGAGCCGAAGGCTTTCACCATCCATCGGCTGAAGGCGGTGTTCATCGGGTTGAAGGCGTTCCATATCCACAGTCCTATGGGGAATGGCGAGCGCACCGACGAGCTCCCGAGCAATGCCGCATTGGGCTTTGTCGCCAGGACGACATCCAGCTCGTCCCTGGTGGAGCGGAAGTGTGCGTTGTCGTCATAGTCGACATACCTTGTCGGCTTCATGCCCGTGTAGAGCTGCTCACCTTCCGGTATTCCGCTGGTTGTGGAGCATGCGTCGAGCAGGAGCGCAGCAAGGATAAGAACTATAATGTATGGTGTTTTTTTCATTTTCTGTTAAATCTTATCAGTGTGTCCTTGTTTTCCGGCTGTGCTGCTGCCTTGCCTTTTCCGGAGCTCTTGAACCGGAAGATGTCCTTGAAGTGCTGGAGCTTCCTCCGCCACATGAAACCGCCTCCGAACTCACTGATGTCGCCTTCCAGCCAGTCGTAAGCCTGCCGCTCGTAGTAGAGCTTGAGGTACTGCGTCTCACGTTGGTTCAGCCTGTATTCAAGAGAGAAGTTGTCGAAGTAAGCACCATTGCCCTCCCCGGCATTGGCGCCGGTGGAGACCCTTCCTCCCATCATAATCCTGAGCCTGTTGTTCAGAAGGCGTTTCGAGAAGTTGAACGTATAGTCAGTGTGCAGTGCCCCGGAGGCATCGGCACTGCTCTCCATGTTTGCCGACAGGTCGAGCCCCATGGAGCTCAGCGCGCGTCCTGTGACACTGTTTATCTGGTTCTGCATGAAGCTGGCAAGTGCACTGCTCATGGCATAGTTTCCTTTCGTGCCGCTGGTCATGTACATGCCCGAAGCCAGGAGCGTGACGGCAATCTTTCCTTTCTCCTCATCGCTCTTGGTGTTGAGGTCGTTCTGTGCCTCGGCATCATCAGGAGCCTCTACGATGAACTGCACGCCAGGCGCCGAGAGCGTATTGGTGAGCTTCACGCCAGCCGTGAAGTTGACAAGCCGGTCGTTGCCGCTGGAGGAGCTGTAGTTTGCCCTCACATTGTCCGTGGCGGTGATATTGAGAGTGGGGTTCATAGGCTCTCCGGTAAACTCAATGTATGACCCCTCCTGAATATTGAATGTCCGCAGAGGTATGACGTTGAGCGAATACTTCATCTGTCCCGAGTTCAGGGTGTACCGTCCTTGCAGGCTGAGGTCGTTGGTCGGGTCGTAGTGCATCATGATGTCGCCACCGCCTATAAGGTCAATATAATTGGTGTGCTGGGAGTTGAGTGCCGCCACGACATGTGCCTGCTCGTCGATGTTGACGCTCAGGTCTACTTGCAGTCCCTTGATGGTAGGACGTACGACGACATCCTTGGTGGAGTCGCTGAAATCAGTGTACTTGATAAGGTCGTCGGGAGTGTCGTCGGTCGACAACGGTGTGTCGTGCATGACGTATGTCATATCGGTGTTGCCGAGCACTTCCAGCCGTCCGCCCATCCTCAGGTTGTCCATATAGCCCCTCATGCCTCCCATGAAGTTTATGTATGCGTCGCCATAGATGGTGGACCTGACATTCTCCTTCGCGTCGATAAGCTTGAAGTTGTCGGCTCTCATCCTTGTGTCAAGGTACATATTGCCGGGATCGTGGAAGTCAAGATATCCCACGACATCGAGCGGCTGGTCGTTGTTGGCATACATCTCGAAGTTCTCGAAGAGCAGCCGGCTGTCCTTTATCGTTACCGGGTCGTCGTCGAAGCGCAGCGACACGCCGTAGGGCTCGCTGAACATGTGTGCCGAGTCGAGTAGTATCTCGCCGTTGATGTCCAGGTTGTCGAGAGCACCCTTTATGCTCAGCGATCCCTCGCCGGTACCGTTGAGTCCGATGATTCTGTCCGGCACGAAGCCGTTAATGTAGCTCAACGGGAAGCGTTCCATCGCCAGCGTGGCGTCGAGGTTACCCTTTCCCTTGCTGTCATAGGTGCCGGTGAGCTGTCCCACCTCGTCTTCGTCCTTGGTGATAAGTGCGTCAACATAGTGCGTGCCGTCCCCCTTAGGTATGTAGACGAAGTTCGTGCCCACATTGCCCATAGGGCAGTCTTCATAAACCATGTTCTTCACTGTCATGTCGCTAGCCACCGTCAGCTCGTCCTTGGTCTGTATGACGTGGTAGTCGCCATTAAGCGTGCCGCTAATCTTCGGCGCGAATGGCAATACCGTCAGGAGCTTGCCCAGTTCGAAGTTATGCATTCCCAACGTGATGTTCTGCAGTGATGTGGAATCCTCGTCGTCGGTATATATTTCCGCTCCGGCACCGTCCTTGGCAAGCAGTTTCACGTTAGCCGAGACACGCCGGTCCTTGCCAATGTATACATAATTGGAATCGTTGACGTCAAACTTCTTATATCCCAGTATGGATTGCCGCGTCGTAATGCTGTTCATGATGCCCTCGCCGTGCATGGCGGCGCGCAGTCCCAGGTCGAGGGCCGTCTTGTCATTGGAGTCCAGGATCCTGACGTTCGCCAGTAATCCTTTCTCAAACAACGTGCCGTCGACAAACCCTTTGTAGGGGTATGAGTTTCGGGCGTTGTTAAGAATGGCGAGATTGTACTTCAGCCTGTCGTTCTCAGAATTTAGTGCGAGGTTCAGCGAGTCGACGGTATAATCCTTGTAGGCAAGTGAGTCCATGATGGCTGTGCCGTTCAGTCCTCCGGCAGGTGATGATGTGATGTCAACATCGGCATACTTGAAGTTGATACCGTTCTTGGCAAGGATGGTCGAGAGGATATTGCCGCTTCCTGTCTTTAGCACAAGGCGTGCCGTCGGGAGCATGGCCTTCAGCTCCGGCTGGTTGATCTCCTTGTCCTTCATTTGCCTTTGCAACACTTTTGCCAGCCTGCCGGCACTTGTGAGCAGTGTCTTGTACGAGCCTTTGGCGTCAGCCTTCAACGTAAAGTCACCTCCCAGCACTGAGGCGTGGGTGGTGTCGGCGGTTGACAGAATATTCACCGACAGGTTTGATGTCGTGTAGTTGCCCTTTCCGTCGCTGATAACCATGTCGTCGATTCTCCCGTCAACGAGATAACGGTCGTTCATGTTCGTGGCAAGGCTAAGACGCGCCGTGCCCATTGTCTTGAAAGGCTCGTCGACAATGCCAAGCTGGTAGAGGTCAGCATCCGATATCATCCCGTCGAAAGAGCCGCTGATGTTCTTGCCCCTGACGTTTGCCATGGCGACGAAGTTTCCGGAGACGAGAGGAACGGAGACCTTCGCGCGCTGCTCCTTTAGGTCAAAGGTCTGTGCGTCAACGGTGCCATAGAGCTGGTATGGCTTGCGGAGGTTCGCCCTAATGTCAGCCTTCGCCGTGGTCGATACCATATACTGCCTGGCGGCAATCCCCAGTCCTTGCAGGTTTGCGTTGCTGATGACACCCTGAAGCGTAGCTTCCACCGCCGTGCCACGGAGAGAGGCGTCTATTCGCAGATGACTTGACGCAAGCAGAGGATAGCTTCTGGTAAGCTTGCGCTCGCTGAGCCGTAGGTTGTCAACTGTTCCGCTGACATGATGGCTTTCCCTCAGGTCAGACCTTACATGCAGGTTGGGGCGTACGGTGACGGTCCATGGCTTTGCTGTGATGCCCACCGTGCGCAAGTCCGCGCTTGCGATATTGCCTGTGACGTGTGCGTCGAGCAGGTTCCTGGCAAGGCGGCCGTTGACGTGGAGAGCTCCGTACGCCATGGCATTCCTGCTGTCTATCCTTGCGTCTATCCTTCCGTGGCTCATGCTGACGGTGCCCCGCACATTGTCCAGGTTGTATCTCCCCAGTCTGAACTTCTCTATCCTTATGTTCGAGGCAAGGCTTGAGGTGGTACCGGGGATGTTGGTGCCCTGTCCGCGGGCACGTATGCTGCCGGTGAGCACTCCCATCTTCTGTCCTGTGACAATCCTTCCTAAGTCGAAGTTGCGGGCTTCGGCAGTGATGCTGTAGTTTTCCTTTCCTCCGTCGAAGAAGCCCTTTGCCTTCATTGAGCCGTTTCTTAGCCTGACATTGAGGTCGGCTTCCACCAGCTTGCGGTCAAGCTTGAAGAACCCGTTGGCATTCATGCCTTCTGGTATGCTCACCGATTTCCTTACTGATCGCGGCAGGAAGTTCCTGATGAACGCCATGTCGCGTGTCGTCAGGTTGAGCCTGGAACTGAAGATGAGCCTGTCGGTGTCTCTCAGGTTTGCCACATAGCCATTTCCGCTGAAGGTGAATGCCGATGGAAATCCCAATGTGACATTACGGAAAGACAGGTAGTTGAGGTTGCCATAGAACCTTCCGTGGATATCCAGGGGCTCGTGGGGGATGCTCGTGAGATATTTCCCCGGCACGGAGGTGAGGAAAGGAGAAATGTCCTGTGCGCTTACATGCCCGTCGACGTCGGCAAAGAAATGTCCGGGGGCTTTTTCCGCAAAGGCATCCATGTCCATCCAGAACTTACCCTTGATGTCTGTCGCGGGCATAATGAGATGCATGTCGCTCAGGCGCAGCTGCTTGATGTCAAGGATGAATGCCGTGGAAAGCCCTTTGACGTCCAGTCCGCTCTGTTCCTTGAAGTTGGCGGCACGTACCTTCAACGATATGGCAGGCTTGGAATAGACGAACGAGTCGAGCCCGATGTTTATGTCCCTGGCGGCAATGTGGTTGGCGTCGAAGCCCTTCAGGGCGTGTGCTTCGAAGTTCCTGTCATAGGCAAGCGAGCCGCCGTGCCAGTCGAACGATGCCACGCGGTAGACATTGTCGCGGAGAAGGAGCTCGGCGTTGTTGCCCACGGCGTAATGGAAGTCGGCGCCGACGCTCATGGTGTCGCCGGGCATGTGGATCTTCAGAGCCGTGTTGTCAATGCTTACCTTTCCTATGAGTATGGTCCAAAGGGTTTTCTTCGTAGTGTCAGGGGGCACCGTGTCGCCAAGGGCAATGTCCAGGGCTCCGTTCTCTATTTCGGCAAAGTCGACTTTTGCGGAGTCCTTGTTCAGGTCTATGCCGTGGCAGTGGACGTGGAGCTTCTCCAGATTGCCCTTTATGCGGAGGTCGCCGATGAAGTTGGCGGTGTTTGCCTTGAGGTCCTTGAACGTCAGCTCGTCAACATTGACGTTCCCATGCAGCAATGGCAGCAGCTGGACGCTGGCAACAAGGGTCTTCACATCGGCGACGGTGTCGGTAACGTTCCTTATCGAGTCGTTGGGATGATACATGCGGAAGTCGGCGACTTCAAGGTCAAGGGGAAAGCTCAGCGACACGCGGCCTACCGAGATGCTGTCGCCCGTCTGCCTGGAGGCGTAGCTTGCAACCTTATGGGCAAGCCAGTTCTGTACTGGCGGTATATAAAGCAAAACCGTCAGAAGAAGGAATGTGATTATCGGCGTAGCGACAATAACAGTCAGGGTTTTTAGTATGACCTTTCCTCTTGATTGCATAGATGCAAAGATACAGTTTTATTTCAAGAAACAAAACTATTATATTAGAAATTTTTATCTCAAGTGAAGAAAAAAGGCACTGCTCTCACGAGTAGTGCCACCATGAAGAACGACAAATGAAAAAAATGAAACAACAGTATGTAGTTGGTTAGAGGTGGAGACAGTTCAAGGAAAATAGTCATTGCCAGTCTTCAG
>SAMEA3663069__coassemble_554_pt1 | contig 26373 bp, 21 predicted proteins | sample SAMEA3663069__metabat2_low_PE_007 | metagenome-assembled genome bin SAMEA3663069 (sample SAMEA3663069) | pig gut metagenome | biome: pig gut; feature: pig-associated habitat; material: faeces | place: France | collected 2012 | reverse complement strand
TTGGTTCGTAACCAAAAATCTTACGTTGTTCATTAGTAACTCGCTATAAATCAGAGCATTCAAATTCAATTCGTAACCTTCTTTATTCTTCCGAACCTCAACATTCCCCATTTGGGGTATAGGTTACGGATAGGTAACGTTCCTCTGTCTCATCTTGTCGTATTCCCGTCTTCGTCTGTCCTCGCCACTTTTAACCAAAATGAGGAAAGTAACTGATAACCAGTAAACTTTCCTCATTCTTCTCTCAAACACTTTTTATATGCACTTTCAGACTGTAAAAGCATACCTTTTTTCTTGAAGCAGATTTTTAGGCATCATTAAAATTCGAAAGAGATGCCGGTTCTCCATTAAATCATTAACATCAAACACCCAACATCTCGCACCCGCAAACCGACATTCATTATGATTTCTACAAGTCTTTGAAATCGATGGACAGTTCCCCGGTACCACCAAGGAGGTTGAAGGTCATACGATGATAGGGCGTTGCGCCATACTTACGTATAGCCTCCCGGTGCTTCTTCGTAGGATAGCCCTTGTTCGACTTCCAGTCATATTGCGGATACTCTTCGGCAAGTCCGTCCATATAATCATCACGACAGGTCTTCGCCAGTATAGATGCCGCCGCTATGGAGAGGTACCTGCCGTCACCCTTCACGATGGTTGTGTAGGGCAGGTCGTGGTAAGGCTTGAAGCGGTTGCCGTCGACTATCACCGCCTGAGGGCGCACCTTGAGTCCGTCAAGGGCACGGTGCATGGCAAGGATCGACGCGTTGAGAATGTTTATCTTGTCTATCTCCTCAGGAGTGACCACTCCCACCGCCCACGCAAGCGCATCGCGCTTCACAATCTCGCGGAGCTCATAGCGCCTGTGGGCTGACAGTTTTTTTGAGTCGTTGAGCTCCTCGTTGACATATCCTCTCGGGAAGACCACAGCCGCGGCATAGACGCTGCCCGCAAGGCACCCGCGTCCGGCCTCGTCGCAGCCCGCCTCCAGCTCATACCTATCGTAATAATGACTTGCCAACATTTTTATTTCACGTTTAGTACAGCGGTCTTGACATTACGGCTGTCAGGACCTATCATTATATCGAAATCACCAGACTCAAGGAACGGGGTTCCCTCAGCGTCAAGATAGCTGAGCGTGGTGGCGTCAATGTCGAAAGATACCGTCTTGCTCTCACCTTTCGCCAGGTGTATACGGCGGAAGCCCTTCAGTTCCTTCACGGGACGGACGATGGAAGAGTAGCGGTCGTGTATGTAGAATTCCACTATTTCGTCGCCATCACGTGCCCCGGTGTTGGTAACCGTTATGGAAGCAGTAGCTTTTCCGTCTTTTGTCATCGACGGGGCGGAGAGCACCACGTCGCCATACTCGTAGGTGGTATAGCTAAGTCCATAGCCGAATGGGTAGAGCGGACCGGTAGTTTCGTCGATGTAGTTGCTGACATACTTATGGAAGTACTTGTTTCCGTCAGGAATATCACGGCTGCCGCTAAGATGATTGTAGAAGATTGGAATCTGGCCCATTGAACGTGGCAGAGTGTTTACAAGCTTTCCACTTGGGGCTTTGTCGCCAAAGAGCACATCGCAAATGGCATCTCCAGTCTCGCTGCCACCAAACCAAACGTTCATAATTGCAGGAACATTCTCGCTTTCCCAAGTAAGGATTGTCGGACGCCCCGAGAAGTTGAGCAACACTACCGGCTTGCCAGTTGCAAGCAAAGCCTTGAGAAGGTCCATCTGAACATCAGGAAGGTTGAGGTTGGTACGTGTTGAGCTCTCACCCGACATCTCTGCAAGTTCGCCAAGGCATGCGACAATGACGTCGGAGTTCTGTGCCGCTTTCACAGCTTCATCGAGCATCCGCTTAGGATCGCCCCACTTGATTGGCTTTCCGAAGCACTCTCCTGTCTTGTTGAGTCCGAGTAGATATTTGAGCCCTGAGCATAGACCACTTTTGCAGAATTGCCGAGGTAGCGCTCCATCGATTCCTTGATGGTAGAGTAAAGTTCCGGCTTATAAGCGAAGCACCATGTTCCGGGAATGTTGTTACGGGTGTCGGCAAGAGGACCAACAAGGGCGATGGTGCCCTGCTTCTTCAGTGGCAGCAGGTTATTGTCGTTCTTCAGAAGCACGAATGTCTCTGCTGCCATGTCGCGGGCTGCCTTGCGGCTGTCGGCTGTGTACATGTCGTTCTTGGCGCGCTTGGCGTTGCAATAGCGATATGGATCGGCAAAGAGTCCCAACTTATACTTTGCCTCCAGAACACGACGGACTGAGTTGTCGATCTGTGCCATTGTGATTGTACCGTCATTCAAAGCCTCCTTCAAGTATTTTACGTAAGCATTGGAACACATATCCATATCTGTACCGGCTTTAAACGCCTGGACTGTAGAGGCTTTGAGGTCGCCATAACCCAGGACTGGCATCTCGCCTATGGAACCATAGTCGGTAACGAGAAAACCCTTGAATCCCCACTGGTCACGAAGTACATGGTTGATGAGCCATTCGTTTCCGGTAGCCGGAACTCCGTCGACAAGATTGAACGAAGACATGACGCTCCAAACGCCAGCATCGACAGCTGCCTTATATGGTGGGAAATACTGATTGTACATGCGAAGGCGGCTCATGTCTACAGAGCTATAGTCCTTGCCAGCCTCGGTTGCACCGTAGAGAGCATAGTGCTTCAGGCAAGCAGCAACAGGATAATCGCCGTTCTGATAGCCCTTTACGGCTGCCGCTCCCATCACTCCCGAAAGATAAGGGTCTTCGCCATATCCTTCTGAGACACGTCCCCAGCGTGGGTCGTGAGCTATATCGACCATTGGGCTATACACCCAGTTGACGCCATCGGTTGTTGCTTCCTTAGCGGCAATGCGAGCGCCAAGCTCTACAGCCTGAGGGTCCCAGGAGCAGCCCTGTGCCAGAGGTATAGGGAAGATGGTCTCATAGCCATGAATAACGTCCTGACCGATAAGCAATGGAATGCCGAGGCGGCTCTTCTTTACAGCGAGTTCCTGCAAAGCCTTTACCTTATCGACGCCTTTGACGTTGAGGACTGAGCCCAACTCGCCTTTCTGAATCAAAGCGGCAAGCGGAGAATTCATACCGGCACCGGTGGTAATGTCGCCACCTGGCAAGAGGTTCAGCTGACCGAGTTTTTCGTCGAGCGTCATCTTAGCCATCAGTTCGTCAATGAACTGATTCATTGGCTTCTTCTGGCCGAACGATGCTGTTACCGAGAGCAAAACCGTTATTAGCAAGAATAATTTCTTCATTTATAGCTTAATAATAATAATTAGTTAGTTGTCTTATTATTTAGTTGAAAGTTTACTCTTTGCAAAGTTACAATAAAAATGTCATCCCGATATACAATCTTTCATTTAAAAACCAAAAATTCTTCATAATTTATAACGCACGAAAAAGCCCCTCCGCTTCCAATTGCTTGGCAGCTGAGGGGCTTTCTATGAATGACAAACCGTATTGATTTCTTTAGTATTCTGAATACGTCTTTAGAACATCTTCGATACACGCCTTATGCCTTCAACGAGTGCGTCAATTTCTTCCTTCGTATTATACAAGGCGAATGACGCACGAACCGTACCCAGAACTCCCAGGCGGTCCATAAGCGGTTGGGCACAATGATGTCCCGTGCGGACTGCAATGCCTAGTTGGTCGAGCAGTGTTCCGAGGTCGGCATGATGAATATTGCCGACGTTAAAGCTTATTACAGCATCGTGGCTGTTCGGTTGCGGACCATGATTATTATCCGACTGCCCTTCTGACTCTTGTCCCGGACCATAAATATGGATATCGGGAATGGTCGAGAGTTGCTTAAGGGCATAGCGTGTGAGACTCTGCTCATGGGCGAAGATATTGTCCATGCCTATCCTGTTGACATAATCGATGGCGGTGGCAAGGCCATGGGTGGCGATATAGTCAGGCGTTCCGGCCTCAAACTTCAAAGGCGGCTTCTCGAAGGTGGTCTTCTCAAAGCTGACATGCTCAATCATTTCGCCACCACCCTGGTAAGGAGGCAGCTTGTCGAGCCAGTCCTCCTTGCCGTAAAGGATGCCGACACCGGTGGGACCGTAGACCTTGTGCCCTGAGAAAGCCAGGAAATCGCAGTCAAGTTCCTGCACGTCAACCTTGAAGTGGGGTACGCTCTGCGCACCATCAACCATCACCGGAACGCCATGTTCATGGGCAATGCGGATTATGTCCTTTATAGGATTGATGGTTCCGAGGACATTGCTGACCTGCGTACAGCTAACTATCTTTGTCTTGTCGGTGAAGAGCCTTTCATAGTCGTCAAGCTTCAGCACGCCATCATCGGTCATCGGGATTACCTTCAGCCCTATTCCCTTCTTGCGAGCCTGAAGCTGCCAGGGAACGATGTTGGAGTGGTGTTCCATGGTGGAGACAATGACCTCGTCGCCGGGCTTCATGAACTCATCGCTGAAGGTGGATGCCACGAGGTTCAGTCCCTCAGTGGTGCCGCGGGTGAAGACAATCTCCGTGGTGCTCCTGGCATTGATGAACTTCCGGACAGTCTCACGGGCCGCTTCGTGGAGGTCTGTAGCCTGCTGGCTGAGCCAGTGCACCCCACGGTGCACGTTGGCGTTGGCATTGAGGTACTCGGCACGCATGGCATCAAGGACGCACAGCGGTTTCTGGGTCGTAGCCGCATTGTCGAGATATACCAGCGGCTTGCCGTAGACCTGGTGTGAAAGGATTGGAAAGTCTTCCCTTATTTTGTTTATATCATACATTGTATAGCCTCTTTCATCAAGTTGATTATTCACTCATCATATTCTCCCAGATGATTACTTGCACAAACGGCAGCCCTCACACTTGCTCAGATGTCCGCGGAAGCGCATCTCCACAAGATGGTGCAGACGGTCCTTAAGCGGCTGAAGTTCCATCTTGTCGATTACCTCATTGACAAAGGCAAACTCAAGGAGGAACTTCGCCTCCTCAAGACTGACGCCGCGCTGCTGCATGTAGAACAGTGCCGCATCGTTGAGCTGACCCACCGTGGAGCCGTGATTGCACTGCACGTCGTCGGCATAAATCTCAAGCATGGGTTGGGTGTACATGTGTGCCTGCTTGGTTGCGCAGAGGTTCCGGTTCGTCTCCTGCGACTTTGTCTTCTGGGCACCATGCCTGACGAGCACTTTCCCGGCGAAGGCACCTACAGACTTGTCGTTGAGCACGTATTTGTAGAGCTCGTTGCTTGTGCAATGGCCCACCTGGTGGTCAATGAGCGTATTGTTGTCGACGTGCTGCTGCTTGTCGGCAATAACACAACCGTTGCATGAGCATTCTGAGCCCTCGCCCCGGAAGACGAGGTCAAGCTGATTGCGCGTGGTGCCATTATGCAACGTTATGACATTATGATTGACACGGCTGTCGCGCTGCTGCTCTATATACACATTCGAGACACGGACGTTCTTATAATGGGTTTCCTCCAGACAGTTGAGTTCCAGGCTCGCATTGTCGCCTACGAAAGCCTCTATGACCTGAGTGCCGAGGAATTTCCGGTCGTCGGCAGCATGGTCGCAGAAAAGGAATTTCGCCTCGGCGCCCTCGTCAAGGACGATAAGCATGCGGCGGTTGACCATCAGGTCGACATCAGAACGAAGGATGTTTATTACCTGAATGCAACGATCCGCCTTGGTGTTCTTTGGTACATAGACGAAGAGTCCGTCCTGAGCAAGCATCGTGTTGAGAGCTGTAATACCATCTTCCTTCGTCTTGGCAATCTTACCGTAATATTTGCTGACCAGTTCCGGATGTTCCTTCGCAGCATGGCAGAGGGAATCAACAATGATGCCGTTGCCGGGACTAACCTTTGGCAATGCCTTTGTATAGAACTGGTCATTGACAACGAAGTAGAGTGACGTACTGAGATTAGGAACATCGCAACGGAAAGCCTCATACGGGTCTACGGGAATCTCAAGGCGATTGATGTTCAGCCCGTAGTCAGGGGCGAAGAGCTTTGCCATGTCGGTGTACTTGTACCGCTCGACTTTCCTGCTTGGGAATCCCAACTTCTTGAAACTCTCAAAAGCCTCATCGCGCACAGCGTTCATCACGGCGGCGGAGTGGCTTGTGATAGCCTCTTTCTGGGAGTTATAAAGATCTATATATTGTTTTTCACTATCCATTTTTTGTTTTCCTTTTGGGCCTAATAGCGGTTATAGGCGATAATAGGCTATGATAAGCGATAATAGGCGATAACAGGGCACTGATAAGCGTTGATAAAGTTTAACCTTAGACAAGCATCCCCTTAATTCGGAGGAGCTTGAGGAGGTCTCTTATTTGCCGTACTCCTTGTCGGCTTCTTCCTTTATCCAATCATAGCCTCGCTTCTCAATTTCCTTGGCAAGCTCCGGTCCGTCGGTGCGGACGATGCGCCCATTGTACAACACATGTACAACGCTGGGCTTAATCATGTCAAGCAGACGCTCATAGTGTGTGATGACGATAATCGATTTCTTCGGCGTGAAGAGCTTGTTCACCCCCTCACCAACGATGCGCATCGCGTCGACATCAAGACCGGAGTCGGTCTCATCAAGGATAGAAAGCTGCGGATCGAGCATAGCCATCTGGAAGATCTCGTTGCGTTTCTTCTCACCACCAGAGAAGCCCTCATTCACAGAACGATGAGTAAGTTTCGAGTCAAGCTCAACGAGCTGGCGCTTCTCACGCATCAGCTTCATGAACTCAGGAGCCTTCAGCGGTTCCAGACCCTGATACTTGCGCTTTGCATTGACGGCAGCCTTCATAAAGTTGGTCATGCTGACACCCGGAATCTCCACAGGATACTGGAAGCTGAGGAATATCCCTTCGCAGGCACGCTCATCCGGCTTCATAGCTAGAAGGTCCTTGCCGTTGAACGTAGCCGTTCCACTGGTAACGGTGTACAAAGGGTTACCCGTGATGACGGCGCTAAGTGTTGACTTACCCGAGCCATTCGGTCCCATGATTGCATGAATCTCACCATCATTTACCGTGAGGTTGATGCCTTTAAGTATCTCTTTGCCTGCGATGGTAGCGTGCAGGTCCTTTATCTCTAACATATTATATATAGTTTTTTATTTAACGAATAACCCTATTGTATCGAAGATTGCATCCACTATAAAGTCACCAGTGGTGTAATCTCCACTCATTATCCTCTGTGTTTGTCGCTTATCGTCCTCTTCCTCGAATATTCCCGGCTGATAGAAGTAGTACGTTCCACATTGATAGGCCTTGTGGTCTACCTTTGCATCTCGTCTTAATCCGCGAAGCATAACCGACGGTTGCGCCACGGTGTCCCGCTCTACTTCCAGACTGGCAATGTACTTTCTCCACGTCTGCGGCTCCCATGCATAGGCAACGGCGCCCATCAGCATCATAACCATACAACAAGTAATCAGTCTTTTCATCGCCTTACATATCTAATTCAATAATAAGCGGTCATTCTTTCCAAGAAGAGCCGATGCAGAGTCCTACCCTACCGTTCCTTCAAGCGACACGCTCAGCAACTTCTGAGCCTCAACAGCGAATTCCATTGGCAGCTTGTTGAGCACGTCCTTGGCGTATCCGTTGACGATAAGCCCTACAGCGTCCTCCGTCGGAATGCCACGTTGGTTGCAATAGAACAGCTGGTCCTCGGAAATCTTAGAGGTGGTAGCCTCGTGTTCCACCACAGCCGTGTCGTTGTGGATATCAAGATAAGGGAAGGTGTGTGCCCCACAGTTGGAGCCAAGGAGCAACGAGTCGCAGGACGAGTAGTTCCTGGCGTTGTCAGCATTGGATGTCGCACGCACCAGTCCACGATAGGAGTTCTGGGAATGCCCTGCCGATATACCCTTCGATATGATTGTCGACTTAGTATTCTTACCCATGTGTATCATCTTCGTACCTGTGTCGGCCTCCTGGTAGTGGTTCGTAACGGCAACAGAATAGAACTCGGCCTGAGAGTTATCGCCACGAAGGACACACGACGGATACTTCCACGTAATTGCCGAACCCGTCTCGACCTGCGTCCACGACAACTTAGAGTTCACGCCACGCAAATCACCACGCTTGGTAACGAGGTTCAGCACGCCGCCCTTGCCGTGCTCGTCGCCCGGATACCAGTTTTGGACGGTAGAATACTTCACCTCAGCATTGTTCATCACCACGATCTCGACAACGGCGGCATGGAGCTGGTTCTCATCACGCATCGGGGCAGTACATCCTTCGAGGTAACTGACATAAGAATCATCGTCGGCAACGATGAGAGTACGCTCAAACTGTCCCGTATTCATAGCGTTTATGCGGAAATAAGAGCTAAGCTCCATCGGACAGCGGACACCTTTCGGGATATAGACGAACGACCCGTCGGAAAAGACAGCCGAATTGAGTGCAGCCGAGAAGTTATCGCGATAAGGCACCACAGACCCCAGGTACTTGCGGACCAGGTCGGGATGGTTCTTCACCGCCTCTCCTATAGACGAGAAGATGATGCCCTTCTCCGCAAGTTGTTTCTTGAAGGTTGTCTTCACCGATACGGAATCCATTACCGCGTCAACGGCTGTTCCGCTCAGTGCGAGACGCTCCTCAAGAGGAATGCCCAGCTTGTCGAAGGTCTTCTCAAGCTCAGGATCGATTTCCTTGTTCTTCGGCTTCTTCGCAAGAGGGTCCGCATAATAGGAAATAGCCTGAAAGTCGATGTGCGGAACGTGCACATGCCCCCATGTGGGAACAGGAAGCGTCTTCCAATAGCGATAAGCCTCAAGACGGAAGTCGAGAAGCCATTCCGGCTCCCCCTTCTTCTTGGAGATAAGGCGGACCACGTCTTCGTTGAGTCCCTTGGGGATTATCTCAGTTTGTACGTTGGTGGTGAAGCCATACTCATACTTCTGGTCGACCACCTCTTTCACAAACTTGTTATCTTTGTTCTTCTGATCTTGCATAATAAAAGAGTTACGGGCGCGTCATACCATTGGAAGTCCTGATGGCAAGACAGGCTGACGCGACCTTTATTCTTTGAAAACAGCCACAAATATTATGCCAAATATAATGACGGTAACATTTGTGGCTGCTTTAAATAATCAAACATTTTCCCCGGCCTGGGGGAGAGCCTGCTTGGAGTTGCGGCTTAGAGCTTCTGCTCCACCTCTATTTCCGTGAATGTCTCGATAATGTCGCCAACCTGAATGTCGTTGTCATTGACAAGCGAGATACCACACTCAAGTCCTGTTGCGACCTCCTTGACATCATCCTTATAGCGCTTCAACTGGTCGATAGGCGCTGTCTTGATGACTATTCCGTCGCGAACGACATGCGCCTTGTCCTTGTTGTGGACCTTGCCTTCGGTAACAAGACCGCCGGCAACAGTACCAACCTTCGAAATCTTGAAGACCTGCTTGACCTCAATTTGTCCGGTGACAACCTCCTTCTTGACCTTATCAAGCATTCCGACCATTGCCGATTTGACATCATCAATGGCATCGTAGATGACAGAATAGGTGTTGATTTCCACGCCCTCACGGTCGGCGAGCTTGCGGGCATCTGCCGACGGGCGCACCTGGAAGCCCACGATGATGGCATCTGATGCAGAGGCAAGCATCACGTCGTTCTCAGAAATCTGTCCGACGGCCTTGCTAATGACATTGACCTGCACCTTCTCCGTTGAAAGTTTCAGGAAGGAGTCTGACAGTGCCTCCACTGAACCGTCGGTATCGCCCTTGACAATGATATTAAGCTCATGGAACTCACCACGCGCAATACGATGCGAGATGTCCGACAGCGTAAGACGCGTCTGCGTACGCAGTCCTTGCTCGCGCTGCAACTGCTCACGCTTGTTGGCAATGTCGCGTGCCTCCTGCTCGGTGTCCATCACGTGGAACTGGTCTCCTGCCGTCGGCGCACCATTAAGTCCGAGGATGACCGCCGGCTCAGCCGGTTTCACGTTATCGATATTCTGGTTACGCTCATTGAACAGAGCCTTCACACGTCCGTAGCATGTACCGGCAAGGACGATACCTCCAACATGCAGCGTACCATTCGACACGAGGACGGTAGCCACATAGCCACGTCCCTTGTCGAGACTGGACTCTATGACCGTACCCGTAGCCTTACGGTTAGGATTGGCCTTGAGGTCCATCATGTCGGCCTCAAGCAGCACCTTATCAAGAAGCTCGTCCACTCCGACACCCTTCTTGGCACTGATTTCCTGGCACTGGTACTTACCTCCCCACTCTTCAACCAGGAGATTCATGTTAGCCAGGTCCTCACGTATGCGGTCCGGATTGGCTCCCGGCTTATCAATTTTGTTTATCGCGAATATCATTGGCACGCCGGCAGCCTGGCAATGCGCGATAGCCTCCTTCGTGGTAGGCATCACCGAGTCATCGGCAGCAATGATGATGATGGCGATATCGGTCACCTGCGCACCACGCGCACGCATTGCCGTGAACGCCTCATGTCCAGGAGTATCGAGGAAAGTAACCTTCCGTCCGTTCTTCAGTGTCACGCTGTAGGCACCTATGTGCTGTGTGATGCCGCCAGCCTCTCCGGCGATGACGTTCGTATTGCGTATATGGTCAAGTAGAGATGTCTTACCATGGTCGACATGACCCATGACGGTAACGATAGGAGCCCGGGTAACAAGGTCATTCTCATCATCCTGTTCCTCGCTGACAGCCTCCTGCACCTCTGCACTGACATACTCAGTCTTAAAGCCGAACTCATCGGCAACAAGGTTGATGGTCTCTGCGTCAAGGCGCTGGTTGATGGACACCATGATACCAACGCTCATAAGCGTAGAGATAAGCTTGGTTACCGGGAGATTCATCATAGTAGCAAGTTCTGAGACCGTTACGAACTCGGTGAGTTTCAGTGTCTTGCTATCCTTCTTCTCAGCTTTCTGCTCAGCGTTAATCTTCTCCTGCACCGCCTCGCGCTTTTCCTTTCTGTACTTGGCGCCCTTCTTGTTCTGGTTCTTCGATGTAAGGCGTGCCAGAGTCTCCTTTACCTGGCGTGCTACTGCCTCGTCGTCGACCTCCAGAGAACGTTGGTTGCGTCCTCGGTTCTTTTTGTTCTTCTTTCCGCCGCCATTGCTGTTGCCGCCATTATTATTGCCATTCTTTCCGGCCTGCTTGGCAGCAGCGTTGATGTCGACACGCTCGTTCTTTATGCGTACCCTCTTCTTGCGGTTACTGTTCTGAGCCTTTTCCTCACGCTCGCGGCGGCGCTCCTCCTTTGATTTCTTCTTAGGACGCGTGCTCTGATTGATGGAACTTAGGTCAATTTTACCGAGGACCTGCATCTTAGGCTGGTTGAGCATCTGGCGCTCGTTCTTGGTCATAAAGATGTTGTTGTCCTTCTTCTCAGCAGCTTGGCTTGTCTGCTCAGGCTTGTCCTGTTGTGCAGGCTGTGCGGGCTTGGACGGCTTTGTCTGCTCCTGCCTTTCTGCCGGTTTTGCAGGCTTCACCTGCTCCGGTTTCTTGCCCGGCTTAGGAGTCTCCGCTTTTGGTTTCGGAGCCACTACGGCAGGCTTTGGTTCCTCCTGCTTTGGCTTCGGAGTCTCAGCGGCAGGCTTCGGCTCTTCCTTAGCAACGGTAGCAGGAGTCTCCTGAACAGCTTTAGGCCCTTCCTTAACAACAGCTTTAGGCTTCTCAGGCTCTGGGCTCACGGCAGCAGGCTCTGTCTTTGGCTGAGGAGCGTCCTTCTTCTCCGGAGCGGCAGCAGGCTTGACGACAGGATTTCCCGCCTTGTCAAGCTCTATCTTCCCCAATGGGTTGTATTTCTGCCGGATGCCCGTAACGGGCTCCGTTCTCTTTTCCGTCTTCCGGGTAGGTTTCTTCTCCTCCTTCTCCCGTTGTTTCTGCTGAAGGAAGCTTGCTGCACGGTCCTTAACGTCCTTGTCGCTCTTGAAAGCGCTGACAAGCGCGCCATACTGTGCCTCGCTGAGTTTGAAGTTCGGGTCTCCCTTCACTTCGCCCAGTTCCTTCTTCTTCTCGAGGAACTCCACTGCCGTCTGGAGTCCTATGTTCAACTCACGTATTGCTTTATTTAATCTTATACTCATTAATCTTAACTTTGGTGTATGTAGTTGGGTGTTGGGTGTTGATGGTTACTCTTTTCAGGGAAATAAGCTAAGGCGTTCCGAACATAGGAGCTAATGGTATCGTCTCACCCTTCTGGCAAACCATTAACACCTATCACCCATCACCTATCAGCCATTGGCGAACTCAGCCTTCAGGACATTGAGGACGTGGTCAACCGTCTCTTCCTCAAGGTCAGCCTTCTCGATAAGCATCTCCCTCGGTGCGTTGAGGACCTGCTTTGCCGTGTCGAGTCCAATGCCCTTGATAGCATCTATAACCCACTGGTCGATTTCGTCAGAGAACTCGTCGAGGTAGATATCCTCCTCCTGGTCATCATTGCTGACCTCGCGGAAGACGTCGATGGTATATCCTGTGAGCATTGACGCCAGCTTAATGTTCAGTCCTCCACGGCCGATAGCCAGGCTGACTTCCTCGGGCTGAAGATAGACCTCAGCCTTAAGGTTCTGCTCATCGATTTTCAGGCTGCTGACCTTTGCTGGCGAGAGTGCGCGCTGGATGAACAGTTTTGTATTGGAGGTGTAGTTGATGACGTCGATATTCTCATTATCGAGCTCACGCACAATGCCGTGAACACGGCTTCCGCGTACGCCCACGCAGGCTCCTACCGGGTCTATTCTCTCGTCGAAGCTCTCTACAGCTATCTTAGCGCGTTCGCCAGGCATACGTGCGATTTTCTTTATTGCAATCAGTCCGTCCTGAATCTCCGGAACCTCAGCCTCGAGCAGGCGCTCCAGGAATGAGTTGTCGGTGCGCGAGAGGATAATCTTCGGATTGTTGTTCTCGTTGTCGACGCGCAGGATGACGGCCCTTACGGTCTCACCCTTACGGTAGACGTCATGTGGTATCTGCTCGCTCTTGGGAAGGATGAGCTCATTGTTCTCGTCGTCGACGAGCAGCACCTCGCGCTTCCAAACCTGATAGACCTCTGCAGAGATGACCTCTCCAATGCGATCCTTGTACTTGTTGTAGAGAGCATCGTGCTCCAGTTCCAAAATCTTGCTGGCAAGCGTCTGCCTAAGGTTCAGGATAGCACGGCGTCCGAACTTGGCGAAGTCGACCTTCTCAGATACATCCTCGCCAACCTCATAGTCGGGCTCAATCTTCTGTGCATCCTTAAGTGAGATTTCCTTGTTCTCATCCTGCACCTCGCCATCAGGCACAACCTTACGGTTACGATATATCTCAAAGTCGCCCTTGTCCGGATTCACGATAACGTCGAAGTTCTCATCGGAACCAAATATGCGTGAGAGGACTGTCCTGAAGCTCTCTTCGAGCACGCTGACAAGCGTTGTACGGTCGATGCGTTTCGTCTCCTTGAATTCGCGGAACACGTCAATCATATTCGGCTGTAGCTCTTCTGTTTTTCTTGCTGCCATAGCTTTACTTGAATCTTATTATGTATTTTGTATATTTTACTTCATCCATGTTGAAGGTATGGTCGACATCCATCTTCACTGGACGCTTCTTACCCTCTACCTTCACCTTCTCATTGACGGCAACGGTGAACTCATTGCCGTCGACACTTTTCAGTACTCCTTTCAGTTTCTTGTTGTCCTTGTCCATAACCTCGACTTCCTCGCCAATATTGATGGCGTACTGCTGTGGTACCTTGAAAGGCTGTCCCAGCCCGGTAGAACCGACTTCGAGCTCATAATCCTCCTTGTCGCGGTCAAGGTTGTCGTTGATGAATTCCGAAAGGCTTACGCAGTCGTCGATAACGACTCCGTCTTTGTGGTCAATTTCGACGACGACCTTGTTGTCATCGTCCACCTGGACGTCTACGAGGAAATACTCTTTCTCACTGTTATCCTCGAGCCATTTGTTGACTAATGTCTTTACAACGTTTTTGTCTATCATAAAATGTTGTTTGGTTTCCGATGCGGTTCATGCATCACCATGAGGCACCACCGTCGGATAAATAAAAATGAGGAGCTTTTGTCAAGCCCCTCATTCCTCTGAACGGTGCAAAGGTACTGAAAATGAGTGGAACTACAAAGGAATTGGCAGACTTTTTCTTTTAAATCCTTATATTTGAGTAAGTTTGGCGTGAGGCGGTTCGTCTTTTTACAGAATTAAAATCGTTTTTTCTTTGAATTGTCTTCAAATTGCATTATCTTTGTCGTCAAATCATCAAAAGCATACTGCCATGACTGAACTCAAAGACAGGTATATCCGTTTCGACTGGGCAATAAAGCGCCTTCTCCGCCAGAAGGCCAACTTCGGTGTGCTCGAAGGCTTCCTTACCGTCTTCCTGAACCAACCGATAAAGATTATAGAGATACTCGAAAGCGAGGGCAACCAGGAGTCGCAGGACGACAAGTTCAACCGTGTAGACATCAAGGCCAAGGACAGCAAGGGGGAGATTATTATCGTAGAGATACAGAACACCAGCGAGCTGTACTACCTGGAGCGCATTCTCTACGGTGTGGCGAAGGCCATTACCGAGCATATAAAGCTGGGCGACACCTACAAGGAGGTAAAGAAGGTCTACTCCATCAGCATCCTGTACTTCGACCTGGGACGCGGCTCCGACTATCTTTACGTGGGACAGAACAGTTTCACAGGCGTACATACACACGACAAGCTGATTATCAACGCGAAGGAGAAGGGCGCACTGGTGCAGAAGAGCCCTACTGAAATATTCCCGGAATACATCATTGTCAGGGTTAACGAGTTCAACAAGGTTGCCGTCACTCCTTTGGAGGAATGGATCGACTATCTCAAGAACGGCGAGATAAAGCCCGACACCGTGGCTCCAGGACTGCAAGAAGCACGCGAGAAACTACGCTACTACTCCATGTCGCCGGCAGAACGCCATGCCTATGACGAGCACATAAATGCCGTGATGATTCAGAACGACGTGCTTGGAACGGCAAAGCTTGAGGGATTGACCGAAGGACGCAAGGAAGGGCTGAAGCAAGGAATGGAACAGGGAATGAAGCAGGGAATGGAACAGGGAATGAAGCAAGGAATGGAAAAAGGCCTTGCCGAGGGACGTTCCAATATGCTCAGGACAGCACACCGGCTGAAGGAACTGGGGCTTTCAACAAGGGACATTGCCAAGGCAACGGGTCTGACCGAAGACGAAATCGGCAACGCCTGATGTCTGAAAATAATTCACAAGAGAAAAAGTAAGAAATGCCCACATCGCAAAAGGATAGCTTCTGCGATGCAGGAGGATAGCTTTTACAACGCAAAAGGACAGCTTTTAAATCGCAAAAGGATAGCTTCTGCATCGCAAAAGGATAGCTTCTGCATCGCAAAAGGATAGCTTCTGCAAGACAAACAACAACCCTCATAACCATTTGTTAAGCAAACAGTTATGAGGGTTGTTATTTTTTTCTTTCTGTTATGGAACTATTTTAAGTGTTTTCCGTATCAATTATGACCAGACGTCATACTTGAAAAGCCTTTACTTATTATCTTTCTTCACCGCTGGGTGCAGGATGCCGTTATACCGCAGAGGATCATTGATAAGGTCCACAGCCGCCTTGTATTGTTTATCGTTTCGCAGACTGTTCTCCACCGTTCCACGCTGATAATAGTAAACAGCCACGAGGTCGGCCTCGATAAGTTGGCGTATAATCTTCTGGTTATAATCAAGGTCCTTAGCCACATTATGCTTCAGCTTCTTCTCTATGGCATCGAATTCCGGCTTGGCATCATCGTAATAGCCTTCAAACTTGGCGAGCTTTTCCAGCTGCTTCAGGTATTTCTCCGTCTCGGCATCATACTTGAAGTTGCTAGCGAGCACTGCCTTCTTGAAATCCTCATAGTCGGCATCGGTAAGGTGGAAGTCCTTGGCCGGGGCGATGGTCGGATGCTCCTTCATGTATTTCAGTTCCCAGTTGAGCAACACCTCAGAGGAGTCGCGGCCTGTGCCAACGAGATAGAACGCAATGTTTGGCAGAGAGTCCGACTTCACCTCTATATCAGGCTTTATGCCGTCGCCATCCCTGACCTCACGTCCACCGGCAGTATGGAAGATATGGGTAAGGGAGTCGGGCACCTGCTCTACGGAACCGCCATTGGAGTGTTTGTAGTTTACTGCCTGTATGCATCGTCCGCTTGGAATGTAATAGCGCGACGTGGTCATTTTCAGTTGTCCGTTGTAGGGCATGTCGAGCGTGGTCTGGACTATTCCCTTGCCATAGGTCTTTGTGCCGAGGACTACGGCACGGTCGAGGTCCTGCAGGCTGCCGGCTGTAATCTCCGAAGCTGATGCCGTCTCGCCGTTGACGAGCACCACAATAGGCATGACGGTATCGATAGGCTCTACGGTCGTGCGATAGTCGCGGTTTGACTGCTTTATCTTGCCCTTAGTCTTCACTATGGAGATACCCTTCGGCACGAACATGTTCACGATGCTTATAGCCTCGTTCATCAGTCCTCCGCCGTTATTTCTCAGGTCAAGGACGAAGGCACGCATGCCGTTCTTCTTCATCTCAAGGAAATCGCGGCGCACGTCGCGGGCACATCCCTCGACATACTGGTTAAGGTTCAGGTAGCCTATGCCGTTATCATTGAGTCCATAGTAGGTAATCGGAGGAAGCTGGATGGTGCGGCGCACCACCTTCTTCTTTATCGTCTTGCCCGTCGCGGGATGCTTGTACTTCAGGATGAACGATGAGCCAGCCTCACCGCGCAGATGGCTGCTGACATAGCTCACGTCCTTGCCAACCATCGTCGAATCGTCGATGGCCAGGATGATGTCGCCCTTCTTCAGTCCTGCCTCGTCGGCTGGCATTCCCTCATACGGCTCGTCAATAACGACATTGCCAATGGTGAAGTTGTAGCGGATAAGCGCGCCTATGCCGGCATACTTTCCTGAGAGCATCATATTGAAGTCCTTGGTCTTGTCGGCAGGATAGAACACTGTATAAGGGTCGAGCGAGCGGAGCATGGAGTTCACGCCGTTACCTATGACATCGTCTGCATTGAGGGTGTCGACGTACATCATGTCGAGTGCCTTGTATATGGCATTGAATGTCTCAAGGTTCTTCGACACGTCGAAGTTGTGCTCGCTGGCATTTGTCTGCGCCGTGGCAGTGAAATTCAATCCCTCAAGGATTATAGCGAGTGATAGAAGGAGTTTCCTCATAATTATTTTATCTCTTTTTTATTGTCTGATTAATGTTAATGGCTGTCATTGCCATGCAAAGGTAACGCAAAGGAATGGATTTTCAAAGAAAAGTCTCGCGTTTTAATACAATATAAGAAACTATAGCTGTTTTCATTGCGAATGACAGAAGGCTAAAGGCACCACTAACCATTATTGCAGAGCTGCGGTCATGGCACGAAAAGACAGCCAGGACTATGCGCGCCAATGCCTTTACCGCACCAAAAAGGCGTCTCTCCAAACGAAGAAACGCCTTGTATCATTCAACTCGCCATATGGCTTTATGCCAGGAATGAGCGGACAATCTTTGAGATTGTGCCACCCTCTGCCTGACCTGCCATCTGCTTGGAGGCAATGCCCATCACCTTGCCCATGTCCTTCATAGAGGAAGCACCGGTCTGAGCAATAATCTCCTTGACCTTCGCGGTAATCTCCTCCTCGGACAGTGCTTTGGGGAGATATTCCTCAATGACATTGACCTGTGCGAGTTCCTCATCGGCAAGCTCTTTACGGCCTGCCTGAGTATAGGTCTCAGCACTCTCCTTGCCTTGCTTGGCAAGTTTCTGTAGGATTTTCAATGCTGCGGCATCGCTGAGTTCACCGTCGGAACCCGGTGCCGTCTTTGCTTCAAGAAACACTTTCTTTATGTTGCGAAGCGTTTCCAGACGGACTTTATCGCGAGCCTTCATGGCTGCCGGTATGTCCTTATTAATCTGTTCGAATAATGCCATAACAAAATTGTTTTTCCTCCAAGCCCCTTTGAATAAAGGGAACGGCAGAACTATAAGCTCCGGCTTATTGGAGGGATATTGTTTTTAACTGTTATTCCATGCTGAAATCAATGACGCCCTGGACCGGCTGCTGTCTCTTTGGCTGTTCTTCTTCCACCGCAGAGCCACTGCCTGTATTCTTTATGTCGTTGAGCATCTGCTTCGTGCGCTTATAGGTTGGCGTACTCTCCACGGCGAGTATGACGTCGTCGTTGTCAAGGTCATCGCTTGAGAAGATGAAGGTGTGCGGACGGCGTTTGTACTGTGTGTTGTCGCTATTCTTATAATAGCGGTCGCGACGGTCGCGACGGTCGGCGGCCTCCTCCTCTTCCTTGCGGATGCGGTCGATGTCTTCCTGCTTCTGGTGTTTGATGTGCTGCCCCATTCCATCAACATTCTCGATGCCAAAGCCGGTAGCAAGAATAGTAACTTTCACTTTTTTGTCGAGTTCCGGATCGAGGGCGAGACCCCATTTAAGTTCAAATCCATCACCGAACTTATTCATGAAGTCGTTGACATCGTTCATCTCTTCCATTGTCAGCCCGGCATTCTCGCCCTTGTCGCTACTGAAATTGATGGACAGGAGTATCTTCTTCGAGTTGTAAATGTCATTATCGTTGAGCAAAGGCGAGTTCAGAGCGTCCTCGATAGCCTGCTTAACACGACCTTCGCCCTCTCCATAGCCTGTGGACATGATGGCAACGCCACCGTCCTTCAGGACCGTCTTCACGTCATTGAAGTCGAGGTTTATCAGTCCATGGACTGTAATAATCTCAGCGATGCTCTTTGCCGCTACGCTAAGTGTGTCGTCGGCTTTGCCGAAAGCCTCAAGGACAGGCATGTCGCCATAGATCTCGCGAAGGCGTTCGTTGTTGATAACGAGCAGCGCATCGACATGCTTTGCCATCTCCTCAACACCGTCGAGGGCCTGGTCGATTTTCTTGTTGCCCTCAAAGCGGAAAGGAATGGTTACGATTCCTACGGTGAGGATGCCCATATCCTTGCTCACGCGGGCTATAACAGGAGCGGCTCCTGTGCCCGTTCCTCCACCCATACCGGCTGTGATGAACGCCATCTTGGTGCCGTCGGAAAGCATTTTCTTTATTTCGTCGAGAGTATCCTCGGCTGCCTGTCGCGCTCTTTCCGGTTTGTTGCCGGCGCCAAGGCCTTCCTTGCCGAGCTGTAGATGTACAGGTACCGGACTGTCGTTAAGAGCCTGGGCATCGGTATTACAAAGTACGAAGCTCACATCGTGGATACCTTCCTTGTACATGTGGTTCACGGCGTTGCCGCCACCGCCTCCGACACCAATGACCTTTATGATGCTGTCGTTCTTGTCAGGCGCACCAAAGTCCAATATATCAATTTTTTTATTGTCGTCTGCCATAATACTAATTCAAAAAACAATGTTCAAAATTCAAAACTGTGCTTATCCGAGGATGCCGGTTTCCAACAGAGAGGAAGAAGGACAGACCGGCATGTCGCCAGACATCATTCATCCTCAGGGTCCATCATGCCTCCCAGGAAATTCTTTATCTTTCTACCGAACTTGCGGATAGGGCTGTTGCGACGTCGCTCCTCCTCTTCCTTGCGGCGGCGTTCTTCTTCTTCCTCACGCTTGCGGCGTTCTTCCTCCTCACGCTTGCGACGGAGCTCTTCCTCCTTCTTTGCCTTTTCGGCGGCAGTAAGCACTACACCCTTGGCAATCTCGTCATTGCTGCGGGGAACGCGATGGACGTCGGCAGTGGTAACGCCAGCCTTCTTGTCGTTTCCAAAGAGGTTGCCACTTGCGTCAAACTCGCCACCTGCACAGTTCATATCGCCCTTTGCCAGCAAGCCCAGGAGGGTGTTCATGCGCCCGTCATGGCTGTTTATAAGTTTGTTGTTCGATGTTATGGTCTGATTAACGAACTTGGCGACACGAATCTTCTCAACATGAGTGTGGTTGTGGAATGCCTTCTTGATGTTGCGCATATTGGCACCGCCGCCTGTAAGGACTATGCCTCCAAGCAATTTGTCGGCATACTCTGACGGTACTTGGTACCACACATTCTCTATTATCTCTTCCAAACGTGCCTCAACAATCTCAACGAACTTGCGGCTCGGCACCGTCCTGTCATCATCAAGCGGATAGTTGAGCGTATTGTCAATGTCGCTGTTCTCAGTATATGCGCTGCCGTACTTCAGTTTCATCTCCTCAGCCTCGCTCTCCTCTATCTGCAATGACGCGATATCACGGGTGATGTTGCTTCCTCCAAGAGGGATAACAGCCAGATGGCGCAGGACATTCTTATAGTAGACCGACACAGTGGTCGTATCTGCACCAAGGTCGACGAGCACGCAGCCTCCACGTTTCTCGGCTTCGCTCAGTACGCTGTCAGCAAGAGCGAACGGTGCAAGATAGAGTTCCGCAATGGCTATTCCTGCCTTGTCGAAACATGTGTTCAAGTCGTCATAGAACTGCTTGCGCCACAGGATATTCAGGAAGTTGCCTTCGAGGCGTGTGGCCTTTATTCCGACGGGGTCTATCTGGTACTGCTTGTCAACCTTATATTCTTGTGTAGCCGCATCAAGAATCTCCTGGTCAGGATAGCTCATGCTGCGGTTTGCATCCATCAGCTCATTAATCATTTCGCTAGTAATCATCGTCTCCTCAGGGAATTCCTTTACGATGACATTCCTCACGCTTCTTATCGACTGTCCGCCGACTCCTACAAACACTTGTGTTATCTCGCGGTGCAGCTGTGCCTTCAGTTTGTTAATGATTGTGGTTATACACTGTCCGGTCTTGGCAATGTTGTAGACAACTCCCTTGCGGATGCATTGTGAGGAGTCCTCGGTCACAACAGCAAGGACATTGATACTGCCGTCAAGGTTCTTCTTTCCGGCAATACCTCTGATGTTTGATGAGCCTAGTTCAATGGCTACTATGAATTCGTTTGCCATATTTTGAGTTGTTGTAATATTGTTTTTATCTTTATTCTACTATCCTTCCAATTCGTGCAGGGAAACAGAGTCGCTGTCCTTATGCCCGCTCCTCTGCTTCGTTTCCTTGCTTTCTTCTTTCTTCTCTGAGGGTTGCTCCTCGGCAGGCGGTTCCGACGACTTGTCACGCTTGCGGCATACTATCTGATTGTCGAACTCCACATCAATGTAAGAGTACTTGTTCCAACCAACCTTGTTAAGTCCGTACTTATAGAAGGTCAGTGTCCGGTCAAGCTTACCGTTGACATAGTCAGTAACCTCCTTGTTTATCTGCGACCAATATTTTCCTCGCGGAAGTTTGCCTATATATATAATGTGGTCGCCGACCCGTGGCACCAGTTCAATGCCGAGGTCAGGGAGCACGTTAATCTGTTCAACCTGATTACGCCAGAAGTCGTTGGCCATTATGGCACGGGCAAGCGGCGTAATATAGAATCTTGCGTAGTTGGCCGACACATATCCCGTAACAACAGGCAGGTCGCTCGTGTACTTAGAGTTAGGCATTATGCCGCCATGGTCGTCAAGATAGTAGTCATCACCCCGGACGCCCTTAACCCTGATCAGTGGTGTTCTCTGGGTGATGGTTATGCAGACGTGCCCGTCATCCGTCTTGTAGCATTCCGCCGTTTTGACGAAGGGAATTCCGGAGCCGCCATTCACCGGAGCCATAGCCTCCTCAAGGCTCCGCGGGTTTATAGAGTCCATCTTCTTCCCCAAAGGATACAAGCCCTTGCTCTGCAGCAACTGCTTTATCTCTGTAGCACTGAGGAAGCCGGCATCACTGGAATCGGCGACGCTAATCTCCACCTTGGAGCACACCCTGTTAACCTTCTTGGGCTTGTTGAATGACGTTACAGCAAGCACAAGGTAGATGCCTAATATGACATCAAGGACTCCTATGATTATTTTCTTAACCCGAGGACGCATTGTCTTGTTGGAGCCGCAATGACATTGCGGCATACTGAACTTCCACGGCGATTACTTCGCCTTTATCTTTATACTGTCTTTCCTTACTAAAAATTTACTTTTCCTTTGCCTTTATTATCTCGGCGATTTGCGGAACGAGGTCATCGAGGTTGCCGGCGCCAAGGATTTCGAGCACATCGAAGTCGCGATTTCTGACATAATCGAGCACGTCATCCTTCTTTATCATTGTCTTCTCCACGCCCGCCTTTATGTTATCGTAGATAAGCTTGCTGGAGACGCCAGGTATCGGCTCCTCACGTGCCGGATAGATGTCGGTGAGCACCACCTCATCGAAGTTGCTCAGCGATGCGGCGAAGTCCTTGTAGAAATCGCGTGTACGAGTGTAGAGGTGCGGTTGGAACATAACCGTAATCTTGCGGTTCGGATATATTTCCCTAAGACTCTTCGCGCTCATTAGAATCTCCTTTGGATGATGCCCGTAGTCAGACAGAAGCACGTGCTTGGAATTCCGAATCTTGAAGTCGAAGCGTCTGTCTACGCCCTCATAAGACTTCATTCCGCTACGTATCTCGTCGGCGGTGCACCCGTTGAGCTGTGCCATTGCCATAGCGGCAACGCCATTCTCAATATTGATTGGAACCGGCTGTCCGAGCTGTACATCCTTGATGTTCTCCACCGGAGATACAAAGTCGAAAATGATCTCACCGTTCTCAATGCGAATATTCTCAGCATGGAAATCGCCATTGTCACGGCTGTAGGTGTAAGTCCTTACCCCTTCCTGCACATTAGGCTTCATCTCCAGTCCGGTATGTATGATGAGCGCACCTCCAGGCTGTATAAGCTCAGAGTAATGGCGGAAGCTCTCCAGATAAGCCTCCTTGGTTCCATAAATATCCAGGTGGTCCGGGTCTGTAGCAGTGATAACGCTCATCCACGGGCGCAACCAATGGAACGAGCGGTCGAACTCATCAGCCTCGATGACCACGTAGTCGCTCTTGTCAGAGAGGATATAGTTGGTTCCATAGTTTTTCGAGATGCCGCCAAGGAAGGCGTTACAGTCAACGTGGCTCTGATGCATGATGTGCGCACACATCGTCGAAGTTGTAGTCTTTCCGTGCGTACCTGCAACGCAGAGGCCCTTATGCGCACGCGTCAGTATTCCCAGCACCTGTGCGCGTTTCTGCACCTCGAATCCGTTTTCACGGAAGAACGTTAGTTCCTTATGCGTGCTCGGAATTGCAGGGGTGAAAACCACGAGAGTGGTCTTCGGATCCCGGCAAGCGTTAGGTATCTGGTCCACGTCATCTTTGTAGTGGAGGATCATCCCCTCCTTCTCAAGAGTGCGTGTTAGCGGTGTTGTCGTCTTGTCATAACCGGCAACAATGAATCCCTTATGATTGAAGTAGCGTGCGATGGCGCTCATGCCTATGCCGCCGATACCTACGAAATATACTGACTTAATATCTTTCAGTTCCATTTTTTATAGACTTTTGATAGACTATGATAGATTTTTTATAGACTTGATAGACTATGACAGGCCTTATAGACTTAAACAGACTACGATAGACTTTCATAGAATTGACATACCTTGACAGCCCAGATGAAGAACTCTGAAGGACTATGGCAAAGCACTATCTTTTTATTAGCTTGAGGACCTCGTCGGCAATGACGTCGGCAGCATTCTTCAGTCCCATCTTCCTGACGTTCTCAGCAAGAGCCTTCAGCTCAGCATCGTCGTTGACCGTCTCAATAGCGAGCTTGAGAAGCTTGTCGGGAGCCTCAGCATCCTCAACATAGAGAGCGGCGTGGCGATTGACCAAAGCCATAGCGTTCTTCCGCTGATGATCTTCGGCAACATTAGGGCTCGGAACGAGTATCACCGGTTTCCCAATAAGCTGGAACTCACTGATGGAGCTTGCTCCTGCACGACTAATGACCAGATCGGCAGCCTTATAGGCGGCTCCCATATCGCTGACAAAATCAAGAATCTTGAGGTTCGGCAGTTCCTTTCCCTTCATGAACTCCATGATTTTAGCGTTATAGTACTTTCCTGTCTGCCATATGAACTGCAGTCCACTATTCTTCACAAGGTCCAGATGCTGCTGTATGCTCTCGTTCATGGTGCGTGCGCCAAGGCTCCCACCGACAATCAGTATCGTCTTCTTGTCGGGTTCCAGCCCGAACGCCTTCCTCGCCTCTTCCACCGACAGAGGAGAGTCCAGGACGTTCTGTCTCACAGGATTTCCTGTCATAATGAGTTTGTCGGCAGGGAAGAAGCGTTCCATTCCCTCATAAGCCACACAAATCTTCTGCACACGCTTAGCGAGCAGCTTGTTGGTAACACCAGCGTAGGAGTTCTGTTCCTGGATGAGGCACGGGATGCCCATCTTCGCGCACTCATAGAGCGTAGCCCCGCTGGCATATCCGCCCACGCCAACTGCAACCATGGGCTGGAACTGCCTTATAATCTTGCGTGCCAGCCTCAGGCTCTTGAACAAATCCCACAGCACAGCCACGTTCTTCAGCTTGTGCGCACGGTTGAAGCCCTTTATAGGCAGTCCTTTTATCTCATAGCCGGCAGCCGGAACGCGCTGCATCTCCATGCGTCCTTCGGCTCCAACAAACAAAATCTTCGCCTCAGGGTGTTTTGCCTTGATAGCGTTGGCAATGGAAACAGCCGGAAAGATGTGTCCCCCGGTTCCTCCGCCACTTATTATGACTCTCAGTTCACTGTCCATTTTTATGGTCGTTTCTTATTTAACGGCAAAGATAATAATATTTTCGCTCTTATTATAATTTTACAAGTATTTTAATCATTATCAACATTTTCACGCCATCTGCACCTGCGGTTCTGCCGCCGAGCCATCCTTTTGCGTCTTGCGCTTTGCAGAACGGCTTACGCTGAGCATGGCACCCATGTAAATACAGTTGATAATGCTCGACGTTCCACCCTTACTTATCAGCGGCAGAGGCTGTCCCGTGACAGGCGCAAGTCCCACGGCTACAAGCATGTTGAACAAAGCCTGCGTCACCAGGAGCAGTGCCAGTCCCATTATGAGGAACGCCGGGAACGCATTCTCGCACCGTCCCGCAATCTTTCCAGCACGGAACAGGAGCACGATATACAGGAACAGCACTACGGCAGCACCCTCTATGCCCATCTCTTCAATGATAATGGCATAAATGAAGTCGGAGAAAGCCTGAGAGAGGAAGTCGCGTTCCTCAGAGTTCCCCGGTCCCTTTCCCACAACATTCGACGAGGCGATGGCTATGTTGGCATGAGCCACCTGCGCATCCTTGTCAAGGTCATAGTCCTCCGGCTTCACCTCCTTTGTATCGAAGAAGTCCTCCAGTCGTGCCTTCCATGTATCCGCACGATGGAAGATCTTGTCGAAGATGCCCGGTTCCTTCTTTGGCTCGGCAGCCGTCTGCTCTGTGAGGTTGTCCTTTTTGTCAGGCTCTTTCGTATTGTCGGCATTTCCGACTAACAGGACCATGACAAGCATGAACACGCCAAAGGCAGCTATTCCACCTATCAGTTTCAGCATCAGCTTCTTCGGTACCTGTCCGATGAACATCATCATTATAACCACGAAGAACAGCAGCGCGGCCGTCGACAGGTTTTCAAGTGCTATGGGGCCGATGAGAAATATGCAGATAAGCATTATATACTTGAACGCTTTCTTGTCGGCTCCGTTCGGAGTCTGCATAGCACTGAGAATCTGTGCCACAGCCAATATCACCGTACCCTTAGCAATCTCGGAAGGCTGGAACTGTATGCCCAGGAACGACAGCCACCTGCTCGCTCCGTTGGTCGATTGTCCAGCGACGAGCACCCAAAGCAGCGTAACAAAAGACAGGAAGATAAGAATCGGTGTCGCCAGCTTGAAGTACTTGCACTGTACGTTCAGCACACAGAGCATGGCAAACGTGCCGAAGGCAAGTATGGTAACATGGTAAATGATTGGGCTCCAGAAGTTACCACCCTTGTACGACAGCGAGCTGGAAGCCGAGTAGACCTCCACGATGCTTATCATGCAAAGGAAGAAGAAGACCATCCATATGACCTTGTCCCCCTTGAAGAGATTTCCTATTGTTTTGTCTTTCATCAACTTACGATGCTATAATATTTTTCCTTAAGTTATATTCAAATCTCCGGACCTTTTTCCAAATCCTATGAATGTTACTTTCAATCACCATGAAGGCGTGCTCAAGAGCACTACTGTCGGACTAAAGGGTCAGGAAGTTCTTCGCCAACCGCCTTTCATGGCAATGGGGCAGGCGCGACACCTGCCCCTCTACCGGGCATTCCACATTCATCAACAACAAAAGCTATCGCTATTTCACCTTACCTTCATGCCGCTCTTAGCATGCCGGAACAAGGTATTGGCTGCGATAATCCTTATGACAAAGAGACTCACAGTTCTCTAACACAAGTCTTGAACTGTTCGCCCCTATCCTCCAT
>SAMEA3663069__coassemble_550_pt1 | contig 26721 bp, 29 predicted proteins | sample SAMEA3663069__metabat2_low_PE_007 | metagenome-assembled genome bin SAMEA3663069 (sample SAMEA3663069) | pig gut metagenome | biome: pig gut; feature: pig-associated habitat; material: faeces | place: France | collected 2012 | reverse complement strand
ATCTTCTTAAGCTCTGAAGCCACCTGGATGCCACTTCCCACAACAACGACATCGATGTCATTGGACGGACGCTCCAGAAAGAGGTCACGGACGTAACCACCTACTACATAACACTCTAGCCCCAAGCCGTCGGCTGCTTTCGAAATTAAATGGAATATGTCTTTATCAAGCAACTTTGCAAGCTGCTCGTCTGATAAATCTCTCATTGCAATGGATTTTTATTTTTGGACTGCAAAGGTAAAGATAATAATTAAAAATTGAAAATGAAAACATGAAAATAACATCACGTGCCATCCTTTTACATATATTTTACAGCTTATTTTTTGTCATTCCAACGAAAATAAGTATTTTTGCAAATCGAACATCTATATAAAGAAATGTCACTGGACACCACAAAAACTGAAAAGGAATTCAAGCAGGCTATGGCGGAATGCCGCGAAGTTTTCGCCAACAAGCTGAAGGATTATAGTGCGTCTTGGCGCATAATGAGGCCGCAAACGCTCACTGATCAACTCTTCATAAAGGCAAAGAACATACGGGCTTTCGAGATTTCGGGAGAAAGCCGTGTGGGAGACAGCATGAAGTCGGACTTCATGGCGCTCATCAACTATGGCATCATCGGACTGATACAGCTGGAGAAGGGCTTTGCAGACCGTGTGGACATTAGCAGCGAGGAGGCCTTGGCTCTCTACGACAAGTATGCCGGACAGACATACGAGCTGATGCTGAAGAAGAACCATGACTATGGTGAGGCATGGAGGGACATGCGGGTGAGCTCATACACCGACCTGATACTTACCAAGATAGAGAGGATAAAGGAGATAGAGGACCACAACGGAAAGACGACGGTCAGCGAGGGGATAGGCTCCAACTACATGGATATCATCAACTATGCCGTCTTCGGAGTCATAAGGGAGACTTGTCCTGATGATGAAGAAAGGAACTAAGCCGGGAATATGACTACAGGCTGCAAGAATATATATCACAGGCTATCGGCATCCAAGCCGATGAGAAAGGCTCTGGCTACTGTTGTCAACATCTGCCGGATGCTTCTGGGACTCACTTTCGTGTTCTCAGGATACGTAAAAGCCATCGACCCGACAGGCACGAAATATAAGATAGAGGATTATCTGGGAGCCGTCGGCGTGGGGGGAGTGCTCCCGGACTATGTAACGATCACCATAGCTATTCTGCTGGCAGGACTGGAATTTTCCTTGGGAATATTCATGCTGCTTGCCATCAGACGGCGTCAGGTATCAAAGATAATGCTCGCCTTCATGGCGGTGATGACGCTGATAACGGCATGGCTGGCAATATTCAACCCGATAACCGACTGTGGCTGCTTCGGCGACGCCATACACTTGACAAACTGGCAGACGCTGGGCAAGAACATCGTACTGCTCCTTGCAACTCTGATCGTTGCGCGGTGGCCGCTGAAAATGGTGAGATTTATATCAAGGCCCAACCAATGGATTGCCATAAACTTCACCATACTGTTCATACTTGTCAGCTCTATATGGAGCATATATCACCTTCCTCAATTCGATTTTCGCCCATATCACATCGGTGTGAACATCAAGAAGGCGATGGAAATACCACCAGGAGCGAAACAGCCGAAGTTCAAAACGACCTATACCTTGGAGAAGAATGGCGTCAGGAAAGAGTTCGATGAGAACAACTATCCGTTCAACGACACGGCATGGGTATTGAAAGACCCCGACAAGGATGTCAAGACGGAACTCATAGAGAAAGGTTACGAGCCGCCTATCCACGACTTCTCGATAACCAACGAGCAAACAGGAGAAGACATAACCGACTCAGTGCTTACCGCAAAGGGATATACCTTCCTGCTGATATCGCCGTACCTTGAGAAGGCCGACGACTCCGATTTCGGCAACCTGGACTTCATATATGAGTATGCTGAGGAAAACGGGTACCATTTCTACGGACTCACGGCAAGCAACGATGACGGAATAGCACACTGGAGGGACATCACGGGTGCAGAATATCCGTTCTATATCGCCGACGGGACAACGCTTGAGACCGTCATCAGGAGCAATCCAGGACTGCTGCTGCTCAAGGATGGTACCATAATACGAAAATGGAGCCACAACGACTTACCAGATGAGACCGTGCTGACAGGCAGATTGGAAAAGATTGAGGCAGGAAGACTGGAGACGGATTCGGTTCCGAAGAAGGTCATGAGCGTTATGCTATGGTTCGTGCTGCCGCTTTTGCTGCTTATACTTGCCGACAGGCTATGGGCATGGACCAAGTGGGTGAAGAAGAAAGAAACATCTAACAAGTTATATCAACTAATTAACAACAAAAGAAACATGAGAAAGAAAATTGTAGCAGGCAACTGGAAAATGAACATGAACCTGCAAGACGGTGTCGCACTGGCAAAGGAAATCAACGAGACACTTAAGGCTGACAAGCCTAACTGTGGCGTTATCATCTGCACTCCTTTCATTCATCTTGCAAGCGTCGCACAGGTCCTCGACCCTGAGGTTGTAGGACTGGGTGCCGAGAACTGCGCCGACAAGGAGAAGGGTGCCTACACCGGTGAGGTAAGTGCCGAGATGGTAAAGTCGACAGGAGCCCAATACGTAATCCTTGGACACTCCGAGCGCCGTCAATACTATCATGAGACAGCCGAGATCCTCAAGGACAAGGTCCAGCTTGCACTGAAGAACGGTCTGAAAGTGATCTTCTGCTGTGGTGAGACACTTGAAGAGCGCGAGGCAAACAAGCAGAACGAGGTTGTAAAAGCTGAACTCGACGGAAGCGTGTTCAACCTCTCTGCTGACGAGTGGAAGAACATCATCCTCGCTTACGAGCCGATCTGGGCCATCGGCACAGGCAAGACTGCTACAGCTGAGCAAGCTGAGGAGATGCTGGCATACATCCGTTCTATCGTTGCGGACAAGTATGGAAAGAGTGCCGCTGAGGATACTACCATCCTCTATGGTGGCAGCTGCAAGCCAGGAAATGCTCCTGAGCTCTTCGCAAAGCCTGATATCGACGGCGGACTCATCGGCGGTGCTTCTCTGAAGGCAGCTGACTTCAAGGGCATCATCGATGCTTGGAAGAAGTAAACAGACGCAAAAAGCAAGATTATTGCATAAATGATATGTGCGGGCAACAATTCATTGCCCACACATATCTTTACATTAGACAGTTGATTTTCGAAGTTTTTCACTCTTTACTATGAAACAGTTCATTGCAACTTTTATTCTACTTATCGCTTCACTCCTTACTGTACAGGCACAGTCGGTGGGACACGGAGCCGATATAGACGCTCAAATAAACAGCCGCCCGGCACAAAAGCAACCGAAGAAGCCACAAGCTGAACCAAAGAAGCCTGTAGAGCCTTCATCAAGCGAGGCCGCTCCATCAGGCACACGCATGAAGATGGTGCTACGGAAGATAAAAGTACGCAAGAAGACTCCAGAGGAACTGGCTGAGACAAGGACGAAGGTAACAAAGGGAGTACACCACGAGCAGGGCTTCCGCATACAGGTCTACGCCGGCGGGAACACGAGAATAGCCCGCCAACAGGCTGAGCGTGCCGGACAACAAGTCAAGGCAGCAATGCCAAACCAGCCCGTCTACGTCCACTTCTACAGCCCACGATGGAGCTGCAGGGTGGGAAACTTCAAGACATACAACTCTGCACTTGGAACACTAAGACAGATACGTCGCATTGGATACAAAGGTGCCATCATTATTCGTTCCACCATAACCGTAAAGGATGTAGAGTATGTTGACAATGATGATGCACTAGACGAATAGAGAAAACATGAACCCAGAAACAGAATTCCGCGAGGGACTCGATGAACTCGCAAAGCACTACAAGAGCATTCTAGAACTTTTAGGTGAAGACCCGGACCGTGAGGGGCTCCTGAAAACGCCTATGCGGGTGGCAAAGGCCATGCAGATACTGACACGCGGCTATACGCAGGACCCACACAAAGTGCTCACCGACGCACTGTTTGAGGAGAAATACAATCAAATGGTCATTGTCAAGGACATTGACTTCTTCTCAATGTGCGAGCACCACATGCTCCCGTTCTATGGAAAGGTACACGTAGCGTACATACCTAATGGCTTCATAACAGGATTAAGCAAGATAGCACGCGTGGTGGACATCTTCTCCCACCGGCTGCAGGTGCAGGAACGGCTGACAGAACAAATCATGGAATGCATCAACACCACACTGAAGCCACAGGGGGTGATGGTTGTCATTGAGGCAAAACACATGTGCATGCAGATGCGTGGAGTGGAAAAGCAGAACTCCATCACCACAACGAGTGCATACAGTGGCGTCTTCGACTCGCTGAAGACGCGTAATGAATTCATGAATTTATTACGGGGAGAGAGCAAGAGAATCTAATTCTGCTGTCTCATCTGCATTATAATGAAGGCAAGAATAGTCTATGTCAATATTTAGATTAGTAAAGCAAAAGCTCAATCTGGCTGAACCAAAGCCATGCCTCCAAAATGCCGTATAATGAATATAGTCTTTTAACAATATAACTTCCGATTCTCAATCAATGGGAAGTCGGAGAATGTCTTGAATATGAAGTTTATCTCATGGAATGTAAACGGACTTCGCGCCGTTTTGAAGACACATTCAACAAGCTTGACGCTGACTTCTTCTGCATACAGGAGACAAAGATGCAGGAGGGACAGCTCGACTTGTCATTCCCTGGCTATGAGTCGTACTGGAACTATGCCGACAAGAAAGGGTACTCTGGCACCGCCATCTACACCAAACACCATCCTCTGTCAGTAAGCTATGGCATAGGAATTGACGAGCACGACCACGAGGGAAGAGTTATCACTCTTGAAATGCCTGACTTCTATCTCGTCTGCGTCTACACGCCAAACTCTCAGAACGCTGAGGAGAAAGGAGGAATGCCACGACGTCTGGATTACCGCATGCAGTGGGAGACCGACTTCCAGGCATATCTCCACAAGTTAGACCAGTCAAAGCCAGTCATAGTCTGCGGTGACATGAATGTAGCCCACGAGGAGATAGACATCAAAAATCCTTCAAGCAATCATAAGAATGCTGGATTTACCGATGCAGAGCGCGAAAAGATGACAGAGCTTCTAAATAATGGCTTTACCGACACCTTCCGCTCCCTGTATCCAGAACAGGTTACTTACAGCTGGTGGTCATACCGCTTCCACGCAAGGGAGAAGAATGCGGGCTGGCGCATAGACTACTTCCTAATTAGCAACAGGTTGAAAGAACGCATGGAGGACGCAAGGATCCTCACAGATATTATGGGCAGCGACCATTGTCCGGTAGAACTTGACCTTAAGTAAAGCCTATGGGAGCCCGCATCAAGATATGGGTTATCATGGTTCTGACGCTCGCCGCCATCCTCGTTTATGCTTCCGTGGGTGGCGACGAGTTGGAAATTAATGGCTTCAAGTTTAGGAAACTTGATATAAGCGACCTGCTCGACGATACAAAAAGAGAAACATTAAAACAGGCGGAAGACAGCCGTTCTATTCCAAGCAGCGTTGATTCCACCAGACAACGTGTTCTGTTCTTCGGCGATTCCATGACCGAAGGACTCTTCTACAGTCTTGACGACTACTGCCAGGCTAACGGGCACACACTGTACAGTATCACGTGGTACAGTGCTACGACTGAATCGTTTGCCAAGAGCAATATCCTTGATACGTACATAAGGCTTTACCATCCCACATATTTTATTATTTGCTTAGGTAGCAATGAACTTTTCGTAAAGGATCTGCCGGAAAGAAAGAGATACATACAGACTATCCTCAAAAAGCTTGGGAACTATCCTTACGTCTGGATTAGTCCCCCCAACTGGACGAAGGATACCGGGATGGACTCTATAATACGCCAGACTGTAGGAGATAAAAGGTTCTTCAACTCATCAAGCCTGACACTGGAGCGAAGCGACGACCACATACATCCCACAATAGGAGCATCGGCAGAATGGATGAAGCATATCGCCATATGGCTGCAATCGCCCGGCAAGACAGCTAATCCTATAATACTGAAAAGGCCGGACAGAAAATTCAAGCATAGATTCACCGACTATTATCAGACTGACTTCAAAGAATTTTCTGGTGATGACAATCCGGAACGGCACCGCCACTTCTTCAGGTAGACGTAGACAAGCATAACAATAATGCAAGAAGATAATTCTGAAGACAAGTTGTTTTTCTTGAATTATAAGAACCAAGAACAGTCTCACACGCAACAGAATAATGATTAGCATAGGGAACATAACAAATGCGATAATGACGTTCATCACCCAGCCTGACAAGGACTGGTCGATAGCGGCATTCCCGTTCTTTGTTACGTTCATCATCTTCTACATCATTTTCATAGGACTATGCCGGACACGGCGCAATATCGCACTCTCCTACGTCATATTGTTCGGACTGTTCTTCGCCTGGAAGGCTAACGGATGGCTGATGCTGTTGCTTCCTGCCACAACGGTAATATCATGGTGGGGAACAAGGCTGATGATGCGTGCCAAGAGACATAGGGGCTTGTGGCTTGCAGCGATAATCACCGTCGACCTCCTGCCGCTGCTTTACTTCAAATACACCAATTTCCTGCTTTCAATATTCAACAGCTTGCTGGAAAGAAACTTTGCCCCACTCGACATTTTCCTGCCAATAGGATTATCGTTCTACACTTTCCAGGCAATAAGCTATTCCGTTGATGTATACAAATGGAGATTCACGCGGGAGACGCCCCTACTCTATTATGCTTTCTACCTCACATTCTTCCCGTTGCTTCTTGCCGGACCTATCACCAGGGCCGAGGTCCTTATCCCTCAGATTTCACAGTTCAGCACAAAAGACCCTACACTAAAAAGGCGTAATTCCACTCTTGCCTACGAGGGATTGTGGCTTATAATCATCGGACTGATAAAGAAAGCCGTCATAGCCGATTATATTGCCCAGTTCAACAACTTGGTATTTGCGGATCCGGCGGCATACTCCGGGTTTGAAAACCTAATGGCCGTATTGGGCTTTACGTTACAAATATTCTTCGATTTCTCCGGCTATAGCGACATAGCCATAGGACTGGCGGCACTGATGGGATTCAAGTTGAACGACAACTTCAACTTCCCATACCAAAGTCTGAACCCCACCGAATTCTGGCACAGGTGGCATATAGCCCTGTCCACGTGGTTCCGCGACTACATGTACATACCACTTGGCGGCAACAGGCACGGGCTGGCACGGACATGCATGAATATATTCCTCACTATGCTCGTTGCAGGGCTGTGGCATGGAGCATCATGGATGTTTGTTCTGTGGGGAGCTATGCACGGCGCAGGGCTCGTCATTCATAAGATATGCAAGAAGTTGTTCCTTGACAAGATTCCAGACACACTAATAGTGCGCATCATAAGCTGGACACTTATGTTCTCATTTGTCTGCACAACATGGATATTCTTCCGCGCCGACAGCATAGGTTCTGCACTGACGATAATCGGAAGAATAAGCACAGACTTTCATCCAGATTATATTATCCCGTTCATTGACGCCCGTCCGCTGTGGCTCTTGTTGGTAGCTTTGGGACTGGAGCTCCACAGCATCAGAAGAGATGATTACGATTGGCTGGAAAGGGAGTTCATTGAAATGCCGTGGTTTGTAAAGTTCATATGCTTTGCCGTCACCATTCAGCTGGTAATCAGCTTCAGCCAGCAAAGTGTCCAGCCATTTATATATAGTCATTTCTAATTCAAGGACATCCTAAAGCTATGGCATCGGAAGTAAATTCAAGAGATTATTTATAACCAGCTTGGTTGTCCTTCCGCCGTTTGTAGAGACGTTCAGTACTGCGAATCGTCTGCCGTAGGTTTATAGCTGAAGTGAATTCCGGCCATCGCTTGAGTATATAATCAAGCTGTTGGTTGGCAATATCATAGGCGTTTAGCTGGCTGTAGCAATAAGCGCGGTTAAACCAATAGTCCTTATTGTCTGGATCCATCTCCAAGGCGTGCGTGAAATCGACGATGGCACTGTCGTACTTCTCCTCTCTGAGACGCGACATGGCACGGAGCTCGAAATAATCAACAAAGAAGGGGTTCAAGTCTATTGCCTTGGTACAGTCGTTCTCAGCCCCTTTGTAGTCATCAAGATGATACTTGGAGACCCCGCTTAGATACCAGGCCTCATTCTTGTCAGGACGCAGTCCGACGACACGCTGGAATATCTGCAACGCAACAACGTAATATCCGTTATCAAGCGAAGACCGTCCCTCGTCCATTAGTTTTTTAATATTGTACTGCGCACATGAAGGCAGGCATATAACAAGAAGGACAACCAATATGGCTGTCCGTCTGAATGTATGAAGAATAGCAATACCTTCTTTCATCTTTTAGTCCTATTCACACTTGCGGTACGAAGACGAGGGACGGAAAACCGTCTCGTCCCTCATTCATTACACTTTTTCTACTTCTTATATGGCTTTACGCGGTATCCGCAACGGATGCGTCCGGCAGCAAGAGCCTTGAGCTTGCTGCGTATCATCTGTTTGCGGAACGGACTAAGGTGGTCTATGAAGAGCCTGCCTTCCAGATGGTCGAACTCATGCTGCATCACACGTGCCAGATAGCCGTCAACCCATTCGTCGTGAGCTTCAAGGTTCTCATCGAGCCATTTGGCGTGAACACGCTTGGAGCGCTTCACCGACTCGTGGATACCAGGGAGGGAGAGACAGCCCTCCTCAAGCGTCTCAGTGTTATCCTCATCGGTTTCCAGGATATGGCCATTTATAAACGCATGCTTAAAGCCCTTGTACTCCGGCAGTTCATCGCTTAGAGGTTCAAGGTCGATGATGACCACGCGGATGCTTTTTCCAATCTGCGGAGCAGCAAGTCCTACGCCGTCGCTGGCTGTATTGGTCTCAAACATATCCTGAATAAGTTCCTTCAGATTAGGATAATCGGTCGGAATGTCCTGAGCCACCTTGCGGAGCACAGGCTGACCATATGTATATATTGGTAAAGTCATTACTTAAAATTAATTGATAATTGACAACTTAATATTTTAATCCCGAATACCTTCCGGCTATATGAAATAGCAATGAATTTATGAGCTGCACGAACACCGCTACTCAAGCTAAAGTCCTTTCGACTTCATATAATCCTGTAGGATTATTGTTGCGGATATCTCATCGACAAGACCCTTGTCCTCACGGCGTCGTTTCTTGCCTACGCCACCGGCAATCATTGCCTGATGGGCTATAACAGACGTGAAACGCTCATCATAGAACGTTATAGGAACAGTGGGGACAGCCTTCTTCCATCGGTTGACGAACTGCTCCACACGTCCAAGGTTCTCACTGGGTTGCCCGTTAGGCTGCGTCGGACGCCCGATAACTATTTCCTCCACGCCTTCTCTTGAGACGTAGTCCTTGAGGAAATCGAACAATCCGGACGTCTCCACGGTCGCCAGTCCATTGGCTATTAGCTTCAATGGATCGGTGACCGCAAGTCCAGTCCTTTTCTTACCATAGTCTATAGAGAGTATTCTTCCCATGCTTCAATGTTTCCAAGCAATAGCTGCTGGCCCCGAATAACACGGGTCCATGCCCCTATAGCTTAAAAGCCAAAACACATAAGCAATAGTTCCGCCTCGGTCTACTTGGCAAGAATCCATGCATCACCCTTAGGATTGTACATGGAGCCCTTTATGGCATTACGGCTGCTTACAGCCTCACCCTTGGTGTCGGCTGTGGCAGAGAGCACACGATAGAAAGGCGTACCGTTGATGTCGGCAGAAACGATCGAAGCCTTATAGCCAGCGTTCTGCAAGCGTGACAAAAGATCATCGGCGTTAGCCTTGATAGAGAAAGAGCCAACTACGACGCTGAAAGCCTTCAGTGGCTCACCGCTCTCGAAGGAGACATTCTCATGACGGACAGGAACATTGTCGTTGTTGTCAACGACAGCCGTTTGCCCGACAGCTTTCTGCTCTACCGGAGCGACGACTGGGACGTCAGTGTCAGTCTGCTTGTTCGTATTATCATTATTATTATTGTAGGCAGCTTCCTGTGCCTGTGCCTTGTCATAAGCTTTGCGGTAAGCACTTTCGCTCGATTTACAACTTGTAAAGGCCATAGCAACACACATTGCCGCGCCCAATACCATGATTTTCTTCATAATTCAATTTGGTTTATTGTTATTTGTGATTTTGCTTTAATATATTTATTCTGCGAAGATACTAAATAAAAGGCAAATACCACCCATATTGGCACATAAAGTTTGTTAAATAAATGTTTTACAACTTTTTTAACATTAAATAGTCTGCAAATGATTGCATGTAATGAAAAGAATGTCTAAATTTGCGATTGGAAACTTTTAAAAAACAATACTATTATGAAAACATTAGGTTACATTGGAGCTTTCCTCGGCGGTGCCATCGCCGGAGCAGCCCTTGGTTTACTTCTGGCTCCTGAGAAGGGAGCAGATACCCGTTCAAAGATTACGGATGCCGTTGACGACTTCTGCAAGAAGCATGACCTGAAGCTGTCCCGCAAGGAGATGGATGAATTCGTTGATGACATCAAAGACTCAACCGAAGCTGCAGCTGAATAACTCTGCTATATGTTCTCAAGCGACAATAATGTAGAGACCATAGCACAGCTTGTCGAGGTGCTGAAACATTACATCGGGCTTCAATCTGAGTATGTGAAGCTCGATGTAATAGAGAAGGTTGTGCGCCTGCTGACGGTCATCACCGTCACCGTGGTGCTATGCCTGCTTCTTGTCATTGCGTTAATATATTTTTCTTTCGCGGCAGCCTACGCCATTGCTCCGCTCGTCCATTCCATAGCGACAGCCTTCCTTATTATCGGCGGGTTCTATCTTCTGCTGCTGATAATATTCATTGTGTTCCGCCACAAACTCGTAGAGCGTCCACTCGTGAGGTTTCTCGCCAATTTGTTAATGTCAAAGTAACCATGGCAGAATATCAAGAAATACAAGAATCCCCTTCATATCGCACGCTGGAAGAGATCCGCTTGCGCAAAAGCCAGTTGCTGGTCGACATTACCAAAGACAGCAACAAAGTGGAGAAGTTGTGGAACCATCTGTTCCACAAGCCATCCGCAAGCGGAAAGAAGACTGCCGGCAAGCGCATGTCAGGTATCATATCAACGGGTGCCAGCGTTGTGGACGGATTGATTTTGGGATGGAAACTTTACCGTAAGTTCAAGAAGTAAAGTTATGTTTAAACAACGTGAGAGCCTGCTCTCACAGATAATCTTCTTATTCATGCTGTAGCGGATGTCCTGTTACAGCATCCTTTTAACCTAAACACTTATCTTCAGCCCGTCATAAGCGAAATGGAATCCTTCAGGAAGCCGTCTGTCTGCTTCCGGATGGACACCAATATCGTGTGTCATATGGATTAGAAAAGTCCTCCTGGCACCTATACGGTGTGAGAAATTGACAGCATCATCTACCAGCTGATGTGAATGATGTGGCTTGTCAAACCGCAGCGCATTGACAACCAGCGTGTCGACATTCCTCAGGTATGGCATTTCTTCCTCAGAAATAGACTTCATATCGGTTATATATACCAGACTGCCAAAGCGATAGCCAAGGATAGGCAACTTGTCATGCATAACCTCAACAGGCTCCACTTCAATGTCGCCGATATGGAATTTCACATGCTTCTTTATTGTATGCAGACTCAACTTCGGCACACCCGGGTACAAGTGTTCGGCAAAGCAATACGGCATTGACGTGTGCAGTCCCTTCACCGTATTCTCATTGGCATAGATATCGACATCGCCAAGTTTGCAGAAGGGGCGCAGATCGTCAAGTCCGCCTACATGGTCATAATGTATATGTGTCAGAAGAACACCATCAATCTTACGAAAGGGCTCACGCAGTATCTGTTGCCGGAAGTCAGGACCACAGTCGATAAGCACGCGCGTAGTCGTTGTTTCGAGTAGGGCGGATGTCCTCAAGCGCTTGTCCCTATGGTCCTTGCTCCTGCAAACCTCACAGTTGCAGCCTATCACCGGAACGCCTTGCGAGGTTCCTGTGCCCAGGAAAGTCAGGATGCGCTTTCCGCCACGCCCCTCCAAAGAAAAGGAATTCTTATCACACAATAAAGTCATTATCTGTCAGTCCCTTATTACCGTTTTTGGTTCCACGACATCTTCTCACAGCTCATCAAGAACAATCCCGTGCCACAATACCATCCATTTGCCACCGGTCACTATATCAAGGCTTGATATTGACCTCCGGCTGAAGGTCAATGCCAAACTTCTGCTGAACATCGTGCTGGACAGCATGCATAAGACTGACAATATCATTACCGGAAGCACCACCACGGTTGACAAGCACAAGGGCTTGCTTGTCGTGGACGGCAGCCTTCCCAAGGCTCTTACCTTTCCATCCACACTGGTCAATCATCCATCCCGCAGGAATCTTGTATTTAGTCGTACCATCAGGCTGTGGAACCTCGAAGTATCTGAGATTGGAGAACTCATCCCTAAGCCGTTCGAACACATTCTTGTCGACAACCGGATTCATGAAGAAACTCCCAGCATTGCCTTGAACCTTCGGGTCAGGGAGCTTGGCATTCCTAATCTCAATGACAGTATCCCTCACCTGCTCGGCTGTAGGACTGGCTATACCCTTCTCCGCCAGAGCCCCTCGGATATTGCCATAGTCGAGGTTCGGCCTGTAATGCTTGCAGAACCGGTATGTAACATGGGTGATAAGATACTTGTCGCGCCACTCATGCTTGAACTTACTCTGACGGTAGCTATACTCACAGTCGGCGTTAGCAAAGTGGACAATGTTGCCCGTTGAAATCTCAACAGCCTCAACATCATCTATCAGGTCCTTTGCCTCAGCGCCATAGGCACCGATATTCTGTACCGCACTGGCACCCACCTCGCCTGGAATAATGCTGAGGTTCTCAGCACCATAGAGGCCATGCGAGAGACTCCATGCCACTACATCGTCCCAGACTTCACCTGAGCCGCAACACACCAGTTGACTGTCAGGGGCGTCATCGCCTGATGCTTCCACAGCCTCAATGCCCTTGATGGCGGAATGCAGGACGGTACCAGGATAGTCGGAAGTGAGGAGCAGGTCACTGCCTCCGCCCAATATCAGCAGTGGCTGGTCCTGTTCCGTCAGCGAGCGGACAATAGTCTGCGCCTCGTCAACGCTGTCGTACTCAACAAATCTTCGGCAATTGACATCTATTCCGAAGGTGTTATATTCCAGAAGATTGAAATTCCGTTCGTCTCTCATAATACATTCTTATTTAACAGCTCAGTAAAATAATCTTGCCATAAGGCTCGTCCTTGCGACAACAGTATAGGTACCGGCTTCCGTAACATTCACTCTCTGCCAGAATGTACGCTGTCTTTAATACGCGTTAATCTTTACAAGCGTCCATTTGCCGCCCTTACGCTTGAAGACCAGCTGTGTTTCCAGTCCGTTGGAAAGTCCTTTGAAGTCCAGAATCTTAACATTTCCCTCGCCATATTTTTGACCGTAAAGGATATTGTATATGACATCTCCCGGCACCTGTGGCAGGTATGTACTCCAGTCGGATGCCGGAATGGTGGTGCTTATTATGTTGGTCTCCTCGCCGTTGGGGTCGGCACCATGGTATGGCAGCGGATCCTTAATCATTCCCGCACCACCCTTGGCAAAGAATTTCTGCAGGAAATTGAGGAACGAGGCGTTCTTCGAATCCTCAAAACTTATCTTCCTTATCTGATGAAGACGCCACTTACCGTCCTGATGGTCAAAGCAATACTGGTCGACCGCCCCTTCTTGAAGATGAATTCTCTCTACCACTACAGTATCTATCTTTGTGGACTTCGACGCATCCATCTGCTTCTCGTTGTCAAAGATTATGGTATAGTACCCCTGCTTGCGGAAGAACCGGTCCATCTTCCACTGGCTCTTCTGCAAGAAGAACTTATGCTCTTGCTTGTCGTTATATGATATTACGGGCAGAGGCCAGTTGGTACGTGCCTTCTGCACCTTAGGACTTGCGATGAAGTTGAAGAAGAAGTCATCGAACAGCTGGTCGGCAGCCTTTGGCATAGGCGTTTCCGCAATAATCTCTGCCATTGTGTCACTGTCTGTCGTGTCCACTACCGCTGCAGCCGTGTCTGTGCTGTCGGCATTCTGCGCCGGCTTTTCATTCTTGCATCCTGTTGTTGACATCATGGCAATGCAAAGCAGGACTACGATGTAAACAGTTTTCCTCATAATTCTCTCAATTTTTCAAACACTATATTATAATGTATCTTCTAAACTTTTGCAAAGGTAGCGCAAACTAAAGACAAAACAAAATAAAACATAGTTTTTCTTCCACCTCAAGTAGTATACTTTTATGTTGTAAGCACATAGTTATTAGTGTGCGAATAAGTACTTCTCAGGATGCAAGAGGATAGTCCTTGCAGTCAGCCCAACCATAACGATAAAGAAATGTTATGCCTTATATACTGTTTTTACACTTATTTCACGATGTAATTTTTGCCATTCCAAGTAAAAACAGTATTTTTGCATGTCAATAAGAACACCTGCTTTTAATAGGGACAACATAATTATGACAAAAGTTACTGATAAGATTGATGATTTGATAGACCCCAAGCATAAGGGGTTCCGGCATACGCTTACATTCAAGGTATTGATTGGCATGGCGGCACTCGTACTGTTGGGGGTCATCTACAACGTGTTCATCAGGAGGAGCCAGACCAAAGACATGAACGATGACGAGAAGGAGGAGGAAGCGGCAAGAAAGGCTTCCCTAGACACGATAGACGTTGTCGGCGACTATCTGTGGCCGGACACCAAGCCTGCAAAGCAAGACAAGCAAGAAGACACCAAGGAGGAAGAGGGCAAGCCGGTGGAGCATGTAAAGGAGATACCCGTTGCCGATGCCGCGACAGAGGAGGACATAGAGAATGCCACTGGCCAGGCCACCGATGACAAGGCTGCATCAACTACAGAGGAAGCCACGAAAGACAAGAAGGTAGAGGTGCCGAAAGTAGAGAAGATGGACAAGCCTACAGTTGAAGAAATAGAATAGGCAGTTCTTAACGAACTACTAAAATAAGCAAGGAGGACCAATGATGAAAAAAATCTTTATAGCTTTTATCGCACTGCTGGCACTTGCCGGATGCAGCACCAGCAACCAAGTGATTGGAACTGATGGCAAACCGCTGTCAAAGGAAGAGAGCCAAAAGGTTATACGCAACACTATAGCGAGCAAGGTGGAGAATCGAAGCTACAGGATTCTCGTTGACCAGATGACACCCATGCACGGACCGATGATGCACCTTCGCGACAACGACTGGGCGCTGGAGATACACCATGACTCCATTGGCTCCATACTCCCATACATTGGACGCGGATATAACGTGCCGTATGGAAGCGCGATGGGCTTCCATTTCATAACCCGCATCGACAGCTACACGCAGGAGAAGCCAAAGCCCGACATGTGGCGCATCAACATAAAGTGCCACAACGACATGGAAGGATATAACTTCCAGGTGGAAATATACGACAACGGACAAGCATACATCAGCGTTGTCACCAGGTATAGGGATATTGTCAGCTATTCCGGAAAGGTTGATGTCGACGGAGTGAAACTGAAAAAGGTCGCCCAACCCAAGAAAGCGGAGAAACTAAACATGATTTGATGATGAGACAGAGACTTCTTGCCATTGCAGTCATGCTTGTCTGTTGTCTGACAACAACGATAGGACAGAGCAATGGCGACATTATTAAATATATACAGGAGAACAAGCTGTACCGTAACGGCAACGACGTAACCGTTACCAAGCTGGATTTAGAATGGCCGATAGAATTTGACGGCGACGGAATGAGCACCCTCCAGAGCCATCTGTGCAAGGCTTTGCTGGATACCGAAGCAGAGGACCTGCAGGCAGGATGGACTACGTTCCGCCAGAAGCTGGGAAAGGAAATCAAGCACATGCCCGATTCGGCCTCAAGGCATTACATCAATGCCAAGCTGCAACTGCTGTGGACCGTGCCTGACTATTATGCCTCATTCTATCTCAAACGACAGGTTACGGACGGAAGTGGAAAGGAAGACTCTGCGACAAAAGAATATATCACCTATGACATGCGGAACGGAAAGATTATGTCCGTTGACGACGTGTTCACCAACTATGTGGACCTCTACACCCGCGAGCTTTTTGAGACCTTGCTGGAAGACGGCGCGGTCTGCGACGACAACGACCGGCAAAACATCGACCTCACAGTCTTGCCTAAGGACGTGGCAGTATTGGGTAGTGCTGTGGTCATCGGACTGGGAGGCTCGTTCGACAACGACAATTTCACCACCGTGCCAGTAAACAAGCTGTATCAGATTGGAACCTTGAAGCGGAGCTTCGTGCGATGGATAGAGGGAAAGGCAAAGAAGAAGGAACAGAGCAGTGTCGCCCCCACCGATTTCGACACATCACTCTCTGCCGACACGCTAAGCTCAAGGACCACGTCAATAGCTACATTCCCCGGAGGGGAGGATTCGTTGCGGACATTCCTCAGAAAGAATATCGAATACCCTTACATAGACATGAAACTCCAGAAACAGGGACGGGTCATCGTCTCATTCATAGTGGAGAAAGACGGTACGCTAAGCGACATCTCCGTGAACACGTCTGTCTCACCGGGCTTAGACCGCGAAGCCGTCCGTGTCGTCAGGCTCATGCCGAGGTGGATTCCGGCAGAGTACAACGGCGATAAGGTGCGCACGCGCATGTCCATTCCAGTCAATTACCGACTGTCAACAAATTAAGATATTCATCACCCCCAACATATTATTAAGCTACCAGAAAGATGCATGGGCATATGTCCATGCATCTTTTTGTTTATAGAAGCTTGGGGCTTGGACGAACGGTGCAGACACCACAAAGTTCTGATGTCATGCAAATGAGTTTCCAAGCGAGGGTAAGAAGGCTGCACCCATAAATCTGCCGATATTTACCACCTGAAAGGGTATTTAAAGCATTGTTTCTGTTTTCTTTACATTTTATCGCTTAGAGTTTTCCTCCTTTGCTAAAGTTGTGTGCGTTAACACAAACTTTTAGCCGTAAAATAACGCTTCAAAATTAGCAAAGTGTCAATATAACGCTCTTATTTTTGCTCTAACCGACATACAAGGTAACAAAATGACACTTTTAGAACGTTTTACTTTAAGTTTTAAATTGTAAGCAGCTTCTTTTATTTACGACTAAAACTTAGCGAAATTTTATTATAAAATAGTGTTAAAAGGTTTGGAGTTACAATATTTATGCACTAAATTTGCACTCAGAAAGAAAACAAAATAAACTAAGTATAACACTCTAAAGACTAAAGAAAATGAAGAAGTTACTTTTAATCGCTGTTTTATCGCTTATTTCAGTTTGTGGCTTCGCTCGTAAGAATGTAACAACTACAGTGGTGTCTCAGGACACAGTATATTATAATGGCCAGTTAGCCAAGGTCGCCAACCGCGAGGACGCCGAATACTATCGCCTCTTCGCCAAGGAGGAATACCAAGGCCAGAAGCGTGATGTCTTCCAGGACTTCTATCTCAACGGAAAGCTCCGCATGCAGGGTGGCTACACCTTCCTTGACCTGAATAATGACAACAACACTGTTCTCGACGGAGATGTAATAACTTACTATCCTAACGGAAAGCAGAAATGGGCTTGCAAGTACAAGAACGGCAAGCGTGAGGGCTATCTCACACTGCAGCTCCGCGACGGTAGCGTAGTTGTTGCACAGTATGAGTACGGAAAGTTGGTCAACAACTATCTCATGCTCACTCATCCTGACGGTCAGATGGAGCGTGTTCCTGTTAAGGAGTATGCCAACCTGATACAGTAAATAGTAATAGTCAGCCTTTGTTGAGTTAGAACCTTAATACTGTGATGCAGACCTTATACAACACATAATGCAGTAATGATTATAAACCTCAAGTAAATCTTTTAGTCCCAGGAATCTCAGCGGAGATATTCCTGGGATTTTTTTTGTTTATCCCATTGCCCATTGCCATGCAGCTATGACTTTTATAATGAAAAGATAATTCAAAGCAAGGGCTCCTATCTTAGGTACCTAATCCTCACCTCTGCTCCGGCACCGGAAAGCGCGCTGCGTATCTGAGCTGTATCGGCATTGTAGAAATGGTACGGATAGACAATCTTCGGCTTAATGGTCTCGACAGCCTGGCGGAGTTGCTTCAAGTCCATCGTGAAACGACTTACAGGCAGGAAGGCAACGCTGATGTTCTTGAGTTCCTTCATCTCAGGGATATACTCCGTGTCGCCTGCTATATATATACGGAATCCGTCGAAGTCGAGCACGTATCCATTCCACAAGCCTTTTGGGTGCCGCTTGGCATTCTTCTTCGATATATTGTAGGCAGGAACGCAATAGATAACGCTGTTGCCGCCTATCTTCATATACATATTGTTTTCCATCACGTTCCCAATACGCATCTGATACCAAATGTCTTTCGGGATGATAAGCTCTGTGTAGGGAGCCGTAAGGACATGGATGGCATAGTCGTCGAAGTGGTCGAGCTGTTTGTTGGTAACGAGGATGAAGTCAGCCTTGGGCTTGTCCAAGTATGACAGTACCGGACCGACATGGCTGCAAACAGGGTCTATCTCGAACTCTCGTCCGTCATAGTTGATCTGCAAGCTGGCATGCTTTATCGGTGTGATGGTTATCTTCTTGCCCCTTGCAGTGTAGAAGACATCAGGCCTGCTTTTCTCCCCGGCCTCATCGCTTCCACAAGAGACAATGACAGCCATTGAGAGAAAAGCCAACATCAATATGCCAGCACGTCCAATACGGCTCCGGCAATACCTTAACATCAAGCCGCATGCGTTTTCGCCACACAACCTGTCATGCGCTTTTTGCACCATATTCTCAGTCATATTTTCCTCCTCTTACCATTTTATTCCTCTTACTATTCTGACTAATCGATATTCTTGCTTCTGAAATATCGTTCCCTTGCCTCGCGCTCAACCTCTTCCGCCGTCTTGCGGCTGATAAACAGCGAACGGATCCACAGTCCGACGACAATGACCAGGATACCTGCCAAAATTGAAACGACCCACATCAGGACCACATTATCTATAGGCAGATAATCGGGAAGCGACGAGCCGACCATCGCACCGCCAATAATTATTATCCAGTTGACTACACCCCCGTGCTTGTATCCGTTCACAATATCCTGATATTCAGCATCGTGGGCAAGGACGCGGTCGCGGACCTCCTTCCATTTCTCATCTTTCTCCTCGTCGGTCATATTACTTTCATTAATAAGTTATTCTGTGCAAAGGTAGCAATTTTATTTTCATAATTGTCAGAAATGGCTAGTAATCATAATTTATAAATTGTGAAAGCATGTCAATATATTTGTCCATCTGACTTATTATTAATAAATTTGTAGGGAAATATAGAACAAGTATAAACTATATAACAACAAACCACTAAAAAAAAACAAACAATTATGACAGCAGCAATCATTATCATAGTAGTCATTGTGCTCATTGTCCTTTGGGCAGTAGGTGCTTACAACGGTCTCATCCGCCTTCGCAACAACCGCGAGAATGCCTTTGCCGACATCGACGTCCAGCTCAAGCAGCGTTACGACCTTATTCCACAGCTTGTGGAAACAGTAAAGGGCTATGCCAAGCACGAGAGCACAGTTCTTCAGAACGTAACCAACGCACGTGCAGCAGCAATGAACGCAACGACTATCGACGACAAGATTAAAGCCGACAACGCCCTGACCACCGCCTTAGCCGGCCTGAAGGTATCGTTGGAGGCATACCCGGACCTGAAAGCCAACCAGAACTTCATGCAGCTGCAAGGCGAGATCGCTGACATTGAGAACAAGATAGCAGCGGCGCGCCGCTACTTTAATTCAGCTACACGCGAGCTCAACAATGCGGTACAGACATTCCCAAGCAACATCATTGCCGGCATGTTCCACTTCCAGATAGAGACTATGTTCGAGGTTCCAAAGGAAGAGCGTGCGCAGTATGAGAAGGCTCCGGACATAAAGTTCTAAATGTTTAACTCAGAAGAAGCAAGAAACAAAGACCGGGAATGCAATACGTCGGTATACAAACTCAAATATGGAGGAACAACATCAAGAGCATCATCCTGCTCTTGATGTTTCCTGTTATCATCTTGGCTACTGTGTGGGTGTTTCTGGCTGCCGTAAACTACATCGGCGGCGGAGTGTATGACCAGTATGGGAATGTCGTTCACCATCTCGACACAGCCACAGTAAACTACTACTTCTTGTCGTCTCTCCCATGGGTTGTGGGAGGTGTTGCCATTTGGTTCCTGATAGCTTATTTTGCAAACGTCAGAATCATCGAAGGCTCAGTAGGCGCACGCCCTCTGACAAGGAAGGAGAACCCGCGAGTATATAATATTGTAGAGAATCTCTGCATATCATGCGGCATGAAAATGCCAAAGCTTTACATTGTCGACGACCCGCAGCTGAATGCGTTTGCAAGCGGAATAAACGAAAGGACCTATGCCGTTACACTCACTTCGGGCATCATCTCGCTGCTTTCTGACGATGAGCTGGCAGGAGTTGTCGGGCATGAGCTTACCCACATCCGCAATCATGACACGAAACTGCTCATAACGAGTATCGTCTTTGTGGGAATAATCTCAACGATAATGAACCTCGTCGTGCAGTTCCTGTACAACGGATTCTGGTTCGGCGGAAGGGTGAACGATGATGACGACAACGGGCGCAGCGGCGTCAGCGTCATCGTGGTGCTGGTCATTGGCGCCGTCTGCTGCTTCATCGCTTACATCTTCACACTCATCACCCGCTTTGCCATATCACGGAAGCGCGAGTATATGGCTGATGCCGGTGGTGCGGAGCTCACACATAACCCGCTTGCCCTGGCATCGGCATTGGAGAAAATCAGTGCCAATCCGGGACTTGACAATGTGAAGCGGGCGGATGTCGCACAGCTGTTCATTTGCGAGCCCGACGAGATGAGCCAGGGGCTGCTCGGCTTCATGAACTCTCTTTTCAGCACCCATCCGGATACTAAGAAGAGAATTGAGGTGCTGAGACAGTTCTAAAGGTCTCCACGCTGGTTTCAGAGCATTCCGCCTGAAAGTTTTTTGTGGGCGGATGCTTAGTGCAGGCTGTCTTCCGTCAGAGGCTTGCAGTATATTACTCATAAACGAATTGATGATACACAAAAGGAAAATAGCTTTGCTCCTGCTGGCATGTATTCTAAACGTCATTGCTTATGGACAGACACCGGCAGTCAACTACAGGTCAACGGCACACTACCGTCACCGCACCTCGCTCTTTCATCATCTGCCAATGATTTCAAACAATGATATTGTAATGCTTGGCAACAGCCTCACCGAGTTCGGCGGAGACTGGAACCTAAGGATCAAGAATGCGTCAGGGCTAATAGTCAACAGGGGCATCATGGGCGACGATGCCACAGGCATGCTTCACCGGCTGAACCAGATAACGCCATCACAACCCAGGAAGATTTTCGTCGGTTGCGGCATTAACGACGTAAGCCACAAGCTCTCCAACAAAGAGGTTGCGGCACGCGTACAACGTCTTCTCACAGAAATAATACGGCAAAGCCCACATTCGCAAGTCTACTACTTCAGTCTGCTACCTATAAACGAAAGCTTCGGACGATGGAAGAGCCTCAACGGACGCACTAATGACATCCCCATCATCAACAGGATGATGGAAGTATGGTGCCTGAAGAACGGAATAACATACATAGACGTTTTCTCACACATGACGATGCAAGGCTCCAACATCCTCCGGAAGGAGCTCTCCGTTGACGGACTTCACCTTAGCGAGGAAGGCTATTCCGTATGGGTAGACGCCATAAAGCAATACTTTTGAAACTATAAAGAAGAAAAAGTAAAAGATGCAACGATAAAAACTATGCAACAAGCATACGTTTACCGATAAATTTTCTTAATTTTGCAAACAGGAACACTCTAAAGCACAAGTGATATGAAACAAACAAAGATAGTATGCTCCGTTAGCGACATGCGTTGCGATGAAGATTTTCTCCGCAAGCTGTTCATTGCCGGAATGAATGTTGTACGTATGAACACGGCACACGCAACACCAGAAGGCATCAAGAAGATTATACGCAACACCAGGGCGGTGTCGCCGCACATCGGAATACTCATTGATACGAAAGGACCTGAAGTTCGCACTACGGCAACAAAAGAACCTATCAAGTACAAGGCTGGCGACATGGTAAAAATTTTCGGTCGTCCGGAAATGGAAACATCAAAGGACATCGTCAACGTCAGCTATCCCGACATTACCAAGGACGTTAAAAAAGGCGACGACCTGTTGTTCGATGACGGTGCCATCGACATGAAGGTTGTAGAAAACACCGGCCCAATGCTCGTGGCAGAGGTGGAGAACGACGGCGTACTGGGGTCCCACAAGAGTGTCAATGTACCCGGTGAGCATATCGACCTTCCCGCGCTTACCGACAAGGACAAGCGAAACATCAAGCTGGCCATAGATGAGGATATTGACTTCATAGCCCATTCTTTTGTACGCTCGGCAGCCGACGTCAACGCCGTACAGGAAATCCTCGACAAATATCACAGTGACATAAAGATTATATCAAAGATAGAAAATCAGGAAGGCGTCGACAACATTGATGAGATTATTGATGCGTCATACGGCATAATGGTTGCACGCGGCGACCTCGGCATTGAAGTGCCAATAGAGCGGATTCCTGGCATCCAGCGAATGATTATAAACAAGTGCATCAAGAAAAAGAAACCCGTTATCGTGGCGACACAGATGTTGCACACCATGATTGAGAACCCCCGTCCTACACGCGCCGAGGTTACCGACATCGCCAACGCCATCTACAGCCACACCGACGCTCTCATGCTTTCCGGCGAGACGGCAAGCGGCAAGTACCCGGTAGAGGCTGTGGAGACAATGGCACGCGTCGCCGAGCAAGCTGAAGCCGATGTTCACTCCAACATCACTGAGCAGCAGTCGGTCTTCAATCTCTTCGGTCCCAATCCCGACCAACGGGAATTCTTCACCCGCGCGGCCATCGAAGCGACAGAGGAAATTGGCGTCAAGGGAATCATCACGGACTCAGCGACCGGACAGACAGCACGCAACCTTGCAGCTTTCCGTGGTCCCAACCCGGTATTGGCAATCTGCTACAAGGAGAAGCTGCAACGATGGCTCAACTTGTCGTACGGTATCATTCCCGTGTACCAGAAGGAGCACGTCTCAACAGAATATCTCTTCTCTGCCGCCGTCAGAATGCTGCGTCAGAAAGGCTTCATCAGCAATGATGATAAGATAGCCTATCTCTCCGGCTCGTTCTCACACGGTACATCTTTCTTGGAAATAAATAATGTAAAGGACGTGTTCGACAGAAAGAACCAGTTCTACCTGCCCGACATAGAGCCCGTTATTACGAAATAGGAAGCAAAAGACTTCTATAATGGCAACGAATGCCATCATGAATAAAGCGAATGCTTTTTATGATGGAACAAATGTCATCAGGAATAAAAGAAAATGCCCTTTATGATGGGAACTTTAAACCATCATAAAGGGCATTCTTATTTTCAGCCGATATAGTCAAATGTCCGTATGACTGTACATGCAATCAGCATCAGTCTCGAAGCATAAAGCAGCTTCGCGAGACTGCAAGCAAATGCTACTCAGCCGGAGCCTCACCCTTTACCGGTATCTTTGCGACACGGCGCGCATGGCGTCCGCCCTCGAAAGATGCAGCAAAGAACTTGTCCATAATAGCCTCAGCTTCCTTGTTGGTAATGAAGCGTGCAGGCATCACCAGAATATTTGCATCATTGTGCTGGCGGATCAGTTCGGCGATGTCCGTGTTCCAAGCCAGTCCGGCACGAATGCCCTGGTGCTTGTTCAGCGTTATAGCCATACCCTCGCCGCTACCGCAAATACCAATACCCGGATAGACCTCGCCGCTCTCCACGGCTTCAGCCAGAGGATGAGCAAAGTCAGGATAGTCGCAACTCATGTCGCTGAAGCATCCGAAGTCCTGGTAGGGATAACCGTGCTTCTCTAAATACTCCTTCACAAACTGCTTCAAAGGAAAGCCCGCATGGTCGCAGGCAAGACCCACTTTCTTTACTTCCATAACGAAATCATTTAATGCCTCTCCCCCACCCGCTCACAAGGAAGGATGAGGGAGGAGCTCGTTTGTATATTATCTCTTTAAGACTACTTGCCGGCAAGGAAATCCTTCACCTGCTTGTAGACATTATCAGCCGTAAAGCCGAGTTTCTCGTCAAGCACCTTGTAAGGAGCACTGAAGCCGAAGCTCTTCATGCCGAAGATACGGCTGTTAGGGCCTATGCCTACAAGTCCCTCAAGGGTTACCGGCAGTCCTGCCGTCATACCAAATATCTTGCTACCCGTCGGGAGCACGCTCTCCTGGTATTCCTTCGTCTGACGGCGGAAGAGTCCCTCCGAAGGAGCGCTTACCACACGGCAACGAACGCCGTCCTTGTTCAACAGTTCCTTTCCAGCCTCCAGCGTGCTGACCTCAGAGCCACTTGCAAGCAAGATGACATCGAAAGGCTCATCGCTCTGTGCAACCACATAAGCACCCTTACGGACCTGCTGATAGTCATTGCCCTCAGGCAACTCGGCAATATTCTGACGAGAGAATATTAGTGCGGTAGGCGTCTCCACATTCTCCATTGCCATCTGCCAGCAGACGGTTGTCTCCTCGGCGTCGGCAGGGCGGAACACGCGCAGACTGTCCTGACCCTTGTGGTTCTGCAGTTTCTCTAACAGGCGAATTTGTGCCTCCTGTTCCACCGGCTCATGCGTAGGTCCGTCCTCACCAACACGGAAAGCGTCGTGAGTCCAAATGAACTTGACAGGCGTGCCCATAAGAGCGGCAAGTCGAACTGCCGGCTTCATGTAGTCGGAGAACACGAAGAACGTACCCATAGCGGCAATGACCCCTCCATGCAGCATCATTCCGATGCACATGTCAGCCATCGTCAGCTCACTGACTCCTGCCTGGAAGAAAGCTCCGCTGAAATCACCGCGAACGAGCGAGTGCGTCTGCTTCAAGAAACCGTCTGTCTTATCAGAATTCGACAGGTCAGCAGATGAACAGATCATATTAGGAACCTGCTTTGCGAGCTCAGCAAGGCAAGCCGACGAAGCGTTGCGTGTGGCTGAGCCCGGCTTCTGGACAACCTTTGTCCAGTCGACCTTCGGAGCCTTTCCTAAGAACCATGTCTTAAGCAGTTCTGCCTTCTCCGGATTCTCGGCAGCCCAAGCCTTTTCTTCCTCATGACGCTTTGCGACAATCTTGCGCAACTCTGCCTGACGGTCAGCATACAGCTTCTTCACCTCCGGCAGGATCTCGAACGGGTCGTCGGGATTACCGCCAAGGTTCTTCACAGTATTTATATATGCGCCATCGCCAAGCGGTGCACCGTGAGTCTTGATATTGTGCTCATAGCTGGTACCGTCGGCTTTTAGAGCGCCCTTACCCATAGTAGTCTTGCCAATGATGAGTGTAGGACGTTCGGTCTCCTTCTGCGCAGCGTCGAGCGCGCCACGTATCTCGTCGACATCATTACCATTAATGGTCATGACATTCCAACCCCATGCCTTGTACTTAGCGGCAGTGTCCTCGCTCATGACGACTCCACACTCTGTAGAGAGCTGTATGTCATTTGAATCGTAGAACATGATGAGGTTGCTCAGACCCAGGTTGCCGGCTATACGTCCAACGCCCTGGCTTATCTCTTCCTCTATGCCGCCATCAGAGATGTATGCATAGATCTTATGTTGCATAACTGTCTTGCCGAGCCTTGCCTCAAGGAACTTCTCTGCAACAGCGGCACCGGCAGCAATGGCATGGCCCTGTCCCAGCGGACCACTGGAGTTCTCTATTCCGCGCTGTACGTTCAGCTCAGGGTGTCCCGGTGTTGGCGAATCCCACTGGCGGAACTGCTTTAGTTCGTCAAGCGTGAACTTCCCTGACAGGCAAAGTGTCGAATAGAGCATCGGCGACATGTGTCCGGGGTCAAGGAAGAAACGGTCGCGACCGAACCATGTTGGTTCATCCGGGTCGTAAACAAGATACTCGGAGAACAATACATTAATAAAATCGGCACCTCCCATGGCACCGCCGGGATGACCGGAATTAGCTTTTTCTACCATAGAAACGGCAAGAATTCTAATATTGTCTGCCGCTTTCTGCATAATGGTCTTTTCGTTCATAAGTATGCTATTTGGTTTAGATAATCTAAATTAAATGCAAAAATACCATAATTTTACAACAATCCCAAACCCAACGCCAGTTATTTTGCAACAAAAAGAAATATTAAAATGAATTTTATTCGTTTGCAAACGATATTGCGCCACAGTATCCTAAACTTTTGTTAATCGCTTGGTTATTTTCTTTATTCTAATTAACTTTGCACATCTTAAAAAGGAACAAAAAAGTATGAAACCAGTTTTCATTGCAGGACCATGCGTCATAGAATCGTCAGAACTGCTTGACACCGTAGCCAAGGAGCTCTCGCGCCTTAACAAGAAGTATGGCATCGACATAATATTCAAGTCGTCGTTCGACAAGGCAAACCGCACGTCAATCCACTCCTTCCGCGGTCCGGG
>SAMEA3663069__coassemble_548_pt1 | contig 26895 bp, 22 predicted proteins | sample SAMEA3663069__metabat2_low_PE_007 | metagenome-assembled genome bin SAMEA3663069 (sample SAMEA3663069) | pig gut metagenome | biome: pig gut; feature: pig-associated habitat; material: faeces | place: France | collected 2012 | reverse complement strand
ACGCTGTGTACGACGGTCCTTGGCAACTACCATAAGACCGCTGGTAGACATGTCCAGACGATGAACAGTCAGTGGAACGCAACGACCTTCCCATCTGCCGGCAAGAATGCTGATAACGCTCTCCCGGCGGCTCTTACCAGGTACGGAGAGCATACCCGACGGCTTGCCCACTACTGCGAGGTTGCCGTCCTCATATATAATTTTCAGTTTCTGATGGACTTCCTCCTCCAATGGATTAGCCAGGACATCAAGCCCTTGAAGCATCCAAGCCAGTATGGGCTTGCAGCGTCCTGAACATGCGGGATAGAAACATCCCTGACGCCGGACCTCGTTGCCCAGGACCGGACCCCACCAGAAAGATGCTATGCGCAACGGCTTCATGCCGTGAAGAAAGGCATACTGAAGCATCTTCGGCTCACAGCATTCACCGGAGCCGGAAGGCATAGAACGGCTGTATTCCATGCTCTGGAAGGAAAGGGCATGGGCGGAAGACGCCGACAAGACGGCGGATGGCCTCATTGCATCAGTGGCGGTGTAATAATCGCGGAACACATCCGGCATGGACTTACGCTCACCACGAGCATTGATAAGCACAAACTGTGAGAAAAGCCAGGACTGGAGACGGTCAGAAAGCATGCTGCGGCGCTGCTTCAACGTCTCTGCTTTCTGCTCATAGACGGCAATGTCACTTGCGACAGAAGACAACTGCCCACGAAAATACACCTTGGCACGATGCACTTCTGCCTTCAGGAACTGGCTCTCACGAGTCATTTCTGCCTGTTCCTCGGCTGAAAGGGAACCGCTCTCGCGGCGTTTCTGTCTTGCCTCCTTTGCCTCTCTCATGGCTTTCTGTTTCTCGGCAATGGTGCGATCGGCGGTATTCTGCAGCTGTATTCTCTTCTGTTTCAGAGCAATATATTCCGGATTGGCTGACAACAGGTTTATGTCATGGTTTATAGATGTTATCTCCCTCTCATGCTCCTTGAAATAACCATCGGGCTGGAGGTAGTCGAATACTGGCGGACAACCCCTCCACTCTGGTGAGATAAGGGCCTCATCGGTTTCGGAAAGCTGACCGGAGTAAGCATTGATGAATCCCACCTTGCCGTTTTTTTCCACTACCAGCACGCCCCACATCTTACCTTCTGCGGGATGCTCAGGCAGATGGCTGCACAATTCTCTTACCGCCATCATGGTCAGAGCATCCGGTTCATAGCAGAACGGATTGTTCATTCTTCTGTCATCGGGCAATCCCGCATCAAGACTATGGAACAGTTCCAAATTTTTAATATTATTGTCACTTTGTGCCATCGCTATTCATAATTGGGAAGACATCATTATTTGTTCCCATCCTTCAGCAGACTATCCATTGATGCCTTCACTTCCTCCTTGCCAACAGGGCGCAGCCTGCCGTCGGAAATCTGGAAAAGGCGGTCGGCAAGGCGTATAGCCAGCTCCAAATCATGGGTCGAGAGTATGACCGTTTTCTTTTCCTTATGGGCAAGATCCCGCAAAAGTTCCATCAGCTCGACTTTCGACGAATAGTCTAGAAAGGCTGTAGGCTCGTCAAGAAGAATGACCGGTGTCTCTTGGGCAAGCACACGCGCTATCATAACTTTCTGACGCTCGCCGTCGGAAAGAGTCTGCATCATCCTGCCGGCAAGCCGTGAAATGCCAACGGCTTCAATGCTCCTGCCGACCACATCCATGTCATTTGCGGACAGACGACCCCAAAAGCCGGTATATGGGGAGCGGCCCATGCCGACCATCTCCTCTACTGTGAAGTTACTGATATCAGGTGTCTTGGCCAGCACTATGCCGATGGAGCGGGACAAGTCGTGGATTGACATGCTGCTTATGGAGGTCTTTCCGCTCTCACCGACCAGCCACACACATCCCGACTTAGGCTTAAGATAACCGCTGACAGTCTTCAGCAGCGTCGACTTACCTGTTCCGTTAGAACCTATAAGGCATGAAAGTTCACCGCCACGGAACACTGCGTTGATTGACGACACTACTGTTCTGCCGTGCCTGTAGCCTATTGCGAGATTGTCGAGTTGAACATTTGATGCCATAAAGATAAGTTATTGGAATATGATTTGCCGGAAATTCATTGTCTGAGATGCAATATTTCAATAGCAGATGCACTATTACAAAAATTGCCTGATTAAACTATCAAGTGCAAATTTACAAAGTCTTTTCGAGAACTGCCGCATAATACACAAGAAAAAACAGTCCTTACAATTCACTATACGTCATCTTCCGGTGGCAAGGACCCCACAAAAAAAGGAAGAACACCCTCAACGGCACTCTTCCTTTATTATTCATATCAAAGCAGACAGATTTACTTCATCACAGCCTTGACGGTTTCGCTTACACCATTTCCTGCAATCTTCAGGACAAGAACGCCGTGTATTGCCGGAAGGCAGATGGCTGTATTGGTGCCATTGAACTGATGACTTCCAATGAAAGCGCCGTCGGAAGTGTAGGCATTGACGGTGAAACGATCCCTTGCAGCAGCCCCCTTTACGCTTATGATGACCATTCCGTTGAAAGCATGTGCAACGGATACCCTTGGTCCACTAGCTGTCACCGAGCGGACAGTCCCGATTCCAGTGGCATTCTTTCCGCCGAAAGCGACTTCCTTTGCCAGCAATCCCTGCTCGAAAGCCCCGAGATCCGGTGCAGTACCCTCGTACCTTATGGCTGGGATCACAACTCCGGCACCGGCATAACGCGTATTGGCACCTACGATGGTTCCCTTGTCAACTACAACAGCATTGTCATTTTTAGGATGTCCCCATGTTATATTGTCCCAATTGAGGCTTCCGTCTTCCTTTCTAGGACCGATAAGAGCATCATAATCGTCAACGGACTGGAAATTGGATGGTGCGCAAATCCAGTCGTTGGTCAGGCTCTTGGAAGCTACGGAGACGTTGACACGTCCGTAGGTCGTTTCGTTCTTGCTGCCATATTCACCCTTGTCAGTAGGTGTCTTCGTGGAATAATCATTTATGGCGATGCAGTTCGTGAGCTCACAAACGCTCCCGGAAGCCAGAGCCTCATATATACGATAGGAATAACTGTTCTTCTGTCCGCTGAATTTCAGCAGTGAGTAGCCAGTGCAGTTGTTGAGAATGATATCGCCGGAGTTGTGGTTCTGGTCGAAGCCCTTGGAACCGTTGTTAACAGCAATGCAGCGGTTGAGCACCACATTCATTCGTCCCTGATTGGAGCCCATCTTGAATCCGTTCATATTTCCCTTGGTCTTCACACCGTTTATGAATCCATTCTCATAGGCGAGGCAGTTCTCCATTACGATAGTCTTGTTGTCTGTGAATCCTCCATCCTTCTTAAAGAACACATCATATCCATCGTCCGAGTTGTTGTATGCACGGCAACCGTAGAAGTAGTTGCCGTCGCCGACCGATATCTTCGGTGCGAATCCGTCGGCATCTCCGTCCCCCTCGTCCCTATTCTCATATGCGTCGCAATTTAGAATATAGTTGAACGATGCCAGATTCTTCATCTGAACGCCCGTATCTCCATTCCTGTAGAAGTTACAGAACTCTATGATGTTGTCATGGGCATCCTGCGTTCTGTTTATGACATCCTGTGCCGAGCCGCCGACAGGTTTCGAGCGCTCTATGAGCAGACCATTGTCGCTGGCATTGCAGACATCAATTTTATAGAAGTGCCAGTAAGACGATGTGAGACGGATGCCCTGCTGTGGATTGTCGCTATGAGCGTGGTACGGCATCTTTGAGAAATCGAGTACCGCACGTCCGTCAGGACACATCACGGTTATATACTTCTCCGACGTACCATTGCGGTCGTTGATGTTTATTCTCTTGTCATAGAGGTATGTGCCAGCCTTCATTTTAATGGTAGTACCCGGCAGTGCCTTGTCGATAGCTTTCTGAACATCAAAGAACGGTTTTGCCTCTGAGCCGTCGGCGGTGGTGTCATCTCCGTCGGCAGCACACCATATCACTGCCGAATCGACAGGTGCCGGTGTACTGATGGTTGCTGAAGAGTAGTCCAGTATGCGCCTTTGGTCGTTAGGTTTATTAGGATTTCCCGTACCGGTGTCCCCTCCGCTCGGGTTGTCTTCCGCTGTTGCACTGTCCTGTAGTGCAAGCGTATAGATGTACATGCCGCCCTCGATGGTGAACGACACGTCGCCGTCGGCACTCACTTTGCCATGTCCGGTCTGCTTGGTAGTCCCTGTCGTCATCGGGAAGTCGCCGGCAATGTTCTCCAATCCTAGATTACGCTTTGCCGACTTGCTGGATGTCATATAAGAGATAGTAACCACCTCCCCTTTCTTTCTGTCCGGAATGGTGAGCTTGCAGTTGGCTCCTAGCCACAATGAGCCGGTCTTTCCCGCCAGTCGGATATTTCCGTTGGTGTTGGCTATTGCTGTGAAGAGAAGCCCCTTTGTCACAGTCAGTTCCACACCGTTAGCCATCAGCGGTGCGTTATCAATGGCTATGGTATAACAATAGCGGTTTTTGGAATCATTTATCCAATTTTTGTCGGCATTGATATTGCTGACATCTGAAGATGGCAGCGTGGTAAACGTCCATGCCTTGTCGACTTTCTCAGTCGCGCTTTGGGCATTCATCGCAATGCTTACCGCCAATGCGGCAATCAGGTAAAATAGTTTTCTCATCGGTTTATTTTTTAGTTATCGCTGCAAATATATCTCATAATGCTTTTAATTGTACGTTGCAAAACCGAAAAAGCAACGCAAACGTTTACGGGAGCCATCTCTGGGGGATGCCATAAACATTCCGGGACCAGCGGTAACACTGCAGCGGACAGCAGCATGAATGCCCTATTATTCCATCCCCAGCAGCTTATGGTAGAGAGATATATATTTGTCGGTGTACCGGTCGTAGGAGAACTTGTCGGCATATTTCTTCATGGCCCCTTTGTCCTTGGGATTCCGTAATCCGTCTTTGACCGTTCCAGCCATCTGTTCCGGCTCGAAGGAATCAAAATAGAAAGCCTGGTCGCTGAGAATTTCGGGCAGACTGCCAAGTCGCGATGCGAAGACCTGAGCCCCCATCTGCAATGCCTCTATGCCCGGGATGCCGAAGCCTTCCAGCGTGCTGGGGAAGAAGTAAGCCTGGCAGTGCTTGTAGAGCCACTTCTTCTCCTCGTTTGTGATGGTGCCGGCAAGGACGACACGTCCTTCTCCTTTCTCTTCTATAATCTGGCGGAGCTTGGCTGCGTATGGGAAACGGTCATCACCGCAGATGAAGAGCTTGAAACTATATGCACTTCATGATTGTCGTATCACTCGAAATGTCGGATGCCCCCCATTTGTTTCTATAGAGTCCCTTGTCCACATCCACTAAGCCCCTGTCGTTTGCCACCTGCTGACGACAGCCATTCCTTCACATTGTCCCCGTAATGCGGTTGAATGAAAGCCTTGCGTAGATAATTAGCTGAAAAATAGCAGTTTTCTGTTAGTTCATTGTCATAATTAGCTGAAAAGTATTACCTTTGCAACTTTAATGAAACATTAAAATCGGCGTCGGATAATATAAATCTGTTTGAACGAGCCTGGGTTGTCAACTGTTCGTTCATTCGTTAGAGGGCAGGAACATCTGCTGACAGGCCCCGCTTGTCGTGCCAATGCCGTTCTGACGAACGCCTGATACCACCGTCAGACCACGGCCCTATCGTCAATGGCGTACTGACAGCGTACCCTGTCAACCAAACTGAAAGATAAAACCGCAGTCCCAACATCTGCGGATAGTCCGTTCCGACAAGTGATTTAACAGTCACGAAACCAGAGAAATAGAAAACCGAGAAAAATTAATAAACAACATAAAAGAGATGAATTACCTCGACAGAAATGAGTTCAACTTTGAGCCGTCGCAGCTCGTTGTTGACACGATAAAGAATTTCGACATTCGTAAATTTGCTTTCTACACACGTATCTACGACCAGGGAAAGAAGAGCATCTTCTCCGTTTACCTGTCCGAGCAGTTCCATATCGACGAGCAGCAGGTGCTGGTGGGATATGGTGCTGAGGACCTGCTGAAAAAGGCTGTTCACTACTTTCTCACCAAGAAAGGCAGCAACGGCATCATGATGATTCCAAAATTCTCTTGGTGGTACTATTCGAATATCGCCGACGAGGTTGAAGGTCAGACCATCCAGTACAATGTCATTGAGACCGACGACACTTTCAAATACGATTTCGAGGCCCTGGAGCGTCAGTTCAACGAGGTCCGGCCGAAGATTTTGCTCGTCGCTACACCTAACAACCCTACCGGCAACGGCCTTACCCCTGCCGAACTGGAGCATCTGTGCGACATCGTGCCTGCCGAGACCGTTATCCTCGTCGATGAGGCTTACGCGTCGTTCGTCACCAACGATGCCTCATACATCAAGCATCTCGTCGAGACCCGTGGCAACATCATCTTCTGCCGCACGATGAGCAAGTTCTACGGACTGCCCGGTCTACGCCTCGGCTTCGGCTTTATCGGCAAGGGTGAGGAGATGGAGCGTTTCGCCAAATATGCCAATATGTACCTCGGCTACGACCGGCTGTCGGAGGAAGTGGGCATCGCGGCCCTGAAGAGTGGCGACCACTACCGCGAGATAGCAAGGGTGATGCAGGAGGCCCGCGACATGTACAAGGCGGAAGTAGGTGCCCTCGACGGTTTCAAGATCTACCGCAGTGTGGCCAATTTCATACTCATCAAGTATCCTATCGCCCTCAAGGAGAAGCTTCAGCAAGCCTTTGCCGATGAGGATTACAAGGTGAAATTCATGAATGAGCCCGACCTCAACACCCACATGCGCATAACCTTAGGCCGCAGCGAGCAGAACCGCACTGTCTGCGACACCATCCTCAGAATAGCCAAAGAACAATGATTGCCGTCATCCTTGCCGCGGGCATGGCCAAGCGCCTGCGCCCGCTCACCGACAACAAGCCCAAGTGCCTGCTCAAGGTCGGCGACCGCACCCTCCTGCAGCGCTCTGTCGACAGTCTTGTCGCTGCTGGCATCAGCGAGTTTGTCGTTGTCACCGGCTATCTGTCGGCGATGATTACAGACTTCCTCGAGGAGCATTATCCGCAACTGAAGTTCCATTTTATTGACAATCGCGACTACGCCACTACGAACAATATCTACTCGCTGTGGCTGGCCCGCACCGTCGTTGAGGGCCGTCAGTTCATCCTTCTCGACAGCGATCTCATCTACGACGGACGCATCATCAGTAAGGTTATGGACGAGGTGGCCTCCGTACTCACCGTCAGCCGTCATCCCCTCGGCGAGGAGGAAATGAAAGTCGTTGTCGACAGTGAGTGCCGCATAACCGAAATCAGCAAGACTTGTGACCCCGCGGCAGCCATGGGAGAATCGGTGGGAATAGAGAAGATTAACGCCGACTACTCCGCAGCGCTCTACCGCGAGCTCAGAACGATGATGACTGAGGAGAAGCTGACCGACGTCTTCTACGAGTTAGCGTTCCAACGGCTTATAGCCCAGGGCTTTAGCTTCAAGGTTATGGACGTTACCGACTTTTTCACCATAGAGCTTGACACTCCGGAGGACTTCGACAACGCCCGCCATCTGATACCCAAAGAACTCTATTAAGGACTCAATACTTATGGACATAGTAAACTTAAACGAGGAGACCCGCGACGGCTACACCATCGATGCCGGCATGAAAGCCGTGTGGAACGTGCAGCTGACGATGTTCCAGCGGCTCATCGATATCTGCAAGGCCCACGGGCTCAGGGTATGGTGCGATGGAGGAACACTCTTAGGTGCTATCCGCCATCACGGCTATATACCCTGGGACGACGACATCGACGTGTCGATGCCGCGTCCCGACTACGACCGGCTGCTCGATTATGCCGATGAACTCGGACCGCAGTTCTTCCTCCAGACCGTATATACCGACCCCTATTATATCCGCGGACACGCCCAGCTGCGATGCAACGGAACCACCTGCGTGCGGCCCAGCGAGTCGTACCGGAGGTTCCATCAGGGCATATTCATCGACATCTTCCCCCTCGACGGCGTACCCGAGAATGTTGACGACTACCGTGCTCTGTTCAAAATCACACGCCACGAGATTCGTTGCATGAAAGCCTCTGAGCTCAATATCCTGTATTCGGGACGGTGGTTGCAGATTTTCAGGAAGATTCGCATGCGCCATCTCTTCTCGCGTATGGGCCGTGAGGCTTACATGCACCGTATCGAGGACCGCCTTCGGGCCTACAGTACGGCTACCAGCAGTCGCTGGGCTGAGATGACCTTCGACGGCAATAAGTTCACCTTCGACCGTCACATCTTCGACGAGACGCTGTGGGTTCCCTTCGAGAATACCACCGTTCCGGTGCCGGCAGGCTACGACAAGTTCCTGCGCACGCAGTACGGGCCGTCGTATATGACCCCCGTTCATCAGGCCACGAACCACGGTACGGTCGTAATCAGTACCGTCGACGACTATCGAACGATGGCTCCGAAGATATTTGAAGAGTACAAACAGTCAGCCTTGAAGCGGCTGATGAAGAAACTACATCTTTAATATAGCCGCGACTAGGCTTCGGAAGTAACTATAAACGAAAAAGTGCTTACCCCCGTTCATCCGGTGGCAGGCACTTTTTTTGTTATTCTATCCGTCCGACGGCCTCTTTCATTGCATCCTTGAAGAAGGCTCCTGTGTTCAGACGCTGTGCCACTGACAGCGCGTTGGCTGCCATCGTCGCGCGCTCTTCGGGCGTTATTGCCGACAGCCGCCGGCCTATGTCCTCGATGCGGTCGATGAGAATTCCTACGCCTAACTCCTTCACTATCGGGGCCAGTGCCGAACAGCGCCAGACTATCAGCAGCAGTCCGGCGCGCAGATAGAACGATGCTTTGTGTGGCGAATTCCAGCGGAGGTACTCGCCAAAATGGCCCGAGCAGGTGTTCAGACTGTCGCCGTCCCACACTAATCCGTAGTCGCCCGGTGCGTTCGCTATGAAGTCGTCGGCGGCCATGAAGTCGTGGAGGTGTACATGCTCCGAGGCTTTCAGTTCCGGCAGCCCGTCCTCGTTGCCGAAAATCTCGAGGTCGTAGCCCTTTGCCACCTTCGCCATGTCGAGGAGGAAAGTGTTCTTCCGCTGACTCAGCGCACCGGCGTAGACCACTCGTGGCATGGCCTCCGGGCTCTCTGGTGATCTCTCCCTGCACGGCGATGCCGATCGGTAGTCGAAGAGCTGCAGGGCTCCGAGCCCATTTGTGAAGCCATTCTTCGAGAGCCAGTCCTTCATCGTGGCGTTTGACGCGATGACATAGTCAGCATGCATCAGCCGCCTGATCTCCTTGGCTACCGTGAGCTTACGCCGCCGCATCGAGCCCAAGTCGTGGATGATGGCCACGACCTTCGCTCCGTGGGCGTGAGCCATATTGCATACGAAGGCGAAATATTTCTTCACGGGATATTGCAGCACCACGATGTCGCCGCGGCTAACGGTCATCGACAGTTTCACGACACCAGCCAAGTCGAGGAAGAACGATGCCACCTTGCTGTCGTAGTATGTCGTCGGCACACCGAGGTTCACCGCGCCAATCTCGCGCAGCGTCACTTCATTGTCGTGTTTAGCCTTATTGCCCGAGCTGTCCAGCCCGCGGTAGTTGTGCGTAAGAAAACAAATCCTGTGATTCATTGAATGTAATGCGGTTCCGGTTTTTATCTTTTAGCGTTGGTCGGCGGCACCGTCATGCCCTTCGGATGCCATCCTCGTGACCAACGATACAAAGTTAGCACATTTTTCCTGCCCCTCCAAATTTGCCCGCCCTTGCCGTCGTTAAAGTCTGTTAACCACCGCATCAAATCGTCGCTTGCTTGTTTCCGGTGTGCTGCAAAGATGCAATGACGCACTATTATCGTCGTGAATTATCCGTCTGTCTGACTATGAGAACATGGGCGAGTTGTTTGCCAACATGGAGGATGATGTCATGGCACTTACGCTATGGAGACGTATACTGAAATGTGTCGAAAGACTACTCGCTTCACTTTGTGAGGTACTTGGATACTCCATTGGCGAGATAGAGCAGTTGATTGTTACCGACATAGAAATGCGAAAGAACTTTGAAATTATCGCCAAAGCATTAGAAGACAGGCAACAAGAAGAGCATGTAGTCACAAACACATTTTAAGTAAGTGTTAATTTCTAGTATTTATGGGCACTCACGAAGCATTTTAAGCCGAGAGTGCCCATAAAATAGGGGTGGACTTTAGTTATATAATATATGTGTAGTGGCTGTTCATCTCTTTCCAAGTTTCTCCTCAATGCCGTCGCGGTAGGCCCTCCACAGCACTGGCAGGTCGCTCATCTTCCACGCATTGGTGAACGGCATGGAGAGAAGTGCCGGAATCCAGTAGCCAAGAAGCATGACGAAACCGCGCAGGTGGCGTACGCCCCAGTTCTGTCCGTAGTGGTGACTCATGTACGTTTCGTTGCGCAGCTGATAGTAGCGTTTCCATTTCTTCTTCTGGTTGCGCGTCGTCCAGGTGTCGGAAGAGAAGAACTTATGCTTGTCCATGAGTGCCGCAGGAATATAATAAAGGCTGAAACCCGCAAGGTGAGCCCTCAGACAGTAGTCGGTATCGTCGCAGAAGATGAACAGGTCGCGGTTGGGCAGTCCGATAGTCTCGACCACCCGTCGGCTGATGAGCGGTCCCTCGAAGTCGCAGCCCACAATGGCTATGGCCGTCGCGGGGTACTGGGCCCTGTCGGCGAAGGTCTCCTGGCGCAGTTTCTTTCCGTGCATCGAGGCCAAGGGATTGGCGATGTTGAAGTGACAGAACTCATGCGAGAACACCTCGCCGTCGAGCAGTCGGCGTGGTGCGAGGATGCCTGTGCGGTCATCGGTGGTATGGAGGAGCAGTATGCTTAGGCAGTCGGGACGCGGAAATACGTCATCGTCCATGCACCATATCCAGTCGGCACCACCGTTGTAGGCCTCCTTGATGCCGGTGTGGAAACCACCTGAGCCTCCCACGTTCTCCTGATGGATAACTCGGAGGTCGGGACCCGCGGCCTCGGTATCGAGCCACTGGCGGGTGCCGTCGGTGGTTCCGTTGTCGACAACGATGATGTCGGTGAGGCCCTTCTGTGACCGCAGGGCGGCTATACTCTTCTTGAGCAGTTCAAGACGGTTGTAAGTGACGACGACAGCTGTAACTTTCATTTTCGTTGATGAATTATAGGGGTTGATTGATTGTAGAATACAAAATTACGAATTTTCTTGTATTTATATGATAAAAAAGCTAATTTTGTCGACAAAAAGAACATATGACTCCAAAGATAATCCATTTATGCTGGTTCAGCGACGACCCTTATCCTGTGGAAATTCAGGCCTGTCTGAATACGTGGCGGCACCTTCTGCCCGAGCTTGTGGGACGCCGATGCTGCCCGCTCTATCGGCTGTCCGTTCATCGATGAGGCCCTGCGGCGTCACAGGTGGGCTTATGCCGCCGATGCCTACGGTGTGCACTGTATCTACGGCAGCTGGCGCAAGTGGCGGTTCGGCCGACGCATCGAACTGGCTCTGAAGCACGCCCTCTTCTGGGTGAAATTCAGGATTCTTGGCATGTACCGCTGACGGTTTTGTGGGGCTGAAGAGCCCGTATTGTCCGTCAGAAGGGATATTCCCGACGGATGAAAACAAAAAAAGACCCACATCAGTCACAAATTGTGATTGGCGTGGGTCTCTTTTTCTTATTATAAGGGACGGAACAGTGATTTCAGTCAGATGAGATGGGCCGTTTTCCGTGGCTCATTCTATTACAATTCGAGACGGAACGGCACCTCGTGACGCTTTCGGTAGCTCGTCCAGAACTTCTCTCTTGCCGGCATGACGATGGCTAAGGCCTTTGCGGCATCATAGTGGCGGCAGTCGGCATAAGTTCGGACGACAATCTCGGTGAAGGCTTTCGGCCCCCAGAACTTACGCAGATTGAGAAGTCCCTCTTTCATTGTCACCGGTCCGAAGTGCATCCTATTGATGTCGACAATGGCGAGATGATAGCCGTCGGCGTCCTTCTTCCACAGCACGTTGCCCGGTGTGAAGTCCTTGTGGAGCACATCCTTCGAGTGCATGTCGGCGGCATAACGCCCTAAGGCTGCTGCGGCCTCCTCGTATTCGCCCTCCTTTGCGTTGCCGAAATCGTAGTAGGTGTGGCCCCAGTCCATTTGCTGGCTGACGAAATAGCTGTAGCCGAGGAGTCCAAGGGCGTTGCGCTCCTCAATGAGGGCGATGGGTTCCGGGGTGACGATGCCCTTTGCTAAGAGCAGCGGAGCATAGCTGAAAGCGCGTTGTCCCTTCGGTTTGCGCAGTCCGGAGGAGTAGACTATGCGGTTGATGCCGTGGGGAACGTGGTAGCGCTTGACGTTGACGAGTGTGCCGTCGGGGGCTTTTATCACCTTGATGACGTTCCGAAGATGATAGATCTCGGAGCCTTCGTGGTCGAAGACGGTGGGAATGGCGGTGAGGAAGTCGCGCAGCGGCTCGTATTTCGGGTTTATCGTTATTGTCTGTGACATGGTGTCGTAGTGTGGGTTATTGCTTTTTGGCGGGCTCTTTCTTCGGCACCACCTTGCCGTTTACAATCTCGAAACGGCGGTTGAACTCCTCGTGCGTGCGCTTCCACCTGTTGTGGCTCCAGAGGTAATATGCCGGCTCATGGCGTATAGTCTCTTCGAGCATGCGGAAGAAACGACGTGTGATTTCGAACTCCGGGAGCTCGTTGGGCTGCTTGGTGATGAGCTTGTAGGTCAGCGAGTAGTAGCCACGGCGGGGACGCGTGAGCTCAGCGTAGTACACGGCATCGTTCATACGGCGCATTATCTTCTCACCGCCAGTGAAGACGGGAGTGTCGTGGTTGAGGAAAGGCAGCCAGCAATGGATGTTCTCCCATTTCGGAGCCTGGTCGCTGATGTAACCGAAGAAGCTCATCGTGCCGTCGCGCTTGTTGGTTATCAGCTGCCGCAGGATGTCCTGCTTGGGTATCGGCTTGCTGTTCGACTCATGTGAGCGGATACGGCGGAAAAGGTCGTCGAAGGCTTTATTGTATAAAGGATGATAGATAAGGCCTATCATCCGGTTCTTGGGAAGGTCCTTGCCGGCGCACGACAGCCATTCCCAGTTGCAATAGTGACCGAGGATAGCGGCTACGTTCTGACCGTGGCTCATGCAGTATTCTATCTCGTCGCTATTGGTGATGGTGAACCGCCGGTTGAGTTCCTTTTCGCTGATGCTCAGTAACTTTATCGCCTCAAAGAAGTAGTCGGTGAACCAACGGTAGAAACGTTTTTCGATGGTCTTTATCTCCTTGAGACTCTTCTCCGGGAATGAGGTTGTGAGGTTCTGCCTGACAATCTTCCGACGGTATCTGACAATGTAATAGGCCAGGAAGGAAAGCACGTCGGAAAAGCCGTAGAGTACTCTCAGCGGCAGCAAGCTCAGAAGGTAGAATATCCTGTATATCATATTGTATGTTTGTCTATTGCATGTTTCGTTTGTCTCCTATCACCTTTGCAAAGATACATTAAACAATAGACAATTCAAAATAAAAACGGATTTTTCGTGGAATTGGATCTGCCGGCCATCTATATTTCGAAAATGTTATATTTGTGCGTTTTGTGAAAAAAAGATAGCAATTATTTGGCAGAATATATTAATAATCATACCTTTGCATGAAAGATATGACATTATCTTTCATTACTGCAACATATCAATAAACAAAAATTAATATCTACAAGATGAGATTTATCAGAACCGCTCTCGCCTTGCTACTGCCTTGTGTATGTACGGCAGCAGGGGCACAAACGACTACCATAAAGGGACTGCTCATGGACTCTGTGGTCCACAAGGGTGAGCCTTATGCCACTGTCCGCGTATACAAAGGCTCGTCGACAAAGGGCGATGCCGACGCCATGTCGGTCACGGATGCCAACGGGAACATCAGCCAGAAGGTAACGGGCAGAGGCCGCTATACGGTCGTCATGAGCAGCGTAGGGCGAAAGACCATCGTCCGAACGGTGAACCTTGACGGCAGCGGTACCATTGACTTAGGGACAATGTATGTCGTCGACGATTCCAAACAGCTGGAGGGTGTCGAGGTCGTGGCTCAAAAGCCTATAGTGAAGATGACCACCGACAAGACGACCTATGATGTCCAGAGCGATGTCGACTCAAAATCGCAGACTGTCCTGGACATGCTCCGCAAAGTTCCTATGGTAACGGTCGACGGCCAGGACAATATCCAGGTGATGGGTCAGAGCTCGTTCAAGGTGTATGTCAACGGCAAGCCGTCGATAATGTTCTCTGCCAATCCATCGCAGATATTCAGGAGCATGCCTGCATCGTCGGTGAAGTCGATAGAGGTGGAGACGAACCCCGGGGCGAAATATGACGCTGAGGGAACAGGAGGAATCCTCAACATCATCATGGCTGACGCTCAGGGTGGCGGCAAGCAGTCGATGAACGGCTACAACGGAACGCTCCGTGGCATGGTGTCGAACAACAACTGGAATGCCAGTGCCTTTGTCTCCGGACAGCAGGGAAAGACGACCTATAGCGCAAACGTGTTCTACAACAATCCGTTCCCCCTGGAAACATCGGTCGACATGACCCGTACCACATATTCAAGTGCGCTGCCATCAGCCGGCGGGCAGAGGGGCTCCTACGACATGCACTACCATCAGGACGGCAAGTCGCGCGTTCCTTTCTCCATGGCAAACATCAGCCTGGGTTATGAGCTCGACTCAATGAACCAGATAGACCTCACCGTCGGAGCCAACAAGTTCACGCTCAAGAACGCGGGACATCCACTGACAGAGTTCAGAACAGGCGCGGCAGAGCCGTTCCTGCAATATACCAACCTGTTCAACATGAAACAGCAGAGCTTCTCCATCGATGTCAGCGCCGACTACCAGAGGTTCCTCAACGCAGCGAAGACCAGCAACATCACGTTCACGTATATGTTCAACAACTCACCGCAGCACAACTCCACCAGGACTGTATACGACTGGGTGAGCGGTGTCGGCAACCTGGGAGAGTCGACGGTAAGCCTCAACGACCTCTTATCCGATGTCCATGCCCGCGGTACAGAGCACATAGGGCAAATCGACTACGTAACGCCTCTAGGCAATGAGAACCACAAGCTCAGCGCTGGTACCAAGTTCACGGCGCGCACCAACCACTCCGACTCCAGATATTATAATGTTGTCAACGGAGAGAACGAGTACAACTCGGACAACAGCTCGGAATACAACAACTCGGTGGACATCCTCGCCGGCTATGCAGAATATAACGGTACCTTCGGAAAATTCTCAACACGTCTCGGCGCACGCTATGAGCAGTCATGGGAAAGGGTGAAGTTCGAGCATGGAGCGGGAGAGAACTTCCACCGCAACTATGGCAACTTCGTACCGACGGCAAGCTTCACATGGAGCATGAAAGCAACGACAAACCTCGGACTCTCCTACTCCATGCGCATAGTGCGTCCTGGCATCTCCTATCTCAATCCTTACCGCGACCGCTCCAACCCCACATCGCTGACATACGGAAACCCTGACCTCGATGTCGAGAAATCACACAACCTGAACCTCGTGTTCAATCATTTCACACCGAAGTTCGCTACGAACATAACGCTAAGCCAGTCGTTCTGCAACAACCAAATATACCAATACAACTTCATGGACGGTGCCATTCTGAACACCACCTACGGCAATATCGTCAAGACCAGGCGCACCAACCTGAATATCTTCGCCAACTGGTCGCCATCAACCAAGACACGACTGATGGGCAACTTCTCTGTCGGCTATGGCGACATGCGCTCCCATGAGCTCGACTATCGCAACAATGGATGGTCGGCAAACGCCTTCATGAACCTCCAGCAGACACTCTGGTGGGACGTAAAATGGAGCATTGGTGCGTTCGTGAAGACAAAGGACATAGACCTGCAGAGCCGCAACGGCGACATGGGCATGCTCTTCACAACCCTGACAAAGGATGTCATAAAGGACAAACTGAACGTCTCGCTGATGTTCATGTCGCCGTTATCAGGCAGGATGAAGATGAACAACGAGTCGTTCAACAATGACTTCTACCAGAAGATGAATATCGGTGTCGATATACGCAGCTTCGGACTTACCGTTACCTGGAACTTTGGTAACACCAAGCGTATGTTCCGCCAACACCAGTCCAAGGCCTCCAGCGACTTCGACGAACACCAGTCGGCTGGCGAGCAGCTCGGTTCCATGGGCTCAGGAACCAGTCTGCCGGCACAATAAAGACAACATGTAAGTTCCATCGTAAATACGGTATAACAAGAGATGTCCCAAACTCACGTATGTAAGACGTAAGTTTGGGACATCTCTTTTATATATTCCCAGCCAAATTTCGGGAACAATCCATAAGGACGTTCAGCCTTGTGTCTCCCTGATTAGCCTCAGCAGGTGCTCGACAGCCTCATCCTCGGGGATATTGTGCTCCACGCACTCCTTCTTACGGTAAAGGGACACCTTGCCGGGACCAGCTCCCACATAGCCGTAGTCGGCATCAGCCATCTCGCCGGGTCCGTTGACGATACATCCCATGATGCCAATCTTCAGACCCTTCATATCCTTTGTAGCCTCCTTTATCCGTGCAATGGTCTTCCGGAGGTCATAGAGCGTCCTGCCACATCCCGGACAAGAGATATATTCCGTCTTAACCATGCGCAGGCGTCCAGCCTGAAGGATGGAGAACGCCGTGTCAACAATGTCCTTCTCAGGAATGTCGCCATCGTTCATCAACCATATTCCGTCGGTAAGCCCGTCCATCATCAGCGCGCCAAGATCGGCGGCAGACTCTATCTGGAACTTGGCGAGAGCTCCCTGGGCCTTGTGCTGGTACATCTCTGCAAAAATGACCGGGTTCTTCACCCCGGCGCTCATCATCTCATGCACCAGCGCGCGCTGGTCGCCCAGCCGGTTCTGATGACGGGTAGTGCAGATGACAACCACCTCAGGATGTGCCTTGAGGCAGGCGAGGTATTCCTCAGCAGGAGTGCCGAACTGCAGGACCAGGAACTTTAGCGGTGCCTTGCTCAGCCCTATAAGAGGCATGGCGGAGACAGGGTAGATGGGGAAGAAGGAAGATGAATCCTGCTGCTTTGAAATTAATTGTTCATAAACATTGAAGTCGACGATATACTTTTGTCCCTTGATAGGATGTACTGGAACACTGCTACCTACATATATATAATCCGGACGCAGGTCTTTATTTCCAGCTTCTGCCGTCTGGGCATTCTCCACCTCCTCATCATTGGAAGGATTGGTGGAGGCAGTAGCCACTACCACCGGAACATTGTCGCCTCCGATATTTCCTACGGAACGTGTCTTTCTCCTCAACGGATGCAGCCAGTCGAAGCCTTTGCAGGCAGTTCCAGGGATTAGTATATGTCCCTGTTTCCTTCTCATGTACCACACCAGATGGCGTGCCACGGGTATCTCGTTCTCCGGTTCCTCGCTCAGGCTGACACGAATAGTGTCGCCAATGCCGTCGGCAAGCAGCGCGCCAATGCCCACGGCACTCTTTATCCTTCCATCCTCACCCTCACCGGCTTCGGTAACGCCGAGATGAAGAGGATAGTGCATGTTCTCCTTGTCCATCTCCGCAACGAGCAGACGCACCGACTGTACCATCACGACAGTGTTGGAGGCCTTTATCGAAATGACCACATCATTGAAGTCCTGCTTCTTGAATATCCGCAGGAATTCCATGCAGCTCTCCACGATACCCTCCGGGGTATCGCCATAGCGGTTGCGTATGCGGTCGGAGAGGCTCCCATGGTTCACGCCGATGCGGACGCATGTGTGGTGCTCCTTGCATATCTTTATGAACGGCGTGAGGCGGTCCTCAATCTTCTGCAACTCATGGGCATACTCCTCGTCGGTATATTCCAGTTTTCTGAACGTTCTCGCGGGGTCCACATAGTTGCCCGGATTGATGCGCACCTTCTCGGCATACAGTGCGGCGACATCGGCAACATTGGCATTGAAGTGCACGTCGGCGCAGATGGGCTGACGGTATCCGTCAGCCTTCAGGCACTCACTGATATTCTTCAGGTTCTCCGCCTCACGTCTGCCCTGCGTGGTCAGCCTGACGAGCTCGCCGCCGGCGTCGATGATGCGCTCGGCTTGTGCCACCGAGGCATCAGTGTCATTAGTGTTGGTGGTCGTCATCGACTGCACGCGTACGGGGTTGTCGCCGCCAATATTGAGCGTGCCGGCATGTGCCACAGAACTCTCGCGCCTACTATAGTTAAATAAATCTATCATAAAAGACAATGTCTGGCTGTTATGGACATGGAATGTTTCTATCCTATGCACCGTCCCTTCCGGATGGGACGATGCCTGGGTTTTAGCACTTGAACTTATAGTCCTTGATTTCGCTGAGGTCCTTGTTGGCCTTCTCTATCTTCGCGCCCAGTCCGGCTTTCCATGCGTCGACCTTCGCGGCAATCTCCTCATCGCCAAGTGCCATTATCTCTGCGGCAAGTATAGCAGCATTCTGAGCTGCGTTGACGCCTACCGTTGCCACTGGTATCCCTGGAGGCATCTGGATGATGCTCAGCATGGCATCGAGACCGTCCAGCATGCCCTTTATAGGCACGCCGATGACTGGAAGGGGCGTAGAGGCGGCGATGACGCCTGGAAGTGCGGCAGCCATTCCGGCACCAGCTATTATCACACGTATGCCGCGCGCCTTGGCATTCTTGGCAAACGCCTCCACGGCATCAGGGGTGCGGTGCGCCGAGAGGGCATTGATTTCGAACGGGATTTCCTCTTGCTCAAGCCATTTGCAGGCTTTTTCCATTACGGGCAGGTCGCTGGTGCTGCCCATGATGATGCTTACTTTAGGTTTCATAATTACTTAATCCAAACGCTGATTCTCCGCCACGACTTCATAAGAGTTTGATGGTTGGTAGCCGGACGTGAAATCATCATCAGTTTGTTTTTTAATTCTATTGTTATCGTATTCAGAATTTACTTATCCTATCGTGCATCCTCGCCGCCCTTTCAGCCAGAGGAACTGGCGGATAAATCACACCACCATCACAATGACGAAGCCAGCCAGCAGTCCCAGCAGATAGCCGCAGACCACTTGCGACAGCGAGTGCTGCCTCAGGACCATGCGCGAGGTGCCCACCATACCGCCGAAGAGCGTCAGGAGGCACAGCCACCAGGTAGGGTCGAAGTCCAGGATGAACGAGAAGGCGATGACCATTCCCGTTGCCCCGCCGATGGCGGCAGAATGTATGGATATTTTCCACCAGTGGTTTATAGCCACGCAGAGCACCTGGATGATGATGGCCACGACGAGGATGACACTTATGAAGTTCGGCGTGTTCATCAGGCTAAGCAGGTAGTAGCCTACGAAATAGCACAGGATGGAGATGATGTATGGTATCATCCGCCGCTCGCGGACGCTCAGTTGCTTGGGTGTCCATCCCTGGTACTTCGTGTATACATGTATGATGTAGGTTGGCAGCAGTACGGTGAAGAGATAGAACAGCACCACCATCAGCACCTTGTACATTGGTGGGAATATACTCAGGTAGCTGAAGATGAACATGAAGATAAGACCGAGTACCGGCAGATAGAAAGGTGTCGAGAGCATGCTCACGACTCTTGATGCCAATATAATCTTCTTTTCGCTCATTGTTTTCTCATTCGTGCCACGGGAATGTCCATTTGTTCGCGGTATTTTGCCACCGTGCGCCTGGCTATGGGGTATCCCTTGTCCTTCATAGCGCTGGCAAGTGCCTCGTCGCTGAGCGGCCGGCTCTTGTCCTCGTTGTCGACGATGTCCTTCAGTGCCAGCTTTATCTTTCGCGTGGAGAACTCCTCGCCGCCGTCTGTCGTATAGCCGTCGCTGAAGAAGAACCTCAATGGGAACGTCCCCCATTTCGTCTGTGCGTACTTGATGTTGCTAACCCTGGAGACCGTCGATATATCGAGGCCTGTACGGTCGGCGACATCCTTCAGTATCATCGGTTTCAGGTCGCCCTCATCGCCATCCTGGAAGAATTTCTTCTGTATGTCTATGATAGCCTGCATGGTGACCATCAGCGTATGACGGCGTTGCCGTATCGCCTCTATGTAGCCCTGTGCCTTGTCGACCTTCTCCTTGGCATACAGCAGAGCCTCCTTTGCCTGGCGGTTCATGCCCTTCTTGTTTTCCTTGTATGCCGATAGCATATCGGCGAACGCCGGTGAGACGTGCAGCTGGGGAATGTTTCCGCTGTTCAGCGTGAAGGTAACGGTACCGTCGTCGGCAGTGTCGACGATGAAGTCGGGTGTTATCTGCTGGGTGTTCCTGCCCATTGTCTCGCCCATCGACGCACCGGGCTTAGGGTTCAGTTTTCTTATCTCGCCCTGAAGGGCTTTCGCCTGGATGTCATTCAGTCCCAGCTGCGAGCGTATCTTGTCCCAATGGTTCTTTATGAACTCATCATATAACGGTCCAACAACCTTCATCATCAGGTCCTTCACCTTTGAGTCCGGCTTCCTCGCCACTTGCAGCTGCAGGCATTCTTGCAGCGAGCGCGCGCCTATTCCGGCGGGCTCGAATGTCTGGAGGATTTTCAGCGTGTTCTCGATTTCCTTTTCCGAGGCGTCCACATTATGATATATGGCAAGCTCATCGCTGATGGCCCCGAGGTCTTTCCTTAGCAGTCCGTCGTCGTCAAGGCTGCCTATGAGGTACTCCATGATGTCATGCTGCTTCTGCGTCAGCTCACAGGTGTTCATCTGCTCGTTGAGCTTGTCAATGAACGAGGTGGTGTCCCCGTAGACCATTTCCTCATAGTCGGCATTGTCCTTGTTGTTGCTATAGTTCTCGTACGACGGCATCTCGTCGTCGGAGCCCATCCGCTCCAGTGCCGAATCGAGTTCGTCCTTACGCTCGTCCTTCTCTTCCCGGCGCTCATAGTCCTCCTCGCTCTCGCCGCTGTCGGCAGTGTCGTCAGGTGCTGCCTCGCCATTGCGTCCCGTTTCCAATGCCGGGTTGTCATTGATCTCAGCGTTCACGGCATCTTCCAGTTCGGCAATAGGCATCTCCAGCAACTTCACCTGAAGCATCTGTTGTTGAGACAGACGCTGAAGCTGCTGTAGTTTCTGTTCTTGGGTCTGATAAAGTCCTTGTGCCATACCTGAATCTTTTCCGTTGCAAAAGTAGTGCAAACCGAAGACAATGCAAAATAAAAAGGCAACTTTTTATTTTCATTGTTGAGGTGCAGCCTACTTTATTTAAAAGTAGTGCAAACCGAAGACAATGCAAAATAAAAAGGCAACTTTTTATTTTCATTGTTGAGGTGCAGCCTACTTTATTCAAAAGTAGTGCAAACCGAAGACAATGCAAAATAAAAAGGCAACTTTTTATAAATCAATTACCGACACCAAGTACGCCGTTAGGGACATAGCTGACGATGTACTGCATAAGCCGGCTGCCGTTGCTGCCGCTGAGGATTGCCCCGGTCTCCAGGGAGTAAGTCCGGTGGCAGGTATTGCATACCACCGATGTGGAATTGTCGGTCCATGATAGCGGATACTTGGCAGTGTATCCCGTGGCACAGTTGGGGCACTGTCCGTCCCACGCCACATAGCCGTTGAAATTAGTCCTGCCCAGGATGATGGACCCGTTGTTCGCTCCCGCCCCAAGGTATATGCCTCTTGAGAAGGCAAGGTTCTCCAGGTCGTTTGTCAGGCGCGTGTGCTCCTCATTGCCCTTGCTGTCGGCAACGTTCACGATGTATGCGCCGTTATTCGGCGACATGCTGATGCGGACGTAATAGTTGTAGGCGTTGAGTGCCGTTACGATCATGCTCGTCGGATGCCATTCAGTATGAAAAGTGAAATGGCAAGGATAGCGACGACTGACAGAATCCTCACCGCCACAGGCACCGAAAGCCATCAGAGCAATGATTGCTGACAACAGACCGGTGAACTTTGAGAATGCTTTCATAGGACAATAAGCTGTAAACATTTCTTAAACGGTGGCATAAAGAATACGCCCTTGCAACCAACTGACAATCAATTTGTTGCAAATCCTATCCTTTTGGGTCGCAAAAGCTAACCTTCCGCGCGCAGAAGCTATACAGTTAGCGTGTAAAAGCTATGCTGTTGCGACCCAAAAGCTATACTGTTGTTTTTTGTAAAATTATTTCTGAAAACAGAGAACAATCCCACTACTCCTCGAGAAGCTTTTTCTCAGCCTCTTCCACACGCTCAAAGTGGAAGCCGCGGAGGTTCTCGTCCATGAGTCTCTGTATGCGGTCGTTGCAGAGGTTGCCGAGAGAGCCCTCATGGGTATGGTGGATATTCTTGTCGGCCTTGAACGTTCCTGCCTCTATCTCCAGTCCCACCTTCTTGTAGGCGTCGCGGAACGGCATTCCGGCAGCGGCAAGCTTGTTGACCTCCTCCACGGAGAACATCGGGTCGTACATAGGATTGTCGAGGATGTGCTCGTTCACCTCCATCTTGTTTATGATGTAGGCTGCCATCTGCAAGCAGTCTCTGAGCTCGTCGAACGCGGGCAGGAACACCTCCTTTATTTGCTGCAGGTCGCGGAAGTATCCGCAAGGCAGGTTGTTCATTATCATCGTAATCTGCGTGGGCAGTGCCTGCAGCTGGTTGCTCTTGGCGCGTATGAGCTCGAAGACATCCGGGTTCTTCTTGTGCGGCATGATGCTTGAGCCCGTCGTACACTCCTTGGGCAACTTCACGAAGCCGAAGTTCTGACAGTTCATCAGGCAGGCGTCGTAAGCCATCTTGGCAAGTGTCCCGGCGATGGTGGCAATGGCAAACGACACGTTCCGCTCCATCTTGCCGCGTCCCATCTGTGCGTAGACGACGTTGTAGTCCATCGTGTCGAAGCCCAGCAGGTCGGTGGTCATCTGCCTGTTCAGTGGGAACGAGCTGCCATAGCCCGCCGCCGAACCGAGAGGATTGCGGTTGGTCATCCTGTAGGCTGCCTGAAGAAAGAGCATATCGTCGGCAAGCGACTCGGCATAAGCGCCGAACCACAGTCCAAAGCTCGACGGCATCGCTATCTGCATGTGTGTGTAGCCCGGCATGAGCACGTCCTTGTACTGGTTGCTCTTCTGGATGAGCTCGTCGAAGAGTATCTTCACGTGCTCGGCAATGTCCTGTATCTCGTGGCGGGTGAAGAGTTTCAGGTCGACGAGCACCTGGTCGTTGCGGCTGCGTCCGGAATGGATTTTCTTACCGATGTCGCCGAGCTTGCGCGTCAGCATCAGCTCCACCTGGGAGTGGACATCCTCCACGTCGGGCTCTATCTCGAACTTCCCATCCTCGCAAATCTTGTAGATGTTCTTCAACTCGGCGAGGAGTTTCGCAAGCTCGTCCTTCCCGAGCAGTCCTATCGACTCCAACATCGTGATATGGGCCATAGAACCCAGTACGTCATACTTGGCAAGATAGAGGTCCATCTCGCGGTCGCGGCCCACCGTGAACCGCTCTATCTCCTTATTGACCTCGAAATTCTTTTCCCAAAGTTTATGTGCCATTTGCTTTATAATTCAAAATTCAAAGTTCATAATACAAAATTGTGAATACCGATAACAATTTTTCCCAAGATTGAATATTCACAAATTATCGGGTGATTTCTTCACACGGATTCTAACGATTACAAGGATTGGCTACGCTATTCGCGGTCCTATGGTCTGACAAAAGGGCACCGGCGAAGCCGATATCTTTGGAATCTTTAAAATCCGTGTGGGAAAATTATATAATAATGCTTGTGGACTTTATTCCGAATACGGAATCATCGCCATCATCTCGGCAATCTTCTCCAGAGCCTCCTTCAGTGGTTTCTCTACCATTCCCTTGGCGAAGAAGGGCACGTCGGCGTCGATGGTAAGCCGGATCTTGGACGTTGAAGGCTCTACGGGCAGCATCTGTATCCAGAACTTGAACTTCAACGGCGACTTCTCGCTCTCGAACTTTATCATCTTAGGCTCCTCGCGGTCGACGATACGCATCGAGACATTGCCGATGGGTGATACGTTTATGGACATGGAGTCCTTGTCGAACGTCAGGTCCTTTAGCTTTTCCTTCACGTCGTCCATCTTAGCATCGCCCGTGGAACCCTCCGGAATGCGGTCCTTCAGGCTTTTCAGGTGCGTGAGGTCGCTGAGGGTGTTGTAGACGGACTGCTGGCTGTGCGGTACCTGCCGTACTGAACTTTCTAATTTCATAACAGGAAGTCTTTTTTTGTTTTGCTTTTACAGTTCTTACAAGATGAGTTACTTTCCCCAGTTGGCAGGGTCGCGGCGCCACTGGTGCAGCATCTCAACATCGCCCTCCTTGATATAGCCAATCTCCAGGGCCTTCTCGACAACATGCTCGTAGTCGGTAAGGGTGACAAGCTTGACATCGGCATCCTTGAGCGCCTGCTCGGCGATAGGGAAGCCATAGGTATAGGAAGCGACCATGCCTACAACCTTGAAGCCGGCCTCGCGCAGGGCGGCGACAGCTTTCAGCGATGAGCCGCCGGTGGATATAAGGTCCTCAACAACTACAACCTTCGCACCCTCAGGCAGTTGTCCCTCTATCTGGTTCTTCATGCCGTGGTCCTTCGGCTTCGGACGGACGTAAGCGTAGGGCAGGGCAAGCTCGTCGGCGACAAGGGCTCCCTGGGCGATGGCACCCGTGGCTACTCCTGCCACAGCCTCAGCCTCCGGGAAGTTCTCCATGACGGCATGGGTGAGCTCAAGCTTCACGAACGAGCGCACATCATGATAAGAGAGGGTCTTGCGGTTGTCGCAATAGAACGGCGACTTCCAGCCTGATGCCCATGTGAACGGGTCGTTAGGCTGCAACTTTATGGCTTTTATTGCCAGCAGCTTTCCTGCAAATACTTTTTTTAAATCTTCCATTTTCCTATGATTATTCGTTCAAATTGATTGCAAAAATAAATCATTTATTTCAATTAAGCAAATATTCATAGTACTTTAAGGGTCATGATAATTAAATTCATGTGCATTAAAATCAATGGATTAGAATACCGCTTTGATTGAATCAGCGTGTAATCCGTATTATCTTTCCCATTTTCAGACAAAACAGATGCGAAAGAAGAAGGGCTGTACATGACATCACGCCACATACAGCCCGACAATTAATCAACTCAATTTTCGTTGAATGATACCAACTTAAAACAAAATACCTGTCACTTATGTCTGATGAACGACTGTTAGTCGTCCCATACGTCCCAGTAATGGTGCTGCTTGGATTCAGCATCATCGCCGCCTGTGCCTTCATGTATGAATTCAAATTCGCCGGACACACCTACCTTAGTACCAGGTTTTACAGTGGGAGTCCCCGTTCCTGCCAGCAACTGGCAACCTTCGCCAATAGTATTGATTCTCTTGCACTCTGGCATTATATAATTCTTTTTCATAGATTCGATATTTCTAAATCGTATTTTCACAAATATGGACACTCTCTCACTTTATTACTACCTTTCGACCGCCAACAACATAAATGCCTTCCGGAAGACGGCGCTCACCAAGGCGATTTGCTACCTTCAGGCCTGCAACATTATAAACAGGCTGCAACCGCCACTCGGAATTATCGTCTGAACGGACGCCCTGAATATCGGTAGTAGCGCTCTCATTGATATCCGCACCATCGACAGTTATCTTGAAGTTCTGCTTTGAAAGAGCAAGGGCACCATCATTGGTGAAAACGTCGGTATATTTGCTCAGCGTAAGGTTTTCTGTATTTTCAGACAGATACATATACCAGCGATAGCCTTTCATCGATACGCCACCTTTCTTGATAGTATTGTCGCCTACATAGTAGAAGTCCTGCATAACTTCATTGTGATGAGAGTTTTTCTTCGACGTAAGATAGACGGCATACTTCGGCAGTTGTGGTATCTTGCTGTAAGTGCCAATCATAAAAATCGGCGTATATTTCTGATAGCCATTGCCATAGTTGGCGTCAGTACCCGTACGACCACCTTCCAATGTCATGTCGACATCATCGAACTCGTAATATTCATCCTTAGTAGGGTCTTTGATATAGCTGGCATCTTTCTCGTCGACTTTCACAAGAAATGGCTGATTGGCATAAACCTGATCGTCGGAATTGAAGCCAATGGCATAATATTCCTTGCCGCTATAGTCAGTTTCCTTGTCGTCTCTCTGTGGAGTGCTCTGATACATTGTAGCCACAATAGCGTTAGGACCGAAGACCTTGGCTATTTTGTCCCAGCTGAGGTTGAACGGAAGTATCATTGTTGCCCATTTCCCTGCTTTCAGCGTGCGCTTGAGATGTACATCGACATTAGCCTCTGTACGCATACATGTCACCTCGTCGTCCTCACTGAGCTCTACGGTGTGCTTCCGGGCTGTGATTTTCTTGTCGAGGAAAGCTCCGTTGATGGTCATTCCAGCTGCACGCAAAGCAAGCCAATAATATTTGTCAGAGTTCGTGGTATTATTGTTGATGGCTTTGATATCCTCATCATCCAGAACTATCTTCACCATCGTGGCATCCTTGAAGTCGGAACCTTCCATTATATGGCCCATGCCTGCTCTATACGATTTCGTACGGCTTGCGTCATTCACGTTACGTGATGACCAGGTAACATTATTAGTGCCATTGATTCCATAGTAGTCCACACCGACAAACGGCACGTCGCCGTCAGCCTTGTGCCCGGTACTGTTGATAAGCGACAAACGGATAATGTCGCCGGCTTTTGGCTGAAGAGAGCGTAAGTTCTCAAGATAGATGCGGTAAGCGTAAGTATCCTCGGTATTGGAGGATTCACCAGAACCTTTAACAGTTTCATC
>SAMEA3663069__coassemble_546_pt1 | contig 27261 bp, 19 predicted proteins | sample SAMEA3663069__metabat2_low_PE_007 | metagenome-assembled genome bin SAMEA3663069 (sample SAMEA3663069) | pig gut metagenome | biome: pig gut; feature: pig-associated habitat; material: faeces | place: France | collected 2012 | reverse complement strand
CCGCAAGATGACCGGCGACACCGCCACCGACACCGGCTGCCCGCTCAAGGTGATGTGGAGCTCGTATGCCAAGAGGCTGCCGTTCTTCGACGGCATGCACCGTTTCCTCCCGGCACTAATGCTTCTTGAGGACGGCAAGTTCAAGGAGCTGCCGGTACGCCACTATCCCCGCATAGCCGGTGTCTCGAAGTACCATCTCTGGAACCGGCTAAAAGGTCCGTTCCTCGACTGCTTCGCCTACCGATGGATGAAGAAGCGCTATATCCGCTATCATGTCGATGCCGACAACGTGCAGATGTAATCCTTTTCGGCAGCATGCGTGCCACTGTGGGCATCAAACACACAACTATCAACAACCAGCAACAATAAGAAAATGCAAGTCTCGTCATTATACGTCTATGCCATCGGCTTCATAGCCCAAGGGTTCTTCTCAGCACGTATGCTCATACAGTGGATACTGTCGGAGAAGGCGAAGAAGGTCGTGTCACCCAATGCCTATTGGATTTGCAGTCTGGCAGGAAGCATCCTGCTCTTTGTCTACGGATGGCTTCGCGACGACTTTGCCATCATCTTCGGACAGCTCATCTCGTACTACATCTATATATGGAACCTCGACATCAAAGGCGTATGGCATAAGGTCCCGCTTGCAGCCAGGGTGGTGATCATCTCACTGCCGTTCCTGGCGTTCGGCATGATGCTGCACGATATACCGGCTTTCATTGACAGCTTCTTCCGCAACGACTCGGTGCCTCTGCCCCTGCTGGTGTGGGGGTCTGCCGGACAGGTCATCTTCACGCTGAGGTTTATCTACCAGTGGTACTATAGCTATCGCCGCCATGAGTCCATACTGCCCGTGTGGTTCTGGATAATAAGCCTTATCGGATGCTCCATCATCGTCAGCTATGGCGTGTTCCGCCTCGACCCCGTGCTTATCGTGGGGCAGTCGGTGGGATTCTTCACCTACTCGCGCAATATAGTGCTATACAGGAAGAGCAGAAAGGCCGGGAAGCCGGAACAGAACTGACAACAATAACAGGGCTAATGCAGAAAGGCAGTAATTATTGCCAACATAAAATAGAGAACATTCAATCATGAAAATATTGATAACAGGAGCCGCAGGGTTCATAGGCCATAAGATGGTCAAGGTACTGTCGGAAGAAGGCGCCGAGGTTGTAGGCCTCGACAGTATTAATGATTACTACAGCGTGGACCTGAAGTATTCCCGCCTTGCCGATAACGGGATAGCGAGAGAGGACATTGAGGATGGCATACTGGTACAAAGCCGCACCCTTCCGGGCTACCGTTTTGTACGCATGGACCTTACCGACCGCGAAGGCATCGACCGTCTGTTCCGTACGGAGGGCTTCACGCACGTGCTGAACCTCGCCGGTCAGGCCGGTGTCCGTTACAGCATAGAGAATCCTTATTCTTATGTACAGTCTAATGTGGTGGGATTTCTCAATATCCTGGAGGGATGCCGCCATCACGGCCTGCCACGTCTGGTCTATGCCAGCTCAAGCAGCGTCTACGGAATGGATCCTCACGTGCCGTTCAAGGAAACCGACCGCACCGACTCACCCGTCAGCCTTTATGCCGCTACGAAGAAGAGCGAGGAGGCGATGTCGTATGCCTACAGCAAGCTGTATCACCTCCAGACCGTCGGACTGCGTTTCTTCACCGTCTATGGTCCGTGGGGGCGTCCTGACATGGCACCGTACAAGTTCATGAAGGCCATCGACAATGATGAGGAAATTCAAGTCTTCAACCACGGCAACATGCTGCGCGACTTCACATACATCGACGATATTGCCGAGGGAGTGCGCCTGGTGCTGCATTCAGGCAACAACGAGGAGATACCATACCGTATTTATAATATTGGAAATTCCGAACCGGTAAGGCTCCTCGACTTTATAAAGACCATAGAGGCTGTTACCGGGCATAAGGCGAGAATGAGGATGCTCGACATGCAGCCGGGCGATGTTGTCCGCACCTATGCCGACACCTCACTCCTTCAGCACGACTTCGGCTATAAACCATCGACCACTATTGCCGATGGAATCAGTAATCTTTACGCATGGTATAAGTCCCACACAAAATAGAACCCTTGTTCTGTATAGAAATAAGTTTTTAGAAGACCTTAAGGTCGTTTTGAATTAAAGACAAAAAAAGAGGCGTTAGGAATAAATTCCCTAACGCCTCTCTGCTTTTCAGGTAGTATTAATAGACGGTGTTTTCCGGATCAAAGTTTGTCCAGCCTGCTGTCCAGTCGTCGCCAGCCTGGAAGGCACCGACGAAGGAGACCTTGTCAAACCATGTGTTGGAGGAAATCTCGCTGAAAGATGCTGTCAGGCTGCTGCCAACAGATGTGCTTGCGCTGATGATGGAGCTGATGCCTGAGAAAGTAAGAGGTGTCCATGTGAGCACTTTGTTGCCATTGTCGGGCAGCTGGAAGAATGTGCTTGAGAACGACTTCTTAGACTTGTCGGTAGTCTTTGTGGTGTAGTCGTAAAGAGCATCCTCGTAAATCTTGTTGAAGTCAGAGCCTACGATGTCCATTCCGGCGAAGGCAATGCGGTGGAGCTTGAGCAGTCCGTCTGTTGCAGCCTGCTGGGTGTTACCCTTCTCATTGTCAAGGATGAGTCCGACAGGCCATCCTATTGCAACACTGTTATAGCAGTTGAGGCGAGAGTTGCGGCGTATGTGCATAGCAGCCTGGAACTTACCCATTGACGAGCCGTTCTCTGGATTCATGCCACCACCGTTGATGTAGTCGTTAGTGTTCTGGAAGTTGGCATCGAAGGTCTTAGGACCGAGGAATGTCATGTTCGAGAAAGTAGCAGTAGTGTATGGCTGTGCAGTAGAACCGTCAGCATTGTTGTCGCTCTCGAAACCATTGCTCTGAGAAGCGTCAGCAATCTTTGAGTCGCGTACCGACAGACCGTACTGTACGTTTCCGGAGAATCCGTTATCAGTATCGAAGTCATCGTCCCAACCGCGGAAGGCAACGAGGTACTTGCAGTTTACTGTTCCGCCGAACCACTCGTAAGAGTCGTCGTTAGAGTAGCTGACCTGTACGTGGTCAATGGTTGTACCGGCACCTACGGAGCCCAGGGTCAGGCCATTGATTTCCTTATCCTTCTCGAATGGGTATCCGGCGAACTCGATGCGTACGTACTCCAGCACACCAGAGTTGTCGTTGGCGTCGTTGCCACCGTGCTTTGTTCTCGGACCGCCCTCGATCTGCTGTGCGAGCACACCGTTGTTGTTTGGAGCCTTACCGCAGAGGATCACGCCGCCCCAGTCGCCAGGCTTGCGCTTGCCAGGAGCCTCCTCAGAGGTGAAGACGATAGGCGATGTCTTTGTACCACGTGCGATAAGCTTTCCTCCCGGCTCAGCAATGAGTGCTGCCTCAGTCTGCTTGTCGCCCTTGATGACTGTACCCGGCTCAATGGTGAGGGTAGCTCCGTCAGCGATGTATACCCATCCTTTCAGAGTGTACGTACCTTTTTTCAGAGTAGTGTTGCCCTTGAAGACAAATTCCTTGTTTCCGTTACCAATCTGTGTACCGTTTGGATTGTCGGTACCGTCCTCATTGAAGAGAATACCGTCGCTGGAAACCAGTCCGCCGTCGGTTCCCTTGTTGTAACCACTGGTCTGTGTACCAGAGTTGTCTCCATTGTCGTCGCTACTGCAAGCGGTCATTGATGCCGCAAGAGCGATGATGCCTAAGCATCCAAAAATTTTCTTTGCTTTCATTTCTCTCTTAGGTTCTCCATGCCTCCCTTTCGTGTTCTTGCGTCAAGAGCCGAACGGATAGGATGTTGATTGCCCTGTTAAATTAATTAAACAATATATTTTGAAAACTCCTTCTATATTTTTTTTGAGCCCTATCACCCTTACGGGACTGTGGTACCTCTCTTGGGAATCCTTCCTATTATAGCTTCCAGGTTAATGTGAGTTGGAAGTTCCTTCCCGGCTTGTATTGCCTTGTTGTCTGCTCAACTTTCTTGGTAGAGCCGTCGCTGAGCGTAACGGTGGAGAATTGCTTATACTCGATGTTCTGGTTGAGGATGTCCCTCAGTGCGAGCTTCAGCTCCAGATGCTTACCGAAGCGCTTGCTTGCCGTGAGGTCAAAAGCATCGCGTGGCATCTCATAACTGTCAGGCACGCGTACCGTCTTCTGCTCTCCGTTGCCCTCGGTACGTCCGACGCCAACTATTCTCTTTCCTATCCTGTTGTAGAGCAGTGCCACGTCGAGTGCAAGAGGCTCGCTCTTATAGAACAGTCCTGTGTTGACAAGGTACGGCGACTGTCCTTGCATAGCCCGGTCATACTCATTGCTGCCCTCAGCGAATTTCACGCGGCTGTGGATAAGTGCGCCGTTGAAGCTCCAGGAGAAGTTCCTGAGTCCTATGAAGTCAAGGCTCTTACGTATGTCAAGCTCCAGTCCGTAGTTGTTAGCCGAATTGGCGTTCTTGTAAGAGTAGATGACATCAGTACCTCCCGACATTGTGTAGACCCACTCTATAGGAGAGTCGAAGTGCTTGTAGAATGCTGCCAGTGAGACCGTCTCTCCTTTCGATGGATACCACTCCCAGCGCAGGTCGATGTTGTCTACATGGCAGTCGCGAAGGTCGTAGTTTCCTTGCACGTCGCTGGCCAGATCAAAGTCGTAGTAGACCGATGGCGACACCTCACGGAACTCCGGACGGTTGATGCTTCGTCCGTAGGCCAGTCGCAGCTGGTGCTGCTCATTGAGCTTGTAGGTCATGTTCAACGACGGGAAGAGATTGCCATGGCGGTAGTAAGTGCTCTTGTGGCTTTCCACATCCTGCCTCATGTTTGTTATGAGTTCCATCTGGTTCCACTCGTATCTCAGTCCGGCAAGGATGTTGAGCCGTCCGAAAGGCAGTGTTGCCGAGACATATCCGGCTCCAAGGGTATTGTTGCCGCTGTAGTCGTTGGTCTTGTTCACGTCCTCAAGGAGGTAGAGCCTGTCAGCTCCGAAGTTGTTCTCGTCACTGAGGAGTGTCGGCATGTCCATGCCACGGAATCCCTGTGGCAGAGTATTGCCCACGCTATTGTACCAGTAGATGAAGTTACGTGTCTTGTAGTCGCGGGTTCTGTATTCACCGTAGGCACCGAACCTGAGCTTTGGCGACCATGAGCCGAAGTTGAACTGATGCTCGTCGTTGACCTGAAGTGAGAAGATGTGCTCGTCAAGGGAAGTCCACTCACGTGATATGTCGTTCTGATAAAGCCAGATGTAGGAGTCACTCTGCAACGGGTCCTCATTATACAATATGTATTTCTTACGGTCAGGAAGACGGCGGTTGGCATAAGCATAGCCGGCACTCCAGTCTATCTGGTCGTTAGTGAACGAATGGCGACCGGTAATCTGTCCGGTGTATGTTGTCCGGCTTCTGTAGAAGTATTCGGCAGAACGCTCCGGCTCCGACTGTGCCGATGTTCCCTCACGGCTGGTATAGCGGCTGTTGCCCAACTGGTTGAAGATATTCTTGAGTTGGTATTTGTTGCGTCCGCTTCGGCTGAGGAGTGTCAGGTTGAGCATCACTCCCAACCTCACATTATGGTTGTACTGGTTATCTGTCGACAATCGCAGCGGGTTCTCACGGTCATTGTCCACGTCGTACGCACCATAGAAGTTGTTTATCATGCCACGGTATGTGCGGTACTCGTTGGTATAGTTCATGGCAGCCGTCAATCCCAGCTTATGTCCTGTGATGTTCCAGCTGCGGCTCCAGTCAGCGCCAAGTTTCAAGTCGCCGAAGGGATGGCTGTTCTTTACGCTCCAGTCGTTGTTGAGGTGGTTGCCAAGCAGATTGTACATGGTGTTGCCGCCAGAGTTCTCTCCCAACGACTGCAGAGCACTCTCAATGCCACCGTGGAGTGAGCGCAGCCCGTTGTCGAATCCCAGCCAGTCAGTACCCGACGACTTAGTCGACAGGAACTCATGGAACGCCGACTGGCTGTTCCAGTTGCCACCGATGGTGATATGTGCCGAGTTCTCCGTTGGTATCTCCTTTGTGTTGATAAGGATGAATCCGCCGGTATAGTCGGCAGGATATTCAGCCGATGGCGTCTTTACAATAGTCAGATTGTCTATCTGATTGCTTGGAATCATGTCGAAGGAAAACGCGCGCGTGTCAGCCTCGCTGCTTGGAACGGCTCCGTTGTTTATCCACACATTATTATAACGTTGGGACAAACCTCTGACCATTACGAATTTATCATCAATGAGGCTGACGCCTGGCACACGGCGTATGACCTCACCGGCATTCGAGTCCTGCGTTCGTTGTATTTCTTGTGCCGAGATGTTGCTCACTATGACGGAACTCGCCTTGGTCTTTTGTATCATAGCCGTTTGCGTGTTGCTCCTTGAAACTCCGGTTACGGTGACCTCCCCGAGTGTCTGTTCATCAGCCGACAGTGCTATCTTTAAAGGATTGCCAGCACCATCAGGCATCGCCTGAACTCCGTCAATATTTTGAGTCTTATATGAAAGATATTTTATAGTTACAGTATATTTCTCTCCTTTCTTCAAGCCTGTCAGCGTGAAGTTTCCGTCGATGTCGGTAACAGTTCTCTGGCCTGTTCCTACAGCCTCAACAGTAGCCCCGATGATTGGCTCATGCGTACTCTTGTCAGTAACGTTTCCATGAATGTCCTGCGCCAGTGCGCTCGCCGCAACAGCAAAGAATAAAATCACGCTTAATGCAAATTTCTTGTAAATTTTCATCTTCTATACTTTGATTAGCTTTCTTTTCTTTCTCGGTTGCAAAGGTAGGCTGGTAATATTACATTGGAATTAAGGCGATGTTACATGTAGGTTAATTCGTGGATAGGCAGAAAACAAGAGCGTTAATCTACGATACAGCATTATTACAAAGGCTCTGTAACGATGTTACAGAAGTTCTGTAGCACAATTACAAAGGCTCTGTAACATGATAACAAAAGACCTGTAATTTATCAGGAGAAGAATGGCAAGGAGCGAACAAAAAAAGGAGGCGAGTGCCTCCTTTACATTATTATATATAGTGTCTCAAGTTTCGAAAGCTAATAACCTCCTTCTTGTCAACTATGACGCATGCAGAGGCGCCAATAAATTGCGGAACCTGAATAATTCAGAAACTTAAACTATATGTGTGTACTAATCAAACAGCTCGTGCAGTTCCTTGTTGCTCAGTTTGCCAATCCAGCTTTCACCCGCCGAAACGGTCATCTCGGCAAGAGCACGCTTGGAATTAATCATCTCATTGATCCTTTCCTCGAACGTATTCTTCGTTATGAAACGGTGGACCATGACGTTCTGCTTCTGTCCTATGCGGTAGGCACGGTCAGTAGCCTGGGCCTCCACAGCCGGGTTCCACCAAAGGTCGTAGTGGATGACATGAGTAGCGGCAGTAAGGTTCAGTCCAGTACCTGCTGCCTTGAGCGAGAGCACGAAGAAACGGTCGCGGCGGTTGTTCTGAAAACGGTCTACCATCTCCTTGCGCTGCTTGATGGAACAGCCTCCGTGGAGGAACATCGGCTCTGTGCCTGTAGCGTCGGCAATGAACTTCACGAGCATATCTCCCATTTCCTTGAACTGCGTGAAGATGATGGCCTTTTCGCCACTATCGCTGATGGATGAGACAAGGTCGAGAAGCATCTCGGCCTTTCCGGAAAGCGAGGGAGCCCATTCGTCGTTCTTCAGATATTGTGCCGGATGGTTGCATATCTGCTTCAATGCGAGTATCATCTGCAAGACGAGTCCCTGACGCTTGAACAGTTGCGTCTTGTCGTCCTCATCAATGCCTTCTATCACCTTCATGCTCTCCCTCAGCACCTGCCTGTAGATGGCAGCCTGCTGCGGCGTGAGCATGGCGAACTCGTCCTGCTCAATCTTGTCGGGCAGGTCGCTGATGATCTGCTTGTCGGTTTTCAGCCGTCGCATCATCATCGGAGCTGTGATCCGTCTGAACCGTTCAGCCTTGGACGTGTCGCCTTCGTCTTGTATGGGTCTTGCATAATCCTCGTTGAACGACTTTATAGTGCCGAGATAGCCCTTGTTGGCGAAGTCCATGATGCTCCAGTATTCTGACAGACGGTTTTCTACCGGCGTACCGCTCATGGCGATATGCGCCCCGGCCTTCAGCGAGCGCACCGCCTTGCTCTGTGCGGTAGTGTTGTTCTTGATGTTCTGCGCCTCATCGATTATCACCACCATCCATTTCCTTTTCTTGAGCTTCTCTATGTCAGAGCGCACAAGACCATATGATGTCAGGAGTATGTCGGCATCGAAGTCATTCAGGTTGCGGTTCGTCCCATGATAGAGGAACACCGTCATCTCTGGTGCGAACCGTTGAAGCTCAGCCTGCCAGTTTGCCAGCAAGCCTGTAGGCGCGACGACGATGGCACGTTCCTTCTTCAATTGCCCGTCGTCCTTCAGTTTCTGGAGCAACGTTATCACCTGCAGGGTTTTTCCGAGTCCCATATCGTCGGCAAGGATGCTTCCAAAGCCGAGCCGCATGTTCTGATACATCCATTCAAAGCCACGTTTCTGGTATGGGCGCAGGGTGGCGTGGATTTCCTCCGGCACGGGAATCTCCTGCAGCGTCGTCCACTTCCGTATCAGTTCCCTGACTTCGGGAGACATCTCCACCTTCGCTCCATTGTATTCGCCCGACAGAGCCGCCTGCAACATTCTTGCAGGTGTCATCTCGTTGCGTGCTGAGAAAGCTTTCTCTATCCGCTTCAAATCGTCGGCACTAACATAAATGTACTGTTGCTTGAAACGGATTAGTCCTTCAGCACGTCCCATCAGGGCCATGAATTCCTCGGGAGTTATAAGCTGGTCGCCGATAGCCACTCTCCAGTCGAACTGCAACAACTGGTCAGCCCTGAGGAAAGACTTGCCGTCATTGGGCTTCGCAGTCAACGACACCGATGGACGGGGATGAAGTATCCGCTGCAAGGACTTGGGCAGCAACAGCTTTATCTTCAACAGACGCATTGCCGGGACAACATCCATCAGGAATTGCGTGAATGTGGCATTGTCCAGTTTCATCGGACTTTCAGCCTCATGCGCAAGATAATTGTCAATGCCTCCGACAAGCGATGACAGCAACGAGATATCGCGCAGGATGTCATATCGTGCAGCCTTGTATTCATCGTCGGCAAAGACGCGGCTCAGCTCGACCTCGGCTCCATCGCTGGCCTCATTGTCCTTTACCGCTATGTCGAGCAAGAACTCACTGCCATCTTCTCTGTCATCCCTGACCATAACGATTGGCAGATAGCGCATCGCGGGCGTAGAGAGATGGTCTGTCCAGCTCTTTATTGAGCCCGGGATGTTCTTCTCACCAATGCCGTCGAAAGTGGACGCACCACCATCGAAGAAAAGTTGGTAGACCTTGTCCTGCCATGTCAGCAACTTAGCCTTAGAATGAATCATCTCCGTCAGAAAATATGTTGTCATGAACCATGCCGGAGACGAAGGCACAAGCCAGCTCCTGGCACCATGCTCCACAAGGACGCTGTCAACGGCAAAGAGCGCATCGGCGTGCTGGAGGATGTCAGCAGTCTGCTGGTCAGAGGCAAACGGAGTCCACATCATCTCCACCTGTCTGTCTTTTGCCTCAGCTATGACTGGTGCGACATTGCCTTTAGCCACAAGGCTCAGGGCAAGCAAACAACATGAGCGCAGGGCAAAAACAATGTTCGAGCAGTCATAAGCCCTTTCCGCCGGGATATCAGTGAGATATTCCATCAAGTCGTAAAGGTCATACCTGGTCTTCAACTGTCCGAAGTGCACGACGGCCTTATGCCCTTTGCCAACTGTTATTTTAATATCGTCGATTTCTCTCTTGGGCAACTGTTTTACAGACATATCGAATGCATCAGAGAAAAATTTCTTGCCGTTCATGACATATGCCGCGGCCTTAGCGGCACGACGAAGGTTCTCTGCGTAACGCTGCATGAAGTCGCCATCAGAATAGAATGCCGGGCAAGAAGGGAGAAGCTGCTGCAAGGCATTGCCAAGACGGGATATCTTGCTATAATCGAAATGAGGGAGTGTGTTTGGCACCGTCCTCTTGGGGACCCTTGACTTTGCGACAAGTCCCATTGCAGTATTCCAGTCGGGAATGCTTGCAATATTCTGCTGGTTAACAGTAATGCCACGCTTCTTCAGTTCAAGGAAGATGTCGACTCCGTGAAGTTCAAAGATAAGGAAGGGGTTGTTGTCGATTTCCTGCCCGACCATATAGATGACTGCCGCAATGTGCTTGCATGGCACCGCCCAGTCGGGGCACGAGCAATGCATTCCGAAGTCGCGCCATGATGACGGGAAGACCTTCAACCGCTTCTCCTTTGCTATATCCAAGACAGCAGGCGAGAGCTTATGGTTCAGCAGTTCGGCGACTATGGCAGGATGGTCGAGGATGCCGTCGATAAGGCTGTCGATTTCTTTCCTCGAGAATTTGTTCACCTCTATCTTCACACTATAAGGCGTAAAGCGGCTTCCTTGCACTTTAGCAGCTATTACATTATCCTTGATAGCAATTTTCCTTACCGAGCCATTCCTGGCATAGCGCGCTCCACGCGGTATACGATTGGCATAGTCTATATTCGTAAGCGACTGCAGCCATGCGTCTCCCCACCACGTCTTTCCAAAATCTTTTGCCATTTTTATCTATATGCGATTTGGGTTTGTTTCTTTATACTTACTGGTTGCAAAAATAAACGAAAAGTATCAAATATTATAGGAGAAGACAGATTATTTTATCAAAAAAAACAAGTTTATTTGGAAAATCCTGTTGACACGCATTACTGTTCAAGCCACCATCCGGCGAAGAACATGCAGGATGTGCATGACAGTAACTTTTCACCATTATTAGGTATTGTACACATATTTCAATCTTTCTACCTTTGCACCAGAATTTCGGGAGGAGTCCCATGAAGCTAACAAAAAGATAGGTTAACGGAAACGGATAAGGAGAACCAGCCATTGTTGTATTGTACAATGACGTAAAACCACAGGATGTCAATAGTTATGCCTCACTACAAAAAAGCGAACTTAGACCAGAATGATAATTTGATGTTTTGTAAAAAATATATCCATTAGGGCTTATTCTCGATTTTTTTTGTAAGTTTGCAGCAAAAAGTAAACGATATGGAAGACAACAACAAATACATTCGTTTTGATTGGGCAGCAAAGCGGATGCTGCGTGATAAAGCCAATTTCGGTGTATTCGAGGGACTGATCACAGTGCTTCTCAATGAGCCCGTCCATATCATAGAGATTTTGGAAAACGAGAGTAATCAAATAGAGGGTGATATTCCCCAACTATGAAGTATTTTCCAGTTATGAAATATATAAACGAAACAGTACGCAGACAGGACAGGCTGCTTGACGAGTCCCGTTCCAGGGAACTGCTGAAGACATCAGAGTACGGAGTGCTGTCAATGGTGGATGACGGCGGACAGGCCTATGGCATCCCGGTGAACTTCATCTGGGACGGTGATGACAGGATATACATCCACTGTGCACCGGAGGGCAGAAAGCTCAGGGCGATAGCATCCCATCCAAAGGTGTCATTATGTGTAGTAGGACGGACACACCTGCTGCCGAGGAATTTCACAACCGAATATGAAAGCGTGATAGTCTTTGGAGAGGCGCACACGGGACTCCCCGAGGAAGAGCGCATGCACGCCCTGCGCCTGCTTATCGACAAGCTCTCGCCCGACTACAAGGAAATTGGCGACAAGTATGCCCATGCCAGCTTCCACCGTACCGAAATCATACGCATCGACGTGACGGACTACTCCGGCAAGTGCAAGCGGATGAAGAAGGCGTAGGCTTTCCAGATATTACATATGACGGTAAGCCGCCGGTCGCCTACACCATACCGCCGGCTTTACGACTAAAAAAGGGTGGAGAAAGCCTCATCGGCTCTCCCTACCCTATTCTCTCATGCGCTATTACCGCGCCAAGTAGACGGTTACTTCTCAACATCCCATTTTATCGGAACGTTCTTCAGCACAACCAGTCCCTTGTTCTCATAACTTGTACTAACGCCAATCTGAAGCTGTTGTATTACCGAAGCCGTGCGCTTGACATCGACAAACGTATCTGACTGTTTCAATGGTATCTTCATGTACACCCCCTCAGTAACGGGATAGCCGTACCATCCTATCGAGGTTGTTTTGTAGCTGTTGCCATCCTGATCTATCATCAGTGCCGGGTAATTCGAATTGCTGCCAAAACTAATCTCCGTCAGATTGGCAATCATCTTAACCCTGAACACAAGACTCACCTCCCCATAGTTGTTAGATGTCGTCTTGCCATACGCTCCTACCAACTGTATGTCGACAATGCCGGGCAGCGGATTGTGGATTGTCCCGCCACCCTCCACAGCCATCTCCGTCCCTTTCGGCTTCAGAGGCGATGCCTCCGTCGCGGACGACGATGACGATGATGACGAGCCTAACACACCCGTTACAGTATCAACGCCTTTCTTTACCTTCTTGAGCAGGCCGCCAAGGCCCTGCGCGTTCATGTTCAATGTGCCAAAGGCTATCATTACGGCACAAAGTAATAATTTTCTTGTTCTCATAGCTTTTTCAGTTATTTAGTTGAATGATTAATTCCATCGGCAAAGATATGCAAGATAGTATACTATTCCAAGAGCACAAGGTCAAATTGATGTATTGACGGCAACTTTTGACCATTTGACGTTTTTTATAACTTGACATTTGGCAATGGATAAAAAAAAGACTAACTTTGTAGCATATAATGACAGAGACCACAGTAAAATCCATTTGCGACTTCACTTTTGGAATGCTGTTCATGTTCCAGATTATCGGAACAGTAGCAATGTATACCAAGGGGCGCAGGCATCATCTTCAGAAGATGATGTTTTGGTTCATGCTGTATCTTGACAGCATCAGCATTATAGAGGCGGTGTACTTTTTCTTCTTCCCCAGCACGCCCCATTCACTCACCTCACACCTTACTGACATTCTGGAGATGACCGTCATTCCCTGTGCTTTGATAATAATCATACGCCTAACCCGTCCAAGGGAGAAGCTGCTATTCCCTATTGTGGCAAACATCATGCTGTATGCCTCATGTATGGCGTTATTCGTCATATTCAGAAGTGAGACAATATATAAGTCCATACTTGCCTTCTCACTGCTCTACTCTCTCTTCATCATTGCCTATGGATGGGTGCTGGTGAGACGGTTCAACAAGGAGCTGAAGGAGAATTTCGCCGACGACATGCTCTCCCTCTACTGGCTCAACTACATCGTCTGCCTCTACATAGCGATGTTGATGATATGGTTCGCCGCCACTATCTATGCCTGCGAATGGATGATAGCTATATATAATGTATGCATGTTAGTGTTCTTCTCACTCTGGTGTTACTTCGTCTACAAGCAGGAGGACATGCTTGAAGTACTGGAATCTGACAAGAACACAGGCCCGGATACCAAAGGCAACAGCACTCCGAGCAAGGGTCCCGACTACCACTTTGCCGACAACTTCGACAGGATGTTCAGCGAGAGGCACCTATACCTTAACCCCACGTTGAACATTAACGGTCTTGCCCGCGAACTTGGCACTAACCGCACATACATTTCCAACTTCATAAACCAGCAGTTGCACACCACATTCTACGAGTACGTCAACCACTGGAGGGTGAAGCGCGCCAAGGAACTGCTTGAAGAGACCAGCCAGCCCATTGAGCAGGTAGCGGCGAATTCCGGATTCAACTCTCTTAGCAGCTTCAGGAGATACTTCGCAAAGGTCGTTGGTATGACGCCGGCAAAGTATCGCAAGACGAAAGCCCTGCCGACAGTTTCCGCTGACTAAACATGTGCCAGCTATGGCATGAAAGTATAAAATAATTCACACTAACTGACAGAATCCGCCACTTTTGACACACATTGTCCACCTGTGCATCACAGGCACGAACATTGCATTATGCCTTGTGAAGCTTGAAGCTCCGGAAGGTTCCGCAAAGGATACAGGAAAGAGTTGAGGGCTCAACAAAGATAAAATAAATAACAACACAACAACCAAGGTTTCCGAAAGGTCGCCGAGGTTGATAATAAAACAGGAGGATTTTGAATTATGGCACTTTATCCAATGATTCGTACAATGAATGACTTGATGAACAATGACTTCAATGATATTTTCAATGACAGCTGGATGCCGAAGATGAGCGTTGCCGCTCCGGCAATCAATGTCAAAGAGAACAACAAGGAATACGATGTAGAGGTTGCGGCACCGGGCGCTACGAAGGAAGACTTCAAGGTTGACCTTGACAATGACGGCAATCTCGTCATCAAGATGGAGCATAAGGACGAGAGCAAGAAGGAGAACAAGAAGGAGCATTACCTCCGTCGTGAGTTCGCCAGTTGCAACTACGAGCAGGCTCTGACTCTTCCCGATGACGTTGAGAAGGATAAAATCGAAGCGAAGGTTGAGAACGGCGTGCTCCATGTAACGCTTCCTCGCGCACAGAAGGCAGAAAAAGAGACAAGACGCATTGAGGTTGCTTAACTTGCGCCCGGCGGCTTGTATAGCGCACATAACAAAGGACTGGCCTTTCGGCCAGCCCTTTTTTTTGTTCGCATCAGGACATAAGAAAACATCTACAGGAATCCATAATGACCGATTGAGGTTATAGGAACGGTCATCATTTGCCGGTGATATTTCTTATCTTTCAACAATGAAAAATTACAACATTCTACTGTTGGACAAGACCTGGCAAACGCCATCAGCCCACATCCATGAAGGACGAAAGAAAAACAAGACAAGCAGAAAGAAAGGTTTTGTGTTCATTTTCAATGCAAATATGATTTCGTTTAGCTAATTGTTATGCACAAGGTAATCAAATTGCGTGAGAAAAAATAACTTTCGTTTTATTTTGTCGTATATCAGAATTAATGTATCTTTGCAACACGGATAAATATTTAAAACTAATACACTACAGACAGAAATCATGAGTGAAATCGCAAATCTAAAGCCTGCGCAAATATGGCGCAACTTCGACGCACTGACACAAGTGCCACGCCCTTCAGGCCATCTGGAGAAAGTACAACAGTTCCTGCTCGACTTCGCCAAGCGCGTAGGAGTGGAGGCATTCAAGGACGCCGGCGGCAACATCGTCATGAGAAAGCCAGCAACGCCGGGATATGAGAACCGCAAGGGCATCCTGCTGCAGGCGCACATGGACATGGTCCCGCAGAAGGCTCCCGACAGCAAGCACAACTTTGAGACCGACCCGATAGAAACATATATCGAGGACGGATGGGTGCACGCAAAGGGAACGACACTTGGGTCTGACGACGGAATGGGTGTCGCTGCCATAATGGGTATCATGGAGGACAAGGATCTGAAGCACGGTCCTGTGGAGGCTCTCATCACACGCGATGAGGAAACGGGCATGTTCGGCGCCAACGAACTGCCGGAAGGCGAGCTGCAGAGCGACCTGTACCTTAACCTGGACTCTGAGACATGGGGAAACTTCACCATTGGCTCGGCTGGCGGAATAGACATCACGGCAACGCTTAAATATAAAGAGGTGGAGAACGACCAGGAAGCTGCCGTGCACATCACGCTGAAAGGACTCCGTGGAGGACACTCAGGTCTGGAGATAAACGAAGGACGTGCCAACGCCAACAAGGAAATGGTCAGGCTGGTAAGAAAGGCTGTGGCGCAACTGGATGCGCGCCTGGTAAGCTGGAACGGCGGAAACATGCGCAACGCCATTCCGTTCAAGGAGGTCGTCCTCGCATTGCCACAGGCTCAGGTGGAGCCATTGAAGAAGATGGTGGAGGAGCAACGGCTCGCCATCGAGGATGAGTTCAAGACCATTGAACACAACGTGGAATTCTTCACCGAGGATGTGGAGAAGCCTGCCTCTCTTGTTCCGCAAGAGATACAGGATAACCTCATTGACGCTATCTATGCCTGCCACAACGGCGTCGTGAGAATGATACCAGTTAAGCCCAATGTCGTTGAGACTTCCTCAAACCTTGCCATCATAAAGATTGGAGACGGTGAGGCATCAATAAAGATTCTTGCGCGCTCAAGCCGCGAGGACATGAAGATGTATGTAGCCGAACAGCTCGAGAGCTGCTTCAATATGGCGGGAATGAAAACTGAGTTCAGCGGCAGCTACGGCGGCTGGGATCCGAACCCTGACAGCGAGCTGCTGGCTCTTCTTAAGAAGGTCTACAAGGAGCAGAACGGAAAGGAAGCAACGGTGGTCGTCGACCACGCCGGACTGGAGTGCTCGGTGATCCTTGGCAAGTACCCGAACCTCGACGTCGTTTCCCTCGGTCCAACTCTTCGTAGTCCGCACACTACCAACGAGCGCTTCGAGATTGCTACCGCCGAGCCGTTCTGGAATCTGCTTACGGCAGTACTGGAGCAGGTGCCGGAGAAATAACCGACAATTATGAGACTCCGACAACGGAGATTATAGCGGGCACAAGGTCCGCATCAAAAAGCAACCCGTTATCACTCAAGCATCCAACAAGACATGTGTGATGACGGGTTGCTTGCTGTAGACTTATAGACGGGCATTTTTTAACGAAAAAGTAACCTAAATTTGATTTCTGAATTTTGGTTTTTAAATTTAATGTAGTACCTTTGCAACCGTTAAACCAAATTATTTAAGGCAAATGGACGATTATCACGCGGCAGACTTTAATTTTTAGCGTGAGGATTGCTTCGAAAGAAGGCTAATCCCCACTGAAGTTGATGTCTGCCTGTACATTGGAGATTAGCACAATGAAGACTTTTTGGAATATAAGCGGAAGCTTGAATGCCATCAAGGAATGGCAGCCTAACTGCTGGATTCAGGTCACATGCCCCACCGAAGCCGAGCAGCAAGAACTTGAAGACACGTATCACATCCCTGATTACTTCCTCAGCGACATCGCCGATACCGACGAGAGAGCACGCTATGAGTATGACGACGGTTGGATGCTCATCATCCTGCGTATACCCTATGTTAAGGAGATACGCTCCAGGACGCCATACACAACAGTGCCGCTGGGCATTATACACAAGCGCGACGTTACTATCACCGTTTGCAACTTCGAGACAAACATGATGATTGACTTCGTCAGCTATCAGCAGAAACGCGGAGAGGGGTTCACCGACTATGTTGATATGATTTTCAGGCTGTTCCTCTCCTCTGCCGTATGGTACCTGAAGCGCTTGAAGCAAATAAACACGCTTATTGAGAAGGCAAAGAGAAACCTGGACAAGGAAGTGAACAACGAGAGCCTCATCGGACTCTCCAGACTGCAGGACTCTCTCACTTACTTCATCACTTCCATCAGGGGCAACGAGAACCTATTGCAGAAACTGAAGTTCAAGCTGCAAGTCGACGAGCTCGACACGGACCTCATCGAGGACGTAACCATCGAGATGAACCAGGCAAGGGAAACGACAAGCATATACTCGGACATCCTGGAATCGACAATGGACACATACTCCAGCATCATCAACAACAATATGAACACCGTGATGCGTACACTTACATCGGTGTCCATAATCATGATGTTCCCTACATTAATAGCATCCCTCTTCGGAATGAACCTCATCAACGGAATGGAAAACAACCCATGGGGATTTCCTATAGCACTCATCATAAGTATCTTCGTTTCTGTTGCTTCGTGGTTCTTATTACGCTGCAAACGTCTTATTTAACAACAAAAAGTAAAAAAAACAAGCAAAGGTTAGGTTAATACAAACTTTTTCACTAAGTTTGCAAATTATTTATAATAATGTGGCACCTGAGATTTACAACTCACGAAGGTGCATGTGAAACCATATCATAAACTAAACAGTAAATGATGGACTCTCAAGACAACACTCTCAACAAAGGGATTGAGGAAGAGAAGCAGCAGGAAGAAGTTGTTTCCAATACCCCGTCTTCCGTAACAACCCCAGAAAAGGAAACAGAACAGCAAGCACTGGAAGCTCCAAAGGATGAAGAAAAGGCAGGCGATACTGCCGAGACTGCAACTGAGGAACCGGAGGCTGAGCCTAAAGAAGACCTGTCAAAAAAGGTCTACAACAGCAAGAAAGAGGTCATTGAACGGCTTAAGGAAATCGTCAGCAGCGACGAGACACCGGAAAAAGCTGAAATAGACCATCTGAAGACAATCTTCTACAAACTGCACTTCGCCGAAAGGGAAAAGCAACAGAAGGAATATCTTGAGGCTGGAGGAGACCCGGAGAAGTACCAGATCGTTCCCGATGAGGACGAGGAGGTGTTCAAGGCTGAGATGGGTGTCATAAAGGAAAAACGCCAGAAAGCTCTTGCTGAACTTGAAGAGGAAAAGCAGGAAAACCTGAAACACAAAGAGGAAATCATTGAAAAGATAAAGGCCATGTCCGTTTCGCCGGAAGAGGCAAACAAGTCGTACAACGACTTCAAGGCCCTACAGCAGGAATGGAAAAACATTAAGGCGGTGCCTGCCGACAAGGCTAACGAGCTTTGGCACAACTACCAGTTGCACGTAGAGCAGTTCTACGACATGCTGAACCTCAACCGCGAGGCACGCGAGTACGATTTCAAGAAGAACCTTGAGGCTAAGACAAAGCTCTGCGAGGCTGCGGAAAAGCTTGCTGAGGAACCGGATGTCATCAGTGCGTTCCACCAACTGCAGGACTTGCACCAGCAGTACCGCGAAATCGGTCCCGTGGCGAAGGACTTGCGCGAGCAAATATGGGCAAGGTTCAAGGCTGCAAGTACCGTGATCAACAAGAAGCATCAGCAACACTTCGATGAGTTGAGGGCTAAGGAGGAGGACAACCTCAAGAGAAAGACCGAGCTCTGCGAAAAGGTAGAGGCTATAGCAAAAGAGGAAAACAAGGGCACAGCCGACTGGGACAAGCACACCCAGCAGATTATCGACATTCAGAAGGAATGGAAGACCATTGGTTTCGCACCGCAGAAGATGAATGTCAAGATATTCGAGCGCTTCCGTGCGGCATGCGACGACTTCTTCACACGAAAAGGTGAATACTTCAAGAAGATGAAGGCACAGTTCGCCGAGAATGCCGAGAAGAAGAAGGCTCTGGTGGAGAAGGCCCAGGCACTCACCGACTCTACAGAATGGCGTTCTACAGCCGACAAGCTGATTGCTCTTCAAAAGGAATGGAAGACCATCGGTATGGTTCCGCACAAGCTTGGCGACAAGCTATGGGCCGACTTCCAGCAGGCATGCAATCATTTCTTCGATGCACGCAACGTTGCCAACGCCGGCACACACAACGAAGAACATGAGAACCTGAAGAAGAAACAGGAAATCATTGAAAAGCTCAAGGCTCTGTTGGAGGAAGCTGGCGACGACGTACAGCAGAAAGTGCAGGCACTGACCGATGAATTCAACAAGGTTGGACACGTTCCATACAAGGAGAAGGACAAGGTGTATGAGGAATACCACGCTGTTCTCGACCGAATATACAAGGAGTTACACGTCAATGCAGCACGCCGCCGCATGGACAACTTCCGCAACAACCTCAAGAGTGTTGCTGAGCGTGGCGCAAGTGCCCTGGACAACGAACGCGGACGCCTTATGCGTCAGTACGACCGCCTGAAGAACGACATCACTACCTATGAGAACAACCTCGGATTTCTCAATGTAAGCAGCAAGAAGGGAAACAGCCTCATAGAAGAGATGAACCGCCGAATCCAGAAGCTTAAGGACGAACTGGAAGAGACGCGTCAGAAGATAAAGGAAATCGACGCTCAAAACAAGTAAGAAGAACTTTAAAAGAGATTCCCGTTCCTGCTCATCGTCATGATGAAAGGGAAAGGAACATCATAAGCAGAATAAAAAAACTTGGTGCGAAATCCACATTATGGAAATCGCACCAAGTTTTTTTATTTTAATCTAATCCAAGACTCACCTACCCTTTTGTCATACATAATGCAAACCGGGCTGCATCATGAACCATGGCGACATCCATGGCGTACCAACTAGTAGTCAGCCATTACTGTTGATCAAAGCTTTGGCTTCTCACCATTTACCAATACATTGTCGAGGACAATCCCCTTGGCGTATTCCGACGAATAAGGCTTGCGCGCCTCGCTAATAATAACGTTGCGGAAGGAAATGTCGTGGATAAATGCCTGCGGTATTCCACGAAGCAGAATGCCCGTTTCTGCGCCACGGCATACCACATTGCTAATATGCACGTCCGTAAAGTCGGGAAGGAACACCTTCGTGCTGTCAATGTCTGTGCCGTTTCCAAGCATAAACTTCACATCCTTGTTGACATAGGTATTCTCAAAGATAATCGCCTCTCCCTTGATATTGGACATGAATATGCTGTCGCAATATACATTCTCCGTCTTGCCTCCGCGGTCCATGCCGCTCTTGAAACGAAGGCCAACATCCGTTCCGTTGTACGTGCAGTTGCGTACAACGATGTTCCTCATGCCTCCTGAGCAGTCGCTTCCTATGGTAAATCCGCCATGTGCATGGTAAACACGGCAGTTCTTTATCAGCACATCGCTGACAGGGCCTGCCTTTCGTCCCGACTCTCCTTGTCCGCCTTTCATGCAGATACCATCATCGCCGGTGTCAACAGTGGTGTTTACAATAAGCACACGTCGGCAATTGGTCAGGTCGATGCCGTCAGCGTTCTGCGCATTCCACGGGCTCCGGACTACTATCCCATCCATAATGACATTCTCACAGTAGTAAGGATGCACGTGGAAACGCGGAGAATTCTGGAATGTTACGCCCTGAAGCAACACATTCTTACAACGGTAGATGCGTATAAGGTCATTGCGCAGCTTCTCAAGGGCGTCATATTCCATTCCTTCCGGTGCCTTTGGAAAGAAGAAATTGCCATCCTTGGTAACAGTTCCACCCTGCTTGACATAAGTCTTCCACTCCTCATCGCTCTGCTTAGAGCGCTTCACCGGCCTCCAGTAGTTGCCCATGCCGTCGATAAGCCCTCTGCCGGTGATGGAGATGTCCGTACACCTCTCAGCCGATATTGCCGAGCGCAGGCGTCCCCGTGTGCCTTTTGCGTTCTCCTTCTGTTCGTAAAGACCGGCATCCGGCGAAAAATAAAGCGTAGCATTATCGTCAAGATGCAAGTCGATGTGGCTCTTCAGCTCTATCGGTCCCAGAAGATAGACACCTGCCGGTACGTCAACATGTCCTCCGCCCTTTGCCTCCACGGCATCAATAGCCTTGGTAAAAGCTTCCGTGTCCAGAGTTTCACCATCGCCTTTTGCGCCGAAGTCGCGCACACTGACACGATAGTCGGGTATCGACGGTGCCGATGCCTGTGCCAGATGAACAGGCATGTTGGTGTAATAAGAGGAATAATCATTCTGTCCTGCCGCACTTGCTTGCATCGATATGCCACAAGCCAACAGCAGGAGGATTGCAGTTCGTTTTAGTTTCATATTAGTTTTTTGAGTTTATGAGTTATTGTATCTTTAAGCTTTAAGTTCGTAAATATCAAATTCTTGGTCCTTAAGCATTTTAGTTTGTTGGCACAAAGATAGCAAAAGAAATCTACAACAACACATCTTGTGTTTATTTTTTCACTTTTCTTATTATTTCACGCAAGCAACCGCCATTCTCTTACAGTCTCACAACGAATGACCACCATCCAAAAGCTATCAGGAAAGCCCAAGTTTCCTTTGCAATGTCAAATACTTTTTTTTACCTTTGCATCATAATCTTAAACCATCAATAATATTCATCGAATAAAAAATTAAACTTATGATTTGGCTGATTTTATCATTAATATTGGATGCATTCCTCGCATACGTGTTTATTTATGGTGTATGGTTCTTATGCAAGAACTTCAAGGTAATGGACTGGCAGGTGATAGTAATACGAATCATTCTGGCTATAGTTGTTGCAGCATTCCTAGTTTTCACGATAAAGTACACAGTCAACCAGATTAGTCTGATTTAGACGGACGACTATAATATAATTCAAGTTCCGCAAAATGATAATTACTTTCCAGCCAAGTCTGCCGAACGCAGGGACCGGTCTTGTGCCGGTCCCTGTGAAGCGTCAGCAACTTGTGGAACATGAATACATTCCACGGACGGGACCCGTCACTTTATCTTATCACAAAGCTCACGAATCGACTTGAAGAGCAAGTTCGGGTGCTCGGCAAGCAACTCGGAATCGGGCAATGGTCCTGAATTTACAGCAATGGTGAAGCATCCGGCTGCCACTCCCGCGCGAATGCCCAAAGGAGCATTCTCAATGACGATGCCTTCCGACGGCTTCACGTTGCCACATTTCTTCAGTCCCATGAGATAAGGGTCGGGATTAGGCTTCCCCCGCTTCACATCATAGGCAGTAACGATATGTTCGTTGTCTATAAACTCCCCGAAATCATCAACCAGCCGCTGGAACAAAGGACGCTGTCCGCTTCCCGTTACGACACAAATCTGCAATCCCTCCGCCTTTATCTTCCTCATCAAATCCTTCACTCCATCGAATATCTCCGCAGTAGGAAGTTCATGAAAGTATTGCGTCTTGACGTCATAGATCTTCTGCGCCTGTTCTTCCGTAAGGTCCTTGCCTAACTGCCTCTTGGCGTAGAGGCGGATGGTGTCGACGCCTCGCGCTCCCTCAGTAGCGTAGCTGTCCTCCGGCGTGAAGCCAATGCCGAATTCCTTCAATGCCCTCACCCAAGCCACGGCATGATTAGGCATACTATTGTAGAGCACGCCATCCATATCGAAGAGAACGCACTTGAATCGCTCAGCCATATTCTCCAAAGCCTCCGGTTTCTGATTACCTATGGCGTTATCAATAATATCTTTATCCATTATATTAGAAAACGAATATCCACAATCATCCCGTCAATAAAGCAAAAGGACGATTGTGGATATTTCTTATTGTCTATGAGTCCCCATCATGAGGATTCAAGAAGTTTCTGTTAGTTCTCCTTGGCAAGTCTCTCCTTGATAGCCTTGCTCTCAGCCTCGTATCCCGGCTTGTTGAGCAGAGCGAACATATTCTTCTTGTAAGCCTCAACGCCCGGTTGGTTGAATGGGTTCACACCCTCGATATTGCCAGAGATGCCGCAAGCCTTCTCGAAGAAGTAGATGAGCTGTCCGAGATAGTACTCATCGAGCTTAGGCATATTGATACGGATGTTAGGAACGCCGCCATCGACATGAGCCAGTCGTGTGCCGAGCTCAGCCATCTTGTTGACCTCATCGACACGCTTTCCAGCCAGGAAGTTCAGTCCGTCGAGGTTCTCCTCATCGTATGGGAAGTCGAGCTCACGGTTAGGAGTCTCCACAGAGATGACTGTCTCGAAGATAGAACGCTCACCCTGCTGGATCCACTGTCCCATAGAGTGCAGGTCGGTGGTGAAGTCGCAGGCAGCAGGGAAGATACCCTTGTGGTCCTTGCCCTCGCTCTCGCCATAGAGCTGCTTCCACCACTCAGCCATGTAGTGCAGCTTTGGCTGGAAGTTGGCAATAATCTCAATCTTCTTTCCTGCCTGTGTGTAGAGAGCCTGGCGCACGGCAGCATACTTTGCAGAGATATTCTCAGAGAACGGAACATCATTGCCAACGGCTTTCTCCATGTCGGCAGCACCCTTGACGAGCTGCTTGATGTCGAAGCCAGCCACGGCAATAGGAAGCAGTCCTACCGGTGTGAGCACAGAGAAGCGTCCGCCAACATTGTCAGGGATGACGAATGTCTTGTAGCCCTCCTTGTCGGCAGCAGCACGTGCGGCACCCTTGTGGGCGTCGGTAACAGCGACGATGACATCCTTGGCGTCAGCTTTTCCACGCTGAGCCTCGCACTGCTTCTTCAGCAGACGGAAAGTCAGAGCGGTCTCTGTTGTTGTACCCGACTTAGATATGTTGATAACTCCGAACTTCTTGTCCTTAAGATACTCGGTAAGTTCAGAGAGGTAATCCTCGCCAATGTTGTTTCCGGCGAAGGTTATGATAGGATTCTTCTTGTCCTGTACAAGCCATGCGAAGCTGTTTCCGAGGGCTTCGATGACGGCACGTGCTCCAAGGTAGGAGCCACCGATACCAGCCACGACGACCACCTCGCACTTCTCGCGGAGCGTATTTGCCGTAGCCTGAATCTCATCGAGGAATTCCGGTGTGATGCTTGACGGCAGGTGAAGCCATCCCAGGAAATCATTGCCCGGGCATGTGCCGTTCTCAAGGCTTTCAGATGCTGCTACTACTTTTGGCTCAAATGCTGCTAATGTTCCTGTTTCAAGGAATTGTTCAGCTTTTGTAATGTCTAATGAAATGTTCTTCATTGTCTATCTAAAACTGTCTGTTAATAATTTGATTTCAATTTGTGGCGAGATACGCTCATAGAGGATGTTGTAGACCGCGTCGAGGATTGGCATGTTGACATGCAGGTGACGGTTGATCTCCTTCATGCACTTGGTACCAAAGTATCCCTCAGCAATCATTTCCATCTCTATCTGTGCCGACTTGACGCTGTATCCCTTTCCAATCATCGTTCCGAACGTACGGTTACGGCTGAAGTTGGAGTAGCCTGTAACGAGCAGGTCCCCAAGGTACACCGAGTCGATGATGCTCCGTCCGATAGGATGAATAGTCTTTAGGAAGCGGTCCATCTCCTGCACGGCATTCGACATGAGCACCGCCTGGAAGTTGTCGCCATAGTTGAGTCCGTAGCATATGCCGGCAGCAATGGCGTAGACGTTCTTCAGTACCGACGCATACTCTATTCCGAGCACGTCGCTCGATGTCTTTGTCTTTATGAACCTGTTGGCAAGGACCTCCGTAAAAGCCTTTGCCTTCTCAAGGTCCGAGCATCCGACGGTGAGATAGCTCAGCCGTTCCATTGCCACCTCCTCGGCATGGCTTGGTCCTCCTATGCACGCCAGATTTTCAAGAGGCACGTCGTAGACCTGATGGAAATACTCCGAGCAACAGAGGTTTTCGTCCGGGACAATACCCTTGATGGCAGTAACGATGAACTTGTCCTTTATCCTTGTCCTCAGCCTCTTGAGGTGGTTCTTTAGATAAGGCGACGGTGTAACGAACACAAGGGTATCATAAGCCTGCACAATGGTGTTTATGTCCGACGAGAAGCTTATCTCGTCGATGTCAAACCGCACCGAGGTAAGGTATGCGGGATTATGACCAAGTCGGCGAAAATCGTCGATTCGGTCGTCGCGTCGGATATACCACCCGATATGGTGGGTATGGCTGACTATAATCTTTGCTATTGCCGTCGCCCAGCTTCCGCCGCCAATGATTGCTATCTTACCTACGTTGAACATAACTATATAAGTATCATTCCCGTCCTCCGCCCATGGCCGTCAGGAATATTGCTCAGGCATTTGCCCCGTCAATCCACTTCTGTATTTCCTCCACGCCAGGCTTCTCGTAGCCGAGCTTGTATTTCTTGTTTATCTCGCCTATCTTCTGCTGCAGGCCCTGTGCCTTCTGGTCCTTGATATCAGAGATAAGGTTGAAGCCAGCCTTGCGCAGGACATACACCCACTCCTCAGGCACGCCGAGCTTAGCCCACTCCTGGACGCTGCTCTGCGGTATCTTCACCTCCGGCTTGAGCTGTGGGAAGAGCATGATTTCCTGTATGTTCTCCTTAGCCGTCATAAGCATGACGAGACGGTCGATGCCTATTCCGATGCCCGACGTAGGCGGCATGCCATACTGAAGGGCACGAAGGAAGTCGTGGTCGATAATCATTGCCTCGTCATCACCCTTGTCGGCAAGCTTCATCTGGTCGATGAAGCGCTGCTCCTGGTCTATCGGGTCGTTAAGCTCAGAGTAGGCGTTGGCAAGCTCCTTGCCATTGACCATGAGCTCGAAGCGCTCCGTCAGTCCCGGCTTTGAGCGGTGCATCTTTGTCAGCGGGCTCATCTCGACAGGGTAGTCGGTGATGAATGTAGGCTGGATGAACGTACCCTCGCAGAACTCACCGAATATCTCGTCGATGAGCTTGCCTTTTCCGAAGGTCTCGTCAATGCCTTCCATCTTCAGCTTGTTGACGGCGATGTCGCGGATTTCCTCCTCCGACTTGCCGTCGAGGTCGTAGCCCGTCTTCTCCTTGATAGCGTCAAGGATAGGAAGGCGCTTGAACGGTGCCTTGAAGCTGACGACCTTTCCGTCGGGATATTCCACTTCCGGCTTTCCGTTGACGGCAGTGCAGATGGTTTCCAGCAGTTGCTCAGTGAACGTCATCATCCAGTTGTAGTCCTTGTATGGCACATAGAGCTCCATGCACGTAAACTCCGGGTTATGGAAGCGGTCCATTCCCTCGTTGCGGAAGTTCTTGCCAATCTCATAGACGCCCTCGAAGCCGCCGACGATAAGCCGTTTCAGATAGAGCTCCGTGGCTATGCGCATGTACATGTCAATGTTCAGAGCATTGAAGTGCGTGATGAATGGCTTTGCGCTTGCACCTCCTGGAATGTTCTGCAGTATAGGTGTCTCCACCTCGGTATATCCGTGCTCGTCGAAGAACTTACGCATAGTGCGCAGTACGGTGGCACGCTTAAGGAACGTCTCCTTCACGCCGTCGTTGACGATAAGGTCAACGTAACGCTGGCGCGCGCGCTGTTCGGGGTCGTCGAACTTGTCATAGGCCACGCCGTCCTTATACTTCACGATAGGAAGCGGCTTAAGGCTCTTCGACAGCAGTTTGATGCTCTCCACATGTACCGATATCTCTCCCATCTGGGTACGGAACACGAATCCGTGAACGCCAATGATATCGCCGATGTCCAGAAGCTTCTTGAACACCTTGTTGTACATATCCTTATCCTCGCCGGGGCACAAGTCGTCACGGCTGATATAGAGTTGTATCCTTCCCTTGCTGTCCTGAAGTTCGGCAAAAGAGGCCTTGCCCATTATTCGCTTGCCCATAAGACGGCCAGCAATGGTTACCTCACGCTTCTCTCCATCATTGAAGTTGGCCTTGATGTCGTCGCTCCACGCGTCAACGGGGAACTCTTCAGCCGGATACGGGTTGATGCCCATGTCCCTTAAAGCCTGAAGGCTCTGCCTACGGCCAATCTCCTGCTCACTAAGCTCTAAAATATTCATTTCGTATTTAACAAGTTATAATTCACTGCAAAGTTAGCAAAAAGAAATGTATTATACTTGTGTTTTATGTTTTTTTATATTATACGGCACAAGTTGTAACTACTCAGCACCCTATTACATGATTAGTTGTCTTGCTGTTGTACTACAG